>Ga0081455_10002669_pt1 | contig 21097 bp, 15 predicted proteins | sample TabmetS3T2R1_FD_70207 | JGI IMG/M metagenome (GOLD analysis project Ga0081455, IMG submission 70207) | Tabebuia heterophylla rhizosphere microbial communities from the University of Puerto Rico - S3T2R1 | ecosystem: Host-associated > Plants > Roots > Rhizosphere ...
CGAGCGCCAGCACCGAGCAGATGTTGACGACCGAGCCGCCGCCCGCCGCTCGCATCGCCGGCAGCACGGCCTGAACGCCGAGCAGCGCGCCGATGAGATTCACCTGCAGCATCCGGGCCATTCCCTCGGCGGTCTCGGACTCGACCGGGTTGGACCAGTGGATGCCGGCGTTGTTGATCAGCGCGGTGACCGGCGGCCGGTCGGCACTCGCCTCCAGGGCGCGTTTCCAGTCGGCCTCGGACGTGACGTCGAGCTCGACGAAGCGGGCCGCGTCGCCCAGCTCGTCCGCGAGCGCGTTGCCCTCGTCGACCAGGATGTCGGCGACGATCACGGTGGCACCGGCCGCAACGAGCCGCCGCGCCTCGGCGGCACCCTGCCCGCGCGCGGCTCCGGTGACGATGACGGTGCACGCGTCGAGTCCGGTCACTAGTGCCCAGCCATCGTGACCTGCTCGGGGTCGACCTTGACGTCGATCAGCATCGGCCGCGTCCGCCCCGGAATCGCCGCCAACGCCTGGTCGAGATCCTCGAGGTTGCGCACGGTGTGGCCCTCGCCGCCGAGAGCCGTCGCGACCGGGCCGAAGTCCGGCCACTCGAACGTTGAGATGGCGGGGTCCAGGTCCTTGTTGCGGAATTGGATGTGCTCGGCCCCGTAGGCGCCGTCGTTGAGCAGCACGACAACCAGGTCGACACCGTGCCGCACGGCGCTGTTGAACTCGGCCAGCCCGCCGAGCATGAACCCGCCGTCGCCGGTAACCAGCAGCACCGGACGCCCCGGGGCCCCGAACGCCGCCCCGACCGCGTTGCCCATACCAAGGCCGATCGAGCCGTAGTTGACGGTGTGCACGTAGGCGCCCGGCTCGGGGACGTGCACCATCGTGAACGCGTTGAAGATCCACCGGCCACCGTCGAAGACGAGCGTGCGGTCGGTGGGGAACGCCGCGTCGAGGCGTTTGAGCGCGGCGCGAACGTCCACAGTGGACTCGGTGCTGCGGTCGGCGAAGTCGCCGTCGTCGTACGCGGCGATCGCGTCGGCCAGCTCGGACGAGGCGAAGCCCGTCGGCTTGATGGCGGCCTCGTCCAGCCATTCGACGATCGCGTCGGCGGTCGCGGCCGCGTCGCCGACCACTCCCGCATCGGCCCGGCCCCAGCGGTTGATGCTCTCCCGGTCCATGTCGACGTGCACGACGCGCTTCTTCTCCAGCAGCGACTCCTCGGCGGTCGTCCACTTGTTCAAGCCGGCGCCGAATGCCACGACGCAGTCGCTGCGATTGATCGTGTCGAGCGCGATCGGGCTGGCGAGCGTGCCGCACACGCCCAGGTCGAACGGGTGGCTGCGGAAGAGATCCTTACCGCGCAGCGATGTTGTGACGGGTGCGCCGATGCGTTCGGCCAGGCGCAGCAGGGCGGTGCGACCCTCGGCCGTCGCGGCGCCCCGTCCGGCCAGCACGACCGGACGGCGGGCCGCGGCGATGATGCCGACGGCGACGTCCAGCGCGGCCGGGTCGGGTCGCGGCGCCTGCGGCTCGATCACCCGCGCCGGCACCGGCTGGTACTCGACCTCCTGCCACTGGAAGTCGATCGGCACGTTCAGCACCACCGGCCGCTTCTCCAGGTAGGCGCGGCGAATCGCAGTCACGACGTCCTCGGCGAACGTCTGCGGCGAGCGCACCGGCTCGAACCCGGCACCGGCGGCGAGTACAACCTCGCGCTGGGCCACGTTCTGGAAGTTGTCCCGGTCGACCACTGCGGTATCGCCGGCCACCACCAGCACCGGCGTGTGGTCGCGGACGCTCTCGACCAGTGCGGTCACGGTGTTGGTGAGCGCCGGACCGTGGGTCACCGAAGCGACGCCGACCCGCCCGGACGTCCGCGCGTACCCGTTGGCCGCCAGCACCGCCCCGGCCTCGTTCGACATCGAGAAGTAGTGACCACCCACCGCTCGCTGGAAGCTGTCCATCATGTAGAGATTCGCGTCGCCGAGAACGCCGAAGATGTGCGTGACACCCTGGTCGGCCAGGGCCCGTGCGATCGCCTCGTGAAAGAGCATCCGGACTCCCTTAGGAGGATGTCCGAAGTCTAGTTATCTACCGTTGCACGTCAAGTAATAGATTTGCTGGCGCCGGCTGCGATCACGTGCTGGCGTGCTGGAACGTCGCGTAGAGGCCGTAGATCGCGAAGGCCGATGCACCCAGGGCCAGCGCGATATCGGTAACGCGCACCCGCCCGCGTCGAGCCGCGAAGGCCGGGTAGGCCGCGAACACGACGAGCTGGCTCAGCCACAACGCGACCAGTGAGGGCTTGAGCAGGTCGTCGTAGATTCGCTGCGGGTTGATCAGGGTGATCGGAGCGGCCGCGACGGTCACCACGGCCATCGCCGCGACAACAGTGCGCGTCGGCCGGGCAGTCAGCGCGTGCAGCAACCGGCTCAGCGCCAGGAACTCGACGAGCATCACGCCGACGATGCTCACTGCGACACCCACGCCGATGGCGACCGCCAACGAGTGTCCGGAGAAGACTTCCGCCACGGACATCCCGGGAATCGCCGCCCGGGTGAACGCCGGATTCTCGGCCAGCGGGTACACCGCCGCGACGACTCCGGCGGCAACGAGAAGAAACGCAACGACCGTACCTCTACGTATGGTGCGGGTCGGCCGGGCCACCTCCCCACCCAGGAAGAGCGGCAGGCTGCCGCACACGTACAGCAGCGCGATCTGCCCGGTGGCGGTCCTCAACTCGGCGGACGGAGGCTGCAGGGCGAACGATCCCGCCGGCGTGTCGTGGCCGATGCTCACTGCGGCCAGCGTCCCGACAAGCACGAGCTGCCCCACCGCCATCCCGCCGAGTACTACCAGCGTCACGGCCCGGCCGGCGACCATCACCCCGGCCAGCGCGACCGGGATCGCGATCTCGAGCAGCCCTTGGTACGGCCGCACTCCGGGCAGCACGGCAGGCAGCGTCTCGTAGACGACGGACGCCGTCGTGTACACGAGATACAGCGCATAGCTCGCGATCCACAGCCCGGCCTGCACCAGCGCGACCCGGCGGCCGGCCGCGGCCTCGACGAATCCGTAGAGGCCACCTGAGCCGGCGATCTCCCGGGAGTAACGCATCCACACGAGCAGCGGCACGGCGAACACCACCGCCGCCGCCACCGCGACCAGGCCGGCCGACGCGCTCGCGTCCTCCAGGATGGTCGGCGCGTAGAGCGCGGCCAGCGCGAGCGGTCCGCCGAAGGACGCGATCGCGACGCCGAGAAAGGCGAGCACGCCGATCGGGCGGCCTGCCGCCGGTGCTGTCGGCGACAGGCCGTCCGATGGGCGTAGCAGCAGCCGATCAGACGTCACGACCAGCCGCCACCGCCCCCGCCGGCCGAGGAGGACGAGGAACTCGGCCCCGAGGACCCGCCCGTGATCGGCTGCCCGGACGGCGCGACGACGTACCACTTCGCTCCGAAGTTGTCGCTACCCTGCCCGTTGGTGTCGCCCGCAGCCGTGTCGGCCTTGTAGTAGTACAACGGGTGCCCGCCGTAGACGACCTGCTTGCCGCCGTCCGAACGGGTGATCGTCGTGATCATGCCGGCCGATGCGCCGCCGGTCGCGGTCGGCGCACCGGTCGTCGTCAACGGTGGCCAGAAGGAAGCGCAGCCACCGCTGCAGTTCGACTTGGTGGCGCTGTCCGACCCGAACATGTACAGCGTATGGCCGGAGCCGTCCGTCAGGAACGTGCCGAGCGGACCGCTGTGCGTCTCGATCGATACGCCCTGGCCGGCGGGCGCGGCACTGGACGTGCCACTGGACGTGCTACCCGACGTGCCACCGGCACCGCCGGCGGGCGCCGACGAGCTGCCGGACTTGGCCGAACTGCTACACGCCGCCGCGAGCAGTGCGGCCGCGAGGACGGCGCCGCTCGCCGACACCGCACGGATAGTTCTCATGATCCATCTCCTCCGCCACCGAACCTTCTTCGCCGCGCACGTCGCGTCGGGTGGCTACACCTCCCCTTACGCCGGCACCGGGCGGACGGTTCACCGGCGGCCCGACCTCACAGGTACGGCAGACCTCTTGACCGGCGGTGGATCTGGGTCCATTGTTGTCGCCGACCGAAGGCAGGACGTTTCGTAGGCGTGACCCCACGAGGCCGCCGCGGATCACGCTGAGAACTGTCGACACCGGCGGCCCCCGGCGCTAGGAGAGCGCCATGTTCGGTCGCAAGTCGATCACTCGACGCCGGTTGGCCATCTTCACCGCGATCACCGCCGCCCTCGCGGCGTCGGCGACCGCAACGAGCTCGGCGTCAGCCGGTCCGGCGTCATCACCGACGGCCAAGTCGCCGAACGACCATATGAGCATCAACTGCGAATACAGCACGTTGTGCCCTGACCTCGTCGACTCCAGCCAGGTGTTCGGCGAGGACCGATACGTAGGGCACGACGAGCCGTCGCTGGTGGCCTACTCGAACCGGCCCGGCGCGGGGAACAACATGCGGTACTCGGTGACGCTGCCGCGTGACCCGACGCCGGCCCATCCCACCCAGCCGGGCAAGGGCTACAACTTCGAGCTCAACGGCGCGCTGTGGTTCGGGATGGCCCTGTGCGACACGCAGTCGTACCCGGAACAGGTGTCGACGTGCACGCCGGACAGCGACAACAACATCGTCGATCCGGCTGTATCGCCGAACCATCCCGGGACAGCCTTCCTGGAGCTGCAGTTCTACCCGCCGGGCTGGGTGCCCTGGCCGACGTGGGCCGTCGCCGTCGGCGCGGACACCTGCAGCCCCACGCAGTGGTGTGCGGCGATGAACGTGTTCAGCCTCTTGGAGGATCCGGTCGCCGGCACGCTGCAGAATCCGACGTGTGCGGCGCGGGTCGGCATCGAGACCTTCCAGTTCGCGTTCGTCACCAAGAACGGCGTCGCCCAGGCACCCGCGAATCCGATCGACTCCACGCTGGCTACGTTCACGCCGAATCCGAAGCAGGACCTCTTCATGAACTCCGGCGACCGGCTGCAGCTGAGTATTCACGACACTCCGGACGGCGTGCGGGCCCAGATCGACGACCTGTCCAACAACAAGTCCGGTTCGATGACGGCGAGCCCGGCCAACGGCTTCACCCAGATCCAGTACGACCCGACCGGCACGAGCTGCAACGCGATCCCGTACGCGTTCCACCCGATGTACAGCACGGCTTCAGAACAGACACGCGTGATCTGGGCGGCGCACAGCTACAACGTCGCCTTCTCCGACGAGATCGGCCACTTCCAGTTCTGCAACGGCGCGAAGGTCCCGGCCACCCCGTTCGGACTCGACAGCTCGGGCAACCCGACCACCTGCCCCGCGGGTAATACCGAAGGCAGCGGCGCCAACCAGCGACCCACCGACGGCGACGACAACTTCTGCTTCCCCGCGTCGGAGGCGTTGCTCTACCGGGTGCAGGGCTGCACCGACACCAACGTCGGATTCGACGGCGTCTCCTACACACCGGTCTGGCCGGACGGGAACACCAGCCTGCACCCGACCCCGTTCCAATTCACCAGCCCCCTGACCGGGGCACGCCTCGACCAACCGTACGAGCGGGTGGCGTTCGAGGCCGACCTACCTGCCATCGAACCCACCTGCAACCGGTCAACCGGCGCCGGTTGCACGCTGATACCCCTGACCGACACCGGGGTCCCGGCGCAGTTCTACCCCTTCTTCACCAACGCGAACGCCCAAGGGACCTGCCACTGGCAGTTCGGGAACACCACTCCGGGCACCATCCGCGACTTCGGGAGGAACAACCAGTACGGCACGCTCCTCCCCCTGACCTACCTGGCCTTCGGAGGTGGCGGCAGCACCGTCGTCCGCTTCAACAACTTCCGCAACATCATCGGCAACCCCTGCTAGACCTGGTCTGTCGCGTTTCCTCGCGACGAAGCTTCATATAGACGAAGGCCGCGTGGCGGGTAGCGGGCGCGGCCTGGACCTGACCCCCGGACAGTGCGGATCCGGACGCAAACCGCACCTCCACCCGGTCAGGCCGTCTCGCGGACCGGAGGCACATTTCCCGCCATTCAACCAGTTGCGCAAACGAAGAGCCCGGCGCACAGTGGTCGCATCATGCCGATCACCGAGCGTCCCTCTATCACGCCGGCTCAGCTCGACGCGGCCGCGCTGACCTTCGACCTGCTCTCGGTCCCGGGCCGGCTGCACCTGGTGTGGCTGCTGGCCAGCCAGGAGCAGGACGTGACCACCCTCGCCCGAGCCACCGGCGCCACCATTCCGGCCGCCAGCCAGCAGCTCGCGAAGTTGCGCGCCGCCGGCGTCGTGACGGCGCGCCGGGACGGGCGCCGCCAGCTCTACCGGGTCGACGACCCGCACATCGTGTCCGTGATCGAGGAGATGTTTCGCCACATCCAACCCGACGGCACCCTCGCCCCCGACCCGGGCCGGCGCCGCCCGACCCGCCGGCCACGCTTCGCCAGCAAGACCGCCTGACCAAAGAAACGAGCCGAACCCGATGAACGCCGCACCGCCCGCTCGCCACTACCGGCGCACGTAATGGCCCCGCAGCCGAACCCGGACGCCGAGCGCACGCGCCCGGTCAACCCGGGTGGGCCTGCCGAGTCCAGCCCGGACCGCGGTGCGGATCATCTGGACGACCTGCGCGCCCAGCTGCCCGCGGAGTTCCGCGGCGCTCCCGACGCCGAGGTGGCGCTGCTGTGGGTGGCCTGGGACGCCGCTCGCCACGGCCACCCGGTCACGTATCTGATCGACACCCTCGCTGTGCCTGAGGAGCTCGCGCACCGGTTGGTCGCCCACGTGGGCGCAGGGCCCAGGCGGGATTGACGATGCGCTTCGCCTCGCCGGGCTGGCTGCTGCTGCTCATCCCCGCAGCAGCGCTGCTGGCCGGGTACACGATCATCCAGCTACGCCGCAAGCGCTACGTCGCCCGATTCACCAACCTCGAGCTGCTCGCCAGCGTCGCACCGCGCCGGCCCGGGTGGCGGCGCCACCTCACCTTCGCGCTGCTCCTCGTGGCACTGACGCTGCTGACGATCGGCAGCGCGCAGCCCACCGCCGCCGTGCGCGTGCCTCGAGACCGAGCCACCGTAATGATCGCTATCGACGTGTCCCTGTCGATGCAAGCCAACGACGTGCTCCCCGACCGCATCACCGCGGCCAAGCACGGCGCCGCCCGGTTCGTCGACCTGCTCCCGCCGCGGATCAACATCGGGCTGGTCAAGTTCGGCGGCAACGCCAGCGTCGTCGTCCCGCCGACCATCGACCGCGACACCGTCAAAGCCGCCATCAACAACCTCACGCTGCAGGACTCCACCGCCATCGGCGAAGCTGTGTTCACCTGCCTGGACGCCATCACCACCTTCGCGCACACCAGCATCGCCGCCGGAGACAAACCACCACCCGCCCGGATCGTGCTCATGAGCGACGGCGCCAACAACAAGGGCCGCTCCGTCGAAGAAGCGGCAGCTGCCGCGAAGGCCGCCGACGTACCTGTCTCCACGATTGCGTTCGGCACCCCCGACGGCACCGTCGACGTGCCCGGCTACGGCCCCCAATCCGTACCCGCGGACCGCCCCACCCTGCGCAGCCTCGCCGAAGCGACGGGTGGCAGCTACCACGACGCACCGTCCGCCGAAGCCCTCCAATCCGCCTACCGAGACATCGGCCAACAGGTCGGCTACACCACGGTCCGCCACGCCGTCAGCTGGCGATTCCTCTTGGCCGGGCTCTTGTTCGCCCTCGCCGCCGGTGCCAGCGGCCTGGTGTGGGCCGGGCGCGTCGTCTGACCGGCGCGTCAACCGTCGGCTCGGGCAGCGCGCACGAAGCGGTCAATACTCAGGGGCGCGGCGCCAATCGTGACGTCTGCGGGCTACCTACCGAAATCGTCCCATGTCACGCCGCTAGCTGCTGATTGACCGGCTCGAACGTGCGTCACTACGCTCGCTTGGTCGCCTTCGCGGGGAGAGGGTCATGGGCGCCTCATCGAGCGACATTCCCGAGTCGATCATCTATGCCCCGGCGCGCCCTGTCGCGCGCTGTCCCGCGTCGTACGGCTGAGGACATCGTCCTCGATCGATCACCCCGTCACCCCAAGGAGGTCGAGTCATGTCCAAATGGCAGCTCAGAGGCCGTGTCCACGGGAGGAAGAAGGTGGTTATCGCGGTCGCGGTCGCCGTGCTGACCGTGAGCGGGGTATCGGCGTTCGTCAGCGGCAGCAGCGCGGCTGCGCCGTCATCGCCGTGGCTCGACTCGAGCAAGCCGATTCAGGCCCGGGTCAATTCCCTGCTGGGAGCAATGACCTTGGCCGAGAAGGTCGGCCAGATGGATCAGCAACTCGTCGACGACGTGACCGGCCCGTCCAACGGGTGCGGCAGTCAGGGCTGGGCCCAGCTGAACCAGGACTGCTTGAAGACGTGGCTGGTCGACAACAACGTCGGCTCGCTGCTCGCGGGGGGTACGGACAACCCGCCTGATACGACCGGCCAGCCCGGCGCCACCGGTAACACCGGCTTCGACTGGGCCAACGAATACAACATGATCCAGAAGTACGCGATCCAGAACTCGCGGCTGCACCTTCCGCTGATCTTCGGCGTGGACGCGGTACACGGCTTCGGGCACCCGTGGCAGGCCCCGCTGTATCCGCAGTCGATCGGCATGGGCGCAACGTGGGACCCGTCGGCCGCACAAGCCGGCGGTGCCGCCACCGCAAACGCGCTGCGGGCCACCGGCTGGAACTGGACGTTCGCCCCGGTCCAGGACCTCGCCCGCGACAACCGATGGGGTCGCACGTACGAGACCTGGGCGGAGGAACCGGAGCTGTCCGCAGCCCTGGGTGCCGCCAACATCCGCGGCCTGCAATCGCCCGGGCCGGCCGGCTCGCTCGGCACGAGCGCCACGGTCAAGCACTTCGCCGGCTACTCGCAGTCGGTCAACGGCCACGACCGCAACGAGGCGCTGCTGCCGCTGAACTACCTGCAGAGCATGATCCTTCCGTCCTACGCCGGCGGCATCGACGCCGGCGCTGACACGGTCATGGTCGACTCCGGCTCCATCAACGGCGTTCCGGCGACGGGGTCGCACTACCTGCTGACGGACATCCTCCGCAACCAGATGCACTTCCAGGGCGTCGTGATCAGCGACTACCAGGACGTGCAGGCACTGCAGGGGTCCTACCACATCGCCGCCAACCCGGCTGAGGCGATCGCCAAGGCCGTGAACGCCGGTGTCGACATGGCCATGTACGTGGTCAGCCCCGACCAGTGGCAGGCCGGCATCCTGCAGGACGTGAAGTCCGGCGCGATCAAGATGTCGCGGATCAACGAGGCCGTGGGCCGGATTCTCACGCTGAAGTTCCAGCTCGGGCTTTTCGACCAGCCCTGCGTTCAGGATCCGAATACGCCGTGCGTCAACGCCAACGCGGCCAACGCGGCGGTTACCGCGGGCCGGGCCGGGACGCTCAGCGCGGCGCAGGAGTCGATGACCCTGCTGCGCAACCAGAACAACACGCTGCCGCTCTCCTCGTCGGCCAAGGTCGTCGTCACCGGTCCGAGCGCCGACTCGATGACCAACCAGCTCGGCGGCTGGAGCGTCAGCTGGCAGGGCGTCTTCGGGGCCGGCCACGTCTGCTGCATGGGCCCGCCCAACCAGATCCCGCCGGGCACCACCGTGCAGGCTGGTGTCAAGAACAACGACCCCAACGCGGTCTACGTGGCGGACGGCAACGCGGCCGCGAGCACGCCCGCGGACGCCTACGTCGTGGCCGTCGGCGAGAAGGCCTACGCCGAAGGCCTCGGCGACAACCCGGCGCCGCAGTTGCCACCCGATCAGAAGGCACTGATCAAGCAACTCGAGGGCACCGGCAAGCCGGTGATCGTCGTCGTGATCGCCGGACGTCCGGTGGGTCTGGGACCTGATGCCGAGAGCGCCGCCGGTGTTCTCATGGCCTACCAGGGCAGCACCGAAGCCGGGCAGGCCGTCGCCGACGTGATCTTCGGGAAGGTCAACCCGAGCGGCAAGCTGTCGATCAGCTGGCCGTCCGACGCCGCCGCGCCGGGCGGGGACTTCGACGGCAGCGCGCCGTCACCGCTGGGCGATCAGCCGAAGTTCTTCGACCAGCTACCTGGCACCGGCTCCGGGCAGGGCCACGCCTACAACCCGCTCTACCCGTTCGGGTTCGGCCTGTCCTACACGACGTTCACCACGACGAACCTGTCGGCCACGCCGAACGTGTCCAGGAACGGCACGGTGACGGCGACGTTCACGGTCGCCAACACCGGATCGCGTAGCGGCACCGACATCGTCCCGGTGTACGTGGCTCAGCCGGTGAGCGGCGTCGTCGTGCCGCCGGAGCGGCTCGTCGGATTCACCCGCGTCACGCTCGACGCCGGGCAGTCGAAGCAGGTGACCGTCTCGTTCTCGACGTCGCAGCTCGCCGAGACACCGGGCGACATCAACGGATCCGGGCCGCCGACCGTGGAGCCCGGCTCGTACATCGTGCAGCTGAACAAGAACACGCTCACCCCGTACGACGTGGCGGTCTCGGCGCCGTTCACGATCAGCTGATCCATCCGCGCACGCCGTCATCGTCGGTCCGGGCCGAGAATCACGACCGACGATGACGGCGATGCCGTCCTCCGCCGTGTCAGCAGTGGACGTTGGGGTTCCACATGGCGAGCGGTCCGGCCGGGTTGTGCTTCCAGGCCCAGACGTGCTGGGAGTAGAAGTCGGCGAGTCCGAAGCGGTTCGGGGCGTCGGTCTCGTCGAAGGGGTGGCCGCGGAACAGGGCGGGCGGCCCGGCGTGCGTCGATCTCCAGGCGACCTTGTCGACGAGGTACTCCAGTGCCGCGAGCCGCAGGGTGCCGTCGCGGTCCGGGGCGTAGACGAGAGCCTCCGGCTGGTCCGGGTTGATCGCCGGGTCCTGGATGAGTGTCGGGTTGACGAAATGCACCCCCATCCCGCCCATGCCCGGCTCGGCGATGCACGAGACCCCGTTGATGTCGACGAACGGCACGTAGCCGTCGGCCAGGGCGGTGGCGATGTTGTGGTACCGGTCGGTGGCGGTGCGGATCGCGTGCAGATCGCGATCGGTCGTCGGACGGTGGCCGGCGTCGGCGCCGGCCGAGGCAGCGCTGCCGAGGACGGCCAGCGCGGCGAGCGGCGCGAGCAGCCAGTTGATGGGACGTCGCATGGTCAAGCCTCCCTGCATCTGGTGGATGGCTGAGCCGAGAGTCCGCGGTGGCCGCCGGGCCGGCATCGGTGCGCGTCCCCCACTTTGTGCCCGCGCGTCCCCCATATTGGCTGCGTTCGTTGACCGCGCGGTCCCGCGGTTCTTAACGTGACGTCATGGGCCTGGTCGAGCGCGGGCCTCAACTGGCCGCGCTGTCGGAGTATCTCGAGGACACTCGCGACGGAACGGGTGTTCTGGCGCTGGTCGGCGGGGAAGCCGGTGCCGGCAAGTCCGCATTGGTGTCGGCCTTCCTGGCTGACGTGGCCGTGCCCGTTGTCGCCGGGATGTGTGACGGGATGGCGACGCCGCGGCCGCTCGGGCCGGTGATCGAGATCGCGGCCCAGCTCGAGGTCGAAACCACGTTGGAACGCTACGCGCTGTTCACGGCCGTTCTCGCCGCGCTGACCCGACAGTCGACCGTCGTGCTGATCGAAGACCTGCATTGGGCCGACGACGCGACGGCCGACTTCCTGCTCTATGTCGCACGCCGCCTGGACCGGGTTCCGGCGATGCTGATCGCCACCTACCGCGACGACGACATCGGGCCGAACGCCCGGCTGACCCGGGTCGTCGGCGAGCTGGCCCGGCTCGGCCCGGCGCGGCGGGTTCCAGTGCGGTCGCTGACCGAGTCGGGCGTAGCCGCCATGGTCGCCGGCGCCGGTCTCGATGCTGCGGAGGTCTTCCGGCAGACGTCGGGCAACCCGTTCTTCGTCAGCGAATGCCTGGCGGCCCGGTCCAGCCGGCCCGGCACCGTGCACGACGTGGTGCTCGCGCGGGCGGGGCGGTTGTCGCCGCATGGTCGCCGCGCCTTGGACGTCGCCGCGCAGCTGGGCCTGCGGTTCCAGGCGGACGTTCTCGTCGAGGCCAGCGGTGCCGACGCCGCCGGCGTGGACGACTGCGTCGAACAAGGGCTGTTGACGAACGTCGGAGGCGAGCTCGGATTCCGGCACGAGCTGTCGCGGTCGGCGATCGCCGAATCGACACCACCGATCCGGCTGGCCGCGGTGAACCGAGCCATCTTGCGCACGCTCGAGCGGCGCCGCGACGTCGACGTCGCGCGGCTGGCCGACCATGCGGCGGCCGCCAACGAGGCCGACTGCGCGTTCCGGTACGGCCTCGAGGCCGGTCGCGACGCCGCCACTCTCGGGTCACATCGGGAGGCGGTGCACCACTACCGGACAGCGCTTCGATTCGCCTCAGCCCACCCGGCCGCCGAACGTGCCGGGCTGCTCGACGCGCTCGCCGCCGAATGCATGGTCACCGATCAGATGGACGACGCCCTCTCTGCGGCCGACGAGGCACTGCGGCTGTGGAACGAGGTCGGCGACCCGATCAGGGTCGGCGCCGCGCACGTCGCGCTCGAGTACATCGCGTGGTATCTCGGCCAGGGCGACACCGCGCACCAGCATGCCGCCGAGGCGGTCGCGATACTCGAACCCCACGGACCGACCGTCGAACTGGGACGTGCGCTCACGGGTGCGGGCACGTTCGAGGTGGACCGGGGCGACCCGCACCAGGCCATCGTCACGCTGCGGCACGCCCTCGAGATCGCGCAACTGGTCGGCGACCCGCAGGCCGAGTCGAACGCGCTGAACTCGATCGGCTGGGCCGAGGGCTTCTACGGCGACGTCGACACCGGTGTCACCTACCTCGAGCGCGCGTTGCAGGTCGCGCTGGCCCACGGTCTCGGACACCTCGCCGGCCGCGCCTACGCCAACCTCGCCGAGGTACTCGTAGACAACGACCGGTTCGACACGGCCGATGCCGTCATCGCCGAGGGACTGCGGTACACCGAAGACCACGACCTGCGGTTGCGGTTCGTGTGCACAACCAGCGTGCTGGCCGCCTCCGAGCTGAAACGTGGCCGCTGGGACGACGCGCTCGCCGACGCCTGGGGCGTCCGTGAGCGGGCCGGCACCATGGCTGTCGGACACGTCCCGGCCCTGACCGTCATCGGGACGATCAAGATGCGCCGCGGCGATCCGGACGCCCACTCCACCCTGATGGAGGCGAAGCAGCTCGCCGATCGGACCGAGGAACTGCAGCGGATCGCCCCCGTCGCCCTGGCGCTGGCGGAGGAGGCCTGGCTGCACGGCGACGTGGCCGGCGCCGGCGACACGATCAGGCGAGTGCTCGACCGCACCGACCAACCTCTCACCGCACAGCACCGCGGCCACCTGACATCGTGGGCCACCCGGCTCGGCGAACGCCGCGACGCGCCGGCCGGCACGCCGCGGCACCTAGCCCTGCAGATCGACGGTCAGTGGCAGGCGGCGGCCGACGCCTGGCAAGTACTCGGCCGTCCCTACGACCGAGCGCTGGCCCTGATCGAGGTCGGCACGCCGCCCGCCCTGACCCAGGCCTTCGACATCCTGGACGGACTGGGCGCCGCCCCGGCCGCGGCACTCGCCGCCGAACGGCTGCGCTGCCTGGGCGAGCGAGTGCCCCGCGGCATACGCCGAAGCACTCGCGCCAACCCGGCCGGCCTCACCTCCCGGGAGGTCGAGGTCCTGCAGCTCGTCGCCGACGACCTGACCAACGCCGAGATCGCAGCCAAGCTGTACGTCTCCGACAAGACCGTCGAGCACCACGTGTCGCGGGTACTGGGCAAGCTAGGCGTGGCCAGCCGCCGCGAGGCGGCCCGAACCGCCCGCCAGATCGACCTCGCCGCCCCTCGCGACGCACCCGAAACCTGACGGGCCTGCGGATCGGCTAGGCCGTGATCGTCAGGGTGTGCTGACCGTCGTCAGCCGGCACCGTCACCTCGTTTCCGCGGTTGGTCTGGCGCACCTGGAAGTCGTGCACGACCTGCCCGTCCAGCCGCACGACGCTGGGCGTGACGCCGCGCGGCAGCGTGTGCCCGATGACGACGTCGGCGTGCACGCCGTGGCTGACGTCGATCTGCGTCGTGTAGACGTTGCCGGTGTGCGTGGCCAGCACGTCGGCCGAGCCGCGGCCGAGCTGGATGTCCTTACCCTGCACGGACGTCTGCCCCTGCGGCACCTGCGGCACGAACGTGACCAGGTCGTTGCCGAGGTCGGGCTGCACACCCAGCCACTGGTGCACCACGGCCCACGCCGTGCCGTAGTTGCCCCACGCCTGCATGAACATCGAGCGGCACGTCCAGCAGCGGTCGATGTTCGCGCCCTGGTCCGGTGACGGGAAGATCTCCGGCATGGCGCCGGGCTGCTCGTCGGGGGTACCGCCGGTGGCCGGCTCACCGAACATCGTCTGGGTCAGCGCGTCCAGGTAGCGTCCCTGCTGGTTCGGGCCGAGTCGCCCGTAGTTGCCGTCGCCGACCGCCTGGATCGACGTGCCCAGGCCGTAGATCACCTTCTCGCCCTGGCCGTTCGGCGGGCCGGTGCAACCGGTGTGGAACAGACCGGGGTTGAACGGTGGGGTGCCGCTGTAGCAGTCGTTCTCGCGACCGGCCAGCGCGGTGTTGCCGTGGTCGAACGGGGCCACGCCGGGAACGGTCTGCCCGTCGACGTGCAGCTCGGCCTCCATCGGCGTCTGCCCGATCCAGTACTGCTGGAAGAGCTGGGCGTTGTCGGCGCTGAGCGAGTCGGCGTACTGCGCGGATGCCTGGGCGAACCAGGTGCTGTCGAAGCGCTGCCGCAGCTGGTTGGCCAGATTCGCAGCCCAGCTGTAGGTCGCGGTGTCGTCCTTCGAGTGGGCCATGTCGGCCAGGTCGTACAGGCCGCGCACCAGGTAGACGGCGTTGTCGAGCTTCTCCGGGCCCATGCCGGTGCGCTCGATGTTGCCGGACCCCTCGGGCCAGCCGTCGTGGTCGGCGTCGAGGTTGTTCACGACGTATTGCAGGTTGCGCTTGCTGAAGTCGTACATGTCGTCGCGGAACTTGTTGTCACCGGTCCAGCGCCAGATCATCGCGACCGTGCTGGGGGACTTCACCGTCTCGTCGGTGTTGAAGTCGTTGACGCCGTTGGTCTGCGAGTCGTGGCCGTACCAGATCGAACCGTCCGACACCGCCTCGTGCACCACCACCCCCGACCGGTTGTTGAGGATGTCGGAGATGTCGCGCAGGGCCCGCATATGGCTCTCGATCGCGTCGAACTGGCCGACCGAGACGGCGGCGAACGCGGTGTACTCGGCGTCGGTGCCGAAGATCCACGGATAGTCGGGATATCCGGCACCGATCCAGGTCGCGTTGGGCACCGTGCCGAGCGGCGCCTGGAACTGCTTGCCCTGGTTGGTCCACCGCACCTGGAGGTTCTGCGCGCTGAGCGTCAGGTCGGCGAGGTTCTGCTTGCCCCAGTCGACAGCCTGCTGCACGCGCGGGTCGCCGGGCAGGGACACCGTCGTGTGCGCGGCGAGCTGCGCCCGCGCGGCCGTCTTCGCCGCGAACTGCTTGGCCGGATCCTTCAGCACCTTGCCCAGCTCCTGGCGGGCGGACGTCAGACCGTTGTCCGAGCCGGCCACCGCGAGCCACACCGTCTTACTGCCGTGCGCCGGAAGCGACACGGTGTAGGTCAGCTGGCCGCCGGTGCCGCGCCCGAACGGCCCGTCGTCGCAGGCCGACGGCTTGGGATCGGCCGGCGCGCCCGGTTCGGTGCCGGTGCAGCGGTGGCCCGGCTGCGGCCCGTAGAACTGGTCGCCGATCGCGCCCGCGTCGGGCTTGGCCGACGTGCCGACGAGCGCCGCGTAGTGGTGGACGGGGGCACCCGGCAGGGCACCGTCGTCGGTGAAGACGAGGTCGTTGCCGTCGTAGCTGCCCTTGTCCGGCAGGTTGTCGCTGGCGTTCGGGGTGATGCCGGTGAAACCCCACGGGTACTGGCCCATCAGCTCGGAGTGGGCGTCCACCGACAGCTGCGTCGTGCGGGCGCCGCCCGGGTTGGTGAGCTTCAGTCCGAACAGCACACCGCGCTGCCCGTCCGGCACGAAGTCGGTGCGCTGCACGCCGAGGCCGGCCGTTTGGGGCAGGTCGAAGCGGGTGTAGCCGTACCCGCTGGAGAACTTCGTGGCCGGGCCGACCCACTGGCCGTCCAGCCCGAACCACACGCCGTCGAGCAGCTTCACCGGCGGCGTCCAGATGCCGCCCATCTCGCCGGTGGTGTGCCAACCGTTGGCGTAGAACCGCCCGTCCTCGAAGCCGATCGAGTACGCCCGCGTGCCGGCCGCGACCTCGCGACGGTCGGCCAATCGGCTGCTCACCGACAGCTCGGGTCCCGTGGCGGGACCGCTTGGTGCGGATCGGGCGGCGGGCGGCAGCGCGACCGAGAGAGCGAACGCAGTTGCGAGGGCGGACAGTGCGTAGACGAACCGGCGAGTCATTGCATTCTCCTGCCGACGGGGGTCAGCTACCCGGGCTCGGCGAAACGTGCGGCAGCGTGGGCAAATCGGGGGTCAGGCCGCGCGTCGGACCACCGAGGCAATCCGCAATCTTCACCTGTGCGGATGCTGTGTCAAGAGGATCGTCGCCTGCCTGCCACGCCCTTCGGTCGTCCGGCCGACCGGTGCCACCTTCAGCTCACGGCCGAGCCGCTCGCCGGCGCGAACGTCGCCCGCAGCCGGGTTCCGATGCTCGGTTGGGACACGATCTGCAACGTCCCGTCGAAGGCCGCAACCCGCGGCTGAAGAGCGGCCAGGCGCAACTATCTGCCCATACGCCCAACGCGATGTGGGCGTCAGGAATCAACCTCGCCCGGCCCGCCGCCGAACTCCATCTGCACGTCCAACACCCCGCCGCGGTTCTCCACCCGGGTCCGGTGGTGGCCCCGCTCGAAGACGCGGAGCATCGCGTGGTTCGTCGGCAGGACGTCCGCGGTGAAGCCACGCACACCGTGCGCGGCGGCGTAGGCCTGGGTCCGCGTGTGCAGCAGCATCGCGAGGCCGAGCCGCTGCCAGGCCGGGTCGACCATGTAGGCCACCTCGCCGAGCGCGGTCGCGGGGTCGCGGTAGTAACAGCTCGCGGCGACGATCTGCTCACGCTCGGGCGGCCCGACGACCGCGGCGAAGGCCATCTCGTTCGAGTAGTCGACGCTGCACAGGTACTCCGCGGCCGTGTCGGTCAGCGAGCTGAGCTTCTGGAAGAACCGGGTGTACACGTCCTCCTCGGTCAGCCGGTGGAACAGGTCCTGCATCGCGCCGCGGTCGGTGGTGCGCGTCGGACGGACGAGCACCCACCGCCCGTCGCGCAGCTCGATCTCGCGCTCCTCCTCCACGGGATATGCGCTGCGACTGCGCAGCGCCTGCTGGCGAGGCACGATGCCTTGCTGCTTCGCCGAGAGCAGTAGGAGTTCGCGGTCGTCGGGGTGCGCGATCTCCATGAGGGCTACGGCCCGTTCGGCCAGGGACAGCCCGAACAGGTATGCGGTGCCGTACTCGGTGACGACCCAGCGCACGTCGGCGCGCTCGATCGAGACCGGGTCGTCGGGACTCAGCGCAAGGCGGATCGCCGGGTCACCGGCCGGGGTGCGGCTGGCCAGACAGATCACGGCCGTGCCGTGCTCGGACGCCAGCGCGCCGCGGTGGAACTCGGGGCCGGTCGACACACCGCCGTACAGCGACCCGTCCAGATACTCGGTGCACACCTGGCCGCTCAGGTCGACGGCGAACGCCTGGGTTACCGAGACCATCCGATCGTGGCCGGCGATGACCGCCGTGTCGCATACCTGGTCGATCGGCTCCAGGCGGAAGCGTGGATCGTCGTCGAGAAGGTCGTAGAGCCTTCGGGTGCCCATGGCCCAGCTCGCCGTCACCGGGCCGGTCACCACGCCGGCCTCGACCAGGTCGACGACCGGCTCGGTGATCACGTCCGAGTGGATCGCGAGGTCTCGCCGGTTGCGGAGGAACTGCAGCATCTGGTTCGGCACCCGACCCAGGCCGATCTGCAGCGCCGACCCGTTGTCGATCAGGCGCGCGACGTAGCGCGCGATCTGCTCGGCGACGCCCGGGGCGGGCTCGTGCAGGTACTCCACGACCGGGGTGTCCACGGGCACGAACGCGGCGATCCGCTCTGCCGGGATCTGCCCGCCGCCGTTGACCCGCGGCTGGTGCGGGTTCACCTCCGCGATCACCGTCCGCGCGGCTTGCACCGCCGCGAGCGTGATATCGACCGAAACACCCAGGCTGCACATGCCGTTCTCGTCCGGTGGAGCGACCTGTACGAGCGCGACGTCGAGCGGCAGGAGTCCGCGCCGGAACATCTCCGGAACATCCGCCAGGGACACCGGAACGTAGTCCACCTGGCCCGAGGACAGTAGGTCGCGAACGTCGGATCCTACGTAGAAGACCCGGTGCCGGAAGTACGTCCGCGGCGGATCGCCGACCCCGACCTTGTCGGTGAGGAAGTGAACGAGCGTCGCGCCGGGACATCGCGCGGCGCGCTGCTCCAGCGCCTCGACGAGTACGCGCGGCGTCGCGCAGGCGCTGCCGACGAAGACTCGATCGCCGGGCCGCACCGATGCGACGGCATCAGCCGCCGACACCTGTCGAAGCTGCCAGTCGGCGGACTCGGTCACCCTGGCACCTCCCCCCGCGCGGACTCTAGCAACCGGGACCGCTTCACGACACGAGCTGCGCCCGGGCGTCAGGTGAGCTGGGCAAGCTGGATCAGGTTCCCGCAGGTGTCGTCGAGCACGGCGGTGATCGCTGCGCCCATCTCCGTCGGCAGCTGGGTGAACTGCACCCCGGCGGCGCTCAGCCGGTCGAACTCGGCCTGCACATCGGCCACGGCGAACGACGTGCACGGAATTCCGTCGGCGACCAATGCCTCCTTGAACGTCTTGGCCGCCGGGTGCTCGTCCGGTTCCAGGAGCAGCTCCGTCCCGCCCGGGTTGTCCGGATCGACGACGGTCAGCCAGCGATGCTCGCCCACCGGGATCTCGGTCTTCTTCACGAAGCCGAGCTTGTCGGTGTAGAACGTCAGCGCCTTGTCCTGGTCATCGACGAACACGCTGGTGACGTAGATCCTCATGTCGTTACTCCCCTGACGGCCATCGGTCGGTGATGGAGCGGAGCGGGCCGGTGTCGAGGTCGAAGAACCGGTAGCGACCGTCCCGTGTGCTGTGGACCAGGCCGGCCTCCTCCAGCACGTCCAGGTGCTGCGAGATGGCCTGCCGCGACGAGCTGATCCCGTGTTTGGTCGCCAGTCGGCCACAGATCTCGAACAGCGTCTGCCGGCGGCGGTCGACCAGCTCGTCCAGGATCAGCCGGCGCGTGCCGTCGGAAAGCGCTCGGAACAGCGCGGCGTCGCGATCCATGACGTCGCACGATAGGCAAGTGACGACTTGCCTGTCAAACTGGAGATCCCTTCGGCACGACCTGGCTCGCGGAGAGCCCTCGATCGCACCGGCCGCGCGCGACCGGGTCGTCGACCTGATACGCGGTCACGGTGCGACGGCGCAGGCTCACCCGGCCCTTGTCGCTATGCGCGGCAAGGCCTGTAATTGACGTACCCGGCGGAGGGAGTCGTGTGTCGTGGACGTGCTCTATGGGTCGTTGTCGGAGGCTGAACTCGCCGTCGCGCGGGAGACCGAGCGATCGGTTCTGGCGGCACTCAGCGAGGAAGAACTCGAAGAACTGCACCTGCGGGTGCGGCGCCTGCGCGACAAGCACGTGAGCCAGTACCGTCGCCAGGCCGCCGCGCGCGTGACCGAGGCGGGAGCGCGCGGCGCGGCCCGCCCACGTAACCGCCGGGCGGCCGACCGCGCCGAAGTGTTCGAGCGGGCGCTGGCCCGCGTCAGCACGGCATTGGCCAAGGCGGCCCGGCAGTCCGCTGCGCAACTGCGGGCCGAGCGGTTGGCCGCGGCCGCTGAGGCGCGAGCGGCCCACAAGGGCGACCGGGCGACCGCGACCTCGCCGGCCGGCCGTCCGTCGCCTCCCGCGGCGGGCGTGTCCGACACGGCGAAGCGCCCGCCCCGAAAGTCGACCGGCCGCATCAAGCGCGATGCCTCCACGCTGGCCGAGAACAAGCGCCGACAGGCTCGCCGAGACGCGCGGTGACGGCGGCTACTCGTCGTCTACGACGACGCTCATGATCCATGCGGTGAACTCGTCGTCGGTGCCGGAGGCGATGACCGGGCGAGCCTCGCTCAGGACGTCGCGGATCGCCGTCTCGAGGGGAATCCCGCGCGCTTGGGCGAATGCGGCCTGTTCGTCGGCGGCGGTCGTCGCGGCGAACGTGCCGGCCATGATGCGGTGCAAAGCGCCCTGGTCGACCGGGGCCAGGCGGGCGCCGAGCCGCTCGCGGATCGCCTGCGCGGTACCGAGGCGGCGCAGCGCCCGGACGTTGTCCCCGTGCAGGCTGGCCAGGCTGGCCAGGGCCTCGAAGACGTACGCGACAGAACGCGTGTCGCCGGTCGCGTCGCCGATCCGCAGGGCGGCGTGCAACAGCTGGGCCGCCTCGTCGAGCTCGCCTTGATCACGCGAAACCTCAGCGAGGCTGTGTAACGTCGAGCCGACTCCGGTGGGAAAGCCCGCGCGGATGAAGCGGGCCACCGCATCGCGCAGGTACCGACGGGCGTCGTCGAGCGCACCCTGGTGACGCAGCAGCTGTCCGAGCATGTTGGCCGCGTGGCCTTGCCCTTCCTCGTCGCCGCTGCCTCGTGCGGTCTCGAGTGCGCGCTCGAACATCGTGGCGGCGGCGTCCAAGTCCCCGACGGCGTAGGAAGATTCGCCGCGGTACCGGTACGCGCGAGCCAGCCCGTGCGCATCGCCGAGCTGCTGGAACAGCTCTATGCATTGACGGCTGTAGCTCGCCGCGAGGTCGTAGTCGCCGGCGAAGCAGGCCAGCGCGCAGAGCCGGAGTACCGCGCCGGCCCGGGCCGCGGCATCGACCCGGCCCTGGTCGACGGCCAGCAGCCGCTGCAGGTAGAGCAGCCCTTCGGCCAACGGCCCGCGATACAGCCAC
>Ga0081455_10002670_pt1 | contig 21091 bp, 19 predicted proteins | sample TabmetS3T2R1_FD_70207 | JGI IMG/M metagenome (GOLD analysis project Ga0081455, IMG submission 70207) | Tabebuia heterophylla rhizosphere microbial communities from the University of Puerto Rico - S3T2R1 | ecosystem: Host-associated > Plants > Roots > Rhizosphere ...
CAATTATTACATATTTTATGATCTTTATAAAGTTCCTCCTTTTGGTAAAGCTATCGTCATCGGCGAAGCGGTTATTCTCCCATCTTCCCATGCAAATGAATATACACTTTGGTGTTATATGGTTATGGATCTTTCGCCTTTTCTTGATCAAATCCTTACGAACTAGATGAACCTGTTACTTGTGATTTGGTATAGTAAAGCATCTAACAAATTAAAATGTGATAAACACTTAGTAATCTAGTGAGCGGACTTGAGATGCCTTTATGACGCTGCAAAACAACCAATTTCAGCCTATACGTTCATAACCGTAGTTGTACCCGAGGGAAATAGGTTTTTCATATATCGAAAAAAGACTAAAAAAGCTAGATGACAATTCAGATCGTAGACGAATGCGTTGAAGGGGAATTAACCATTATTATGTATATCAATTACTCGAAATCACTGACCGGTGCTCTGGCCAATTGCATGATGGCCGGGATTGAGTTGTAACAAAACTATTATCATAGTATTCGCAATGGGATTAAAGGTTCTCCAAAGGGGGAAAATGTTTTCAACATGGCTCCAAAAACATGCCTATCAAATCAGGTACCTTATTAATTGTTAATTCCATGCCAATATTCTATTAAAGAATTAATACTAAAAATCGATCCTTCTTAAGAGACCAGAGTCCGATCATATTTGGAGTCTTCCATCTCACTTATTCGTCTATTAAATTTTAACATAAAAATTACATAGTTAGAAGTTGACTCGCTATCTTTCTCAATCCAGATAAATCAATATTGGACATCTATTTGGAATCATGTCAAGCCTCAGAATTTTAGCCATAACAATGGCATTGACAGGGCTAATCATTGGCTCACTATTCGTAGGTGCGAGTAACTCCTATGGAAAGGATTACCAAAAAAAATCCCTTGCAGTTTCTCAAGCCAATTACTGCGGACAGGGGAAGGTCGGGATGAATGTTCAGTGCACTAATACTGTATCCCAGACTCAAGGTAATGAAAATGGAGTAGCTATGACTGACTAGGGATGCTTCTGGGGTTCAATTCCTAACATAATTTCTACCCAAAAAATATCTTTATCTGAGGATAATTTATTCCATAGTTTGTACGATGTGAACGAGGATTGAGCGCTTCCATTGCCAGACATTAAATATAAGAACGTGGTGAACAAAATTGCGCGTTTTCCAATTATTAACTTATAGCAAAATGCTCAGACCTATCTTCTAAATAAGGGGTTACATACGAATGGACCAAGTGTTTCTGTGCAGCGATCATACAAGTCACTAAAGAAGTCATCCGGACGATCGATTGGTGCTTGTGTGGGAAAATTACTACCATTGTTTGGTCGAAGTGTTCCAAATTCAGAGGTCGACCCTACAATGACAGGGATTTTTAGGAGTTGAGTATTCCTCATCACATTAACTTGGATAGTATCCCCTATACCCTTGCTTTCGATGAATTCATTTAAGGCTTCGACATCAGAAATTGTAGTATTATCAATTCTTACTATTACGTCTCCTCCTATTTCAACTGGCGTACCGCTCATGTCTGCAACAATAAATCCGCCTCTTATTCCTGCATTCGCTGCAGGTCCGTCTGCAAGTACGTCAACCACAAGAACACCATCTCTTTCCCCATCCCGCATATTGTTTGGGGCTTGTTGTAACTGCAACCCTGATAGGTTCATCCTTAACGCTATTTGTTCAGTCATGTTAATTGTATTGATGCCAAGGGTGGGGTGCCGTAGTTGACTCGGTTCAGATTCCAGCTGTTGTTGGGTTGGCCTAGCTGCGACAGTCATACCAATTTCAAGAGTTTTTCCGTCCCTTACCACACTTAGTATCACATTTTCACCTACAGATCTCTGTGATTGAAGGTACATAAGAAGATCTTCAATTTTCCTGACGGTAACTCCGTCTACAGCAGCAATTACATCCCCTCCTATCTCTATTTGTCTTCCATTAATCTCCTTCAGCGCTCCTCCTCCTCTAATACCTGATCTCTCCGCCGGGCTCCCCGATGTCACTTCTGTAACTAAGAACCCTCTAGAATCATTCAAACCCATTTCCAACGCAATTTCGGGGGACATATCCACGCCCGCTATTCCTATATATGGATGTCTATATGTTCCTGTAGAGATTAGCTCCGGTACTACCTTCATAAGAATGTCTGAAGGGATAGCTGATCCAACATCTGCAAATACTCCAGTATTTGAGAAAATTTCTGTATTCATTCCGATGACTTCCCCTGCCGTGTTGAGTAGTGGCCCTCCTGAGTTGCCATAATTTATGTCAGCATCAGTTTGAATTAGGTTTGGTATTAATAATGGTGGAGTATCCTGTTGACGCAATAGAAAATCGCTTTGCGGAACAGATGATGGGAGGATTCTACCAAACCCACTTACTATCCCCTCGCTCATCGACCCAGATAGTCCGAATGGGTTTCCTACCGCTAATACCGGCTGTCCGATATTGAGTTGAGATGAATTGCCTAGAGGTAACGGTATGAGACGTCTACCAGTTACATTTTCTACTTTCATAACAGCCACCTCAGAGTAGAGATCCGCACCAACAACTCTGCCTATATAAGTCGTACCATCGAGGAAAGTTATATGAAAATCTTTTTCACTTAGGTCTGTTTCTTGGTTTTCTTGTGGATCAGCGACCACGTGATAATTGGTGATAATATGACCTAGTCTATCATAGATAAAGCCGGAACCTTGCCTTGAACCAAAAGAGGTAGCACGAGGGTCGCTTATCTGAACAATTGATTGATCAACTTCATTGAACAATGTAGTCAGATTACGCTCCAAATTTGGATTTGTCGATTTAGCGGAACCTTGATCTTCTTCTGGTGCTACAGATGAGCTATTTGGGAACTCTAATTGGGCATTCACTTCAATGACACAAAATGTCAACAAACCAATTAAAATAATAACAATAAATGGCAAACAAAAACGAAAACGATCGAATGAATCCATGTTGTCACCTATGAAATATGCTTCTTTAAATGCTTTTGGAGGATGTTGTGTATCCCGATTGGATTTTTTCTCACCACAATTTATAAAATATCTTATTCCACAAGATCTCAGTTGAAAGAATATACTTACAGCCAAACATGGAAGACACATTATCAGTAACGATGAACATAATGGTTCATTTTAGAATTAGTAAATATTCTGCGTTCAATAATTCTCAAGAAACAACGTTAGTTAAAATGCAAACTTCTAATTATTATCAATGAAAAAGAGATTGGCAACAGATTATTGAGTCTGCCCCTTCATGAATTTGCCTTCAAGCCAGACCAATCTTAGCCAAACAAATACAATAAAAAAGATAGCAAACGAACGGTCCCCCCTCTTTCTCTTTTTGTTGTTAGGGAATAAGAATAAGCTTGCAGGTAGTACTTTATCTAATTCTGAAATTGCTCTGTTAACCAAGCTACCCAGTCTAAGATGACAAAGTGCGGGGACAGAAAAAAATGCACTAGTCTAGGTTACTACTAAAGATATTTAGGATTACACAAATTCATAAATAGTATTCTAACGGAATGAATTATTTCTTAGTATATTCAGATCCCAACTGAGTTGAAATTTACTATTGATTTTATTTGTTTAAGCAAATAACTAAACTCTTCTCTCTAAATTAGTTATATAAAAATTATTTGCTTGATGCTAAGGTTATTATTATGACCAGAGTAGATATCCACAACTTTGAAAATATTGCAATCCAGTACAATATTGTTTTCTATGATCCTGCTAGTCTCTATGGTCACAAGTCTATCCATTTCGGTCCTCCATGACTTTCATCTTTTTGACGTTGCTGCAACGTCAGCAGTTACAATAACACCAGAGGACGGAGAAGAGGGTAAATCTGAGGATGAGGTAAATGATGAAACCGAATCATCTGAAACCCCAGAAGCCCAGCACGGAAAAGCGATACAACCAGCCGCTAACGGAGGAAAGCCAGATACCAACGATCAGAATCATAACGGCGATTACCAAATAGATATACCGGACGGTGCTGCATGGAAAGACACAATATCTGAAAGATTTAATCCCTCAGAATTGATCGTTCCGTCTGGGTCAGATGTAACATGGACAAATGATGATGACTTGACTCACACAATTACTAGCGGTAAAAATGCAGGATATGGGTTGTATGAATTTCTGCAAGATGGTATTTTTAATTCTGGAGAGCTAGATCAAGGAGAATCGTTCACATTTCACTTTGCCGAACCTGGCAGGTACGAATATTTCTGCGTTCCGCATCCATGGATGAGCGGAGTAATTATTGTACAATAAATAGGATGAAAGCGACCCAGTTCTAGCGGTAAGAAGACATTAATAAAAGTCCCGTATCCCACTTGCTATTCTCGAGATTATCATTCTAAATCTCATTGAATTATCAATCATGGGATGACTAAAAGAATTGGTTATCATCCGGTGAAGGTGACTCTCAAAGGAAAATAGTTACACCTAGTCTTATTCAGTTAGGATTTTGTCACGTCTACTCATGCAACAGCATAGCACGATCCCATTTGAGTGGTGTGGATAAGCTAATGTTGTCATCTTATTGGTGGCTGATAGAAAACTTTCTCTGGTCTTATCCTTAAGATAACCCTTTTTTCACCTGGAGAACGACCTGGGTATTTATCAACACCAAGGTATTTTTTAGCTAATTTGTCTATGTGTTCCTCAGCAGCATCTTGGGTAATTTGCTCTGTCACCTTACCACGGATTGTAACCATTTCATATGGATTACTACCATTGACAACGGAAATAGCTAACCTAGGATCTCTTGAGAGATTCTTATGCTTTATTCTTCCTTCAGCCGTATTTACTAGGATACTATATTCGTTATTTTTTTCGATATCTACCCAAGTGGGGGTAATTTGCGGAGAACCGTCTTTCATAAGGGTCGAGACAAAGGCGAAATTCTTTCCTTGAAAAAGCTGAGCTACTGGCTCTGTTATTTGTTTTGTGACTTTACTCATCAATTATCAAATGTTAAGCATATCTAATAACTATATTGAATTGATTTAAATAATATCAAACATATTCGTAAAGTCTCGAGCTGAGTTCTAGGTAATAGGCACGATATTGCCTTAGGTTTTACCCAAACATCAAATTTATTCTGATCTAATATCATAATAACTAGGGCTTGGATTCAAAGCCAAATCATATCACTACTAAGAATTCAAAAGTAACTAAAACTATGACGCCTGCCGACTAACTTTGGCTGCAATACAAAAGGTAAGCAGTTCTCGTCATCAAATCTCTCAACCATCGAATCTGTTTTTAGCATAATTAATGGATAGATGATAGTGATCCCTGTCACCAACGGCATGTATTCCATTCTACAATTCAATTGTAGCCTTTATCTAGTAACTTTGTAAACTGCGCCGTCTCTTAACGAAGAAACATACAGCAACCCATCTGGACCAATTTCTATATCAGTCGGAACCCCGAACCCTTCGCCAAAAATAGTACTTTGAAGCTCAGAATCTGAATTAGCTACTTTGTCAGATAAGGTACCGTTTAAGCGTAGACCTGTTCTTTCCGAATCCAGTTCAAAGTGATAGATTCTGCCAAATGCATAATCACCAACAAAGATATCATTCTTGTAATCGGGTCCGAAGCTATTGCTATTGAAAAATAAAAGTGCAGTTGGCGCTACAGTATGGTTCCACACAAATTTCGGGTCACTATATTTTCCAGTTCCCTTAAACGAAACCAACCCACTGTAGTCAAAACTAGATGGAGCAAGGCCTGTCACATCTTTCCAGCCTCCATTAAACCCTGACTCTACCAAATTAATCTCATCATTTGTGTGCACACCATTTTCACTGAGCCAAAGTTTTCCTGTGATAGGATCAAAATCCATCCCAAAGCTATTTCTTATCCCATATGCAAAATAGCCGCTCTTCTCGGCTGCGGGATCTAAGATTCCTGTAGCAACGACTTTGCCATCTTGAGTAACTCTGTGGACGCCGCTTGTTCCGTCTGCATCGACTCCCTCTTCAAAGTTCTGAGCTTTTGTCTGATGGCCTACTCCATCATCATCCTGAATTTGACCTACTACTAAATAGATATATTTGTCTGGTCCAACTAAAACCGGACCCCCGTTATCCATTGAACCAGGCCCAGCAGGCAGATCTAAAAGCAGCTTTGGGTTAATGAGACTGTTCTTGTCATCAGATAATTCATACCTATATAGCCGATTTCCAAGCGGGTCACCTTCGCCGTCACGAGACGATGTTGATTCAGTGTAATACAAAAACACAAAGGTTTTGCTCCCATTTTGGTACGAGTCGATACCTATCAAACCCCTAGAATTATCCGTGGAAACATCCAGGTCTAATATTGTTTGAGAGATCTCTCCATCAACAACCCGCTTAACCTTTCCTGTATCCTCTTCAATAACTAGAAAGTCATCGGGGCCCAAAAAAGTTAGGCCGGTAGGTCTTGACAAACCATCCACGATCTTGTCTAAATGAAATTCAGCAGATTGTAGATTCGGTTCTCCTAATGCGACACTATCTTCATCGACTAACATCAGTACCGCAAGGCAATATGAAATAACTAGCCCTACTATGAGATGCGCAAACGGTGGCATAAAAACCACTATATGTGGAGCCTTCTCAATATTAAGACTTCACAATTTGACACATTTAGTTCTGGCATTTCATCCTAAAAGATATTTAGCTAGATGCAAAGTGGACAAGGAGAACGTAGGTACCAACGCACTAAGATTCTTACATACCTCAAAGTGACTCGCCTTGGCAAATTGAAACGTAGTGAACCACAAGGCAAATGAACTTAAAGGAAAATAGCAGTCCCGGGAAGTGACATGGCAAATATTGGGCTTAGACTAATTCTCAACAAGCATTACGCGATGGTGCATTTATTCTCAAAGAGTCTTTAGTGATAAACAGTATTCTTCTTCTAATAGAACTAAAAGTAGTATCCCATTTATTGCTGGAAAGTAAGTTTACATGTCGTAGTTTAATGACCTTAAAATTATCGTTAACTGCTGGCGTCGGGGTTAGTATCGTTGCTTTATTTGTGGTATTGATATTAAGTTCATTTGACAAAGAGCAAGCAACCTTCGCGCTCACCCGTGGAACTCCATATGATGATCTTTTGAGTAGCGCGATGACAGAAGATTCAAATCGTATTGACATGTCTTTAATGGAGACAAATAGCACGCAAGCAGTACCATCTGCCAACAGCAGCAGTGCATTTATTTACGGAGACCTAGGTAACGATGAAATTCGGGGTTCGAACCAAAGCGACCATTTAGGCGGAGGGCCAGGAAGCGATGTAATTTATGGATACGATGGCGGTGATTATATACAAGGAGATCTTGGCATCGATTCTCTTTATGGTGGAGAAGGAGATGACGTCCTATCTGGAAGTGAAGGAGCTGACTATTTTGATTGTGGTGAAGGAAGAGACAGCATAGACGACTTTGATCCTATGGAAGGAGATTTCGCGGTAGCTAATTGTGAAGTGCTTGAGAATGAAGAAAAGCCAGTAACGATGCAATAGCTATAAGAAGCTGACACCTATCCAACTTACCTATCCAATTACATACTGAGGAAAAGTCGTTAAACAGCTTCGATTATGAGTTCGGAAAACACATAAGATAGATTTACAGCATTCATGACATCGGATCTCACCAAGAATCATTCAAATCACATAATATAACTCATGTCCGTCGGAAGATTCAACGGAACTTAGCTCCACTAAATAGTTAAATGGTAAGTCACGTCGGTTCCGAAGTTCCTGCTACTTGCAAAGATTGCTTCTCTTGCTAAACTTCCAAAATGTAATTCGTATGTCCCCCGATTACCAGTTAGAGAGTTTAACGGAAGCTAAATCACAATTTGCTCTGAGTAGGAAATTTCCTCATGTTTGGATAATTGATGGTCACCAATACACTGATGCATGAATCTGCTAATGTAATTAAAAGATCGGGCGCCACAAAAAAATCAAACTCTAGATCCTATTGGCAATTATCATCTAATTATCTTAAGATTAATCATACAATTACTGCCTGCGCTTTTTTTCTTTTTACTACTCTATAATATAGCTCGGCATGTTCCTTGGCAATTTGCTCCCAATTTAATTTCATGCTAAACTCATTAATCTTGTCGACATATTTATCATAATTCCTATTAAGGTTCATCATTGCATTTGAGAATTCTTTCGGATTCCGATCAACTGCGATGCCTAGACCATGAGATGCGAATTCAACAAAGAATCCTAACTTAGTAGCGATAAAGGGTAGGCCATATGACAATGCATCAAACATGATTCCTGATCCTGAGCTAACCTTGTAAGGTAAAATGACAGCATCTGCGCATGAGAATAGCTCACATAGTTGTTTTTCGTTCAGGAAATCTCTGTGTAGATTGATCAAGTTTTTCTTACTGCCGCTCACTGGGAAGTCCTCGTGGCTATACTCATTTTTAGAAGCATTAATGACAATGGTCCAACCATCAGGGATCTCCATTTTCTCAATAACATCCCATCCCTTGGTCGCCGTCGCGTAGCCCAGCGCCAAAGCAATCCTGCTATGGACTGGGATAGAATAGGATTTTCTTAAATCGGCTTTGCTCCTATTTGAGGTATAACCTTGCTTTTCGGCACCATGAAATATCACATTGCATTTTTGATCTCCAAGCATCCGGGACATGAATTCTGAAAATGAGATTCCAGCGGCGCCCTTCGCGAGCTTCTCCTTGTTCAAGCTATGAAAAGAATAATAGTTGATCAGCCTTGTCCAGAAACTAATCATTCGTTTTACTTTCCTTACTACGTAAGTGTCGTTAAGTCGCTCGTAGTTTGGGATAGGCAGGCTCATCCACTGTCTAAAGGGATAAGCAGAATGGAATGTGGTTACAATTGGGACCTTGCATGATTCATAAAACTTGTCAATATTTGTGCGAGTCCTTGCTGGGTTTAACATGTCCAGTCTCAATCCATACAACCCAGGCTCGTATTGGATGTGTACTAGGTCTGGATTTATTCGTTCGACTATCTCCATAAGAATTTCAGAATTCCTCGGATTGTGCTGGCCGATACCCGAAAACTCCCCATTTCCTCGCTTATCGCATATAACCTGAACTGAAAATCCCATCTCGACCAAATTATCCTTGAGGTGGGATGTATAGCGACCTACTCCACCAGGCATAGGTGGATACTCTGGCGAAACAAGAAGAATCGATAAAGGCGGATCGATGTGACCTGTTTCGACTAACATTTTCTACTAGTATATATGTATCCCCATTATTATGGATATCTTAATGAGGACATAATTTTATATACATATCGAACATAAGTATTAAATATAAAATACTTCTAAGATCCAACTCATAATGCCTACAAAATACACAGTAACTCTCACGACGGTAGGTACGAGTTCTGTAATTGTTTTACCTAAGCCTGTCATAGATGGTTTTAATCTAGGCAAGGGACAGAGGCTAGAGCTGATCGCGAGAGATGATGGGATTTATATTCCGTTGACAGAGCAGGAACAATCAGCCAGAGTGAATGATCAGACAAAAATAACATGAGACAAGAAAACACTTTAAGATCAACCTTACACTCTCATTGAAAATTGTTAACGATAGGTACGTTGGTGAGAATCCATCCGTAAAGTTATCGATTCGTCATCACTTTGCTCAAGTCTTCTTCTTCCAACATTTAATAATTTTCACGCTGAATAAGCACCTCAGAAGATAACAACTCCTAGCCTGCGGCAGTGTGATTGGAGATGTGTATGATGAGCATCATTAATTCCAAAAGTCTCATGATTTCATAGCGATTTGAAAAGGCTAACTATTCAGAAGGTCTACTAAAATGACCAATAATCTGTTTATTTCTCATCAAAACACAACATGCACACCTTATTCCAATACACGTTTTGGAATCTGTGTGTTTACAAATCGGACAAGTGCAGAATGTTTCTGCTCCTACTTCAGGCTTTGAAGAGATTGTACGATCATCGGGCAAATGCCGATCTACCTCTCGAGATCTGGCTACCCCATATAACCAATATGTAAAAATGGCAATGCCGGCTATAATTAATACCAAACTAAATAGGACAGAACGCAAAGTCAATAGGGTTACCCCCAACAAGACTAACGCTATACTTACTACAAGAACCCAGCGCTGTTCAGTCGGTGCATTATGGCTCATTTCATTTACACTACTATTACTGCAGTAGCACACTTTAAATTATTCAGGTTTTTGTTGAGTGTAAATCAATTATTGGCTCCATCTCTGCTTGCAGTTCAGAGAACAACCTTAGATATTCATGGCCTTTCTCCGTGATTTCGTAGCACAGATTTCCGTCAATCTGTTTGGAATCTAACAAGTTTAGACCGAACAAATGATTTCGATACAGCTGAAATTGATGCCAGGTCAGACAGCAGCCGTATACAATATCTATTGATTTACATTTATTTCGATTTGGATTTGAGCTGATATGAAAAGAAGAAACAGTTTTGAGAATTTCTTTGATAATCTCATATTCACCTCTATGAATATGTCCTCTACGACGATTCCTCGGGTGTTTTTGAATTGTTTTCACCGAACTCAACAATAGTGTCTCTTAACAGAATTTTACTTTAATTTAACTTACTTTTCTCACTGCAAAAAGCTGACTCACTAGTGATTAATTGAAGGTATAGAGACAAGTACTGCTCAATATACTTTAACCATTGTCTCTTTGTTGATTGGACTACTTCATTTATCCCGATCAAGATCCAAAACATTGCAAGACAACCATCAAACGGATCGCCAACATCAATACTATAGAGCAAGATTTTGAGCAGTCAATACTAGCTCTAGTCATTCCATTGGTGATTGTTATTGTATTTGGTATTATAATTTTTTGGAAACCGGCTTTACCATCCGATTTTTCAAATTTATTATTGTTATTTGCTCTTTTTATCCTCTCAGGAGCTGTGTTGTTTCTTGTCAAGAAATTACAAAGGTTCTTTCCAGTCTGAATGCAAGTATCTCTAAAGCCCTCTTTCACACATCCTTCGTATAAATTGCATATCCCCCGATCCTAGTACTAGTGAGTGTGTGCGGTAATATTGAATTAGTGTGACGCGAAGTATAACATTCACTTGGTTATTTATCATAGATCCCGCTTCTTGAAAGCTCATGGTACAATTCCAAGAAGCTAGAAGTATCAGTAGTGTGGTAGTCTTTCCTATAATAGTCATATATCAACAATTCAACACGCTGTAGATTTTCAAACACCTGTTTCAACTGCTTGTAGGATGTATAGACTCGAAACATGATCCTTGTTTTTTGTTCGCCATCCAGAGTAGCATTAAGTATTTCAGCGAAATATTTTGTCTTCGGTCAATAACGAGAAAATTGTCCCAACTCGTAATACTGTCACTTTCGAAATTCCCATTTATTTTATTATGGAGCTGGCCAATGGCTTGGCGACATGTATAAATCAAAATCTAAGTTCAAGATAAAAAGGATTCTAATTTAAAGTGGGAAGTATGTGGTTATTGATGGCTGATTACACTTCCTATTTTGTTGTGCAATACAATGTACTCAAAGCGATTATAGGCGATTATTGTCAACAATTAAGTGATATATGTCCATCGAGAATTTTGGGTTGAGTATTTGGCTAATAGTCATTTCGAGTAATAGGCTAACATGTATGCCTAAGGAATCTTACAAGTTATGGCTATAGCTAGCAGCAGAAATAATGGAGAGGATAAAGACGGGAATGTTGGTAATGTAGACAGAGACAAGAAAGGAAGGAAATATATCTACTTCGGAATCGTATTCACAATCTTTGCGATCCTAGCAATCACGTACTTGGCCATGATGACGCTCTCTGGAACCTTTTTGCCTTTTAATGGGTTAGATGGGATAACGAATCATTTCCCTTTTTATGATAACACCCACAATGAAGCAGAATTTGAGGGATATTCAGGGAGAGAAATTATTCTTCTATGTTGTTCTTGGGGCGAAGAACTTGCAGATGGAGAGCTGACCTACTATATAGGAGATCATCTGATTAACGAAGGTTCCAACGGAGACAGATATGATGTTGATAGGTCTTCTGTAGGAGCGGTAACCAAAGCATTTGAGGAATGGGATTCGAAGATAGAGGGATTGACTTTTACCCAAACTTCAATAAGGAGAGGTGCTGATGTGGAGATATATTTTAGGGAAGGCCAGAACGAAAAAGCTGGAGTTACACATAACTATTATGATTTCTATGGATTCATATCGAAATCCTACGTTCTAATCTCAAAGGGTGCATTTGGATTTGCATTCAGCAACAATCAGATGGAACAAATAGTGAAGCATGAGATTGGTCACGTTCTCGGACTGGGGCATGCAAATTTTGATGGCAATTTAATGGCAGGTCAGGTTAATCGAGGAGTCGGCTCTGTTTCAAGCTGCGAAATCGAGGCTGTATATACTGCGAACGAATGGTGGTTTGACAAACCTTCGGGAAGCCAACCACTGTTTATTCGACAACCCACAACTGATCACATAGACTGTTGATAATCAGGGTATCCACTGTAAACAAACCTGAATCAAGGAAAGCTCAGATCCAGTGTTAGATGAGTTGAAATATAAAAAAGGCAGCTGAGCTCCGCAACGGGACTTTCAGACTACAATCGACCGATTGTTTCAGAAGTCGGACTCTCGCAAAATCCACAATAGACATGGTAGCACTCATGCTATAGAATTCTTTTTTTAGTTTCGTGCGATTGGTTATGTAGTTACTAATTTTGTCAAAGAAGCAAGTCAATATGATATCGTAGAATTACAGGAAATACGCAAGCTCCTTTTTTATAATACATCAAGTATTGGTTAATTTCCATAGAAGAATTCCTAAAAAAAAGAAAAAAGTGGGACTTAATTAATTTATCGCTATTTGGAAAATAACAATCCAATTATCTTAAAACAGAATACTTTATGATATTATTTGAGAAAATTGGAGCTTGGATTGTCCGATTTTCTAATAATAGAGCATTGCGATCTAATATTAGATGTCTGAGCACCCCTTTATTTATAACATCAAGGACTAGTCAAGGTATTCTTTTCTGAATCTCAGTTGACTAATACTCTAACCTATTAGCTGAATCAGCGTCGTTGAAGAAAAATGGTGGCCTGGAATTCATGATGTCGTTCGTTCTACCAAACGGGATGAGCTTTGACCTATTCTAATTACTTTTGCTCATTGATAGATTTGTATGGCTACAAGTTCTTTAATCCCAAATATAGATAGCAATAAATCTCAGGTTCGTTACCGACGTTGAATCGGATAACGACACAAAAAGTTAAGGTTTGCTCTACGTGTTAGTCTCTACGAGATACAGCTACATTATTACTGATCAAGCGATCCGCCCCGTACCTAGTGCCGAGACCCCATACTAACCTTCAATTGTAAAAGCCATTATTTCTAATTAATTCTTATTTTCAGACATTATTCTCTATTAAAAATTCACAGAATCCTGAGCTTTCTAGCTAGTATATGGTCTCAATAAATTAGAATGACTAAAAGGATTTCTCTAGGATAAATTTGGAAGCGTATATAAGATCTGCAGGATACACTGTAAATAATTTGAAAATCTCATTTAAAGTAACTAGCATATTGATGATTCATGTAGTAGGCACAATCCTACTGCTCATCGCACTTTCAATAAATGGTCTGAATGATACCAAACTCTATGGCTCAGATATAGCAAATACCGCCCCAATATCAAATTCTAGCGAGCTTAAACTTGAGAACGGAAGCGGTAACTCCTCTAATCAAAGAACACACAGTGATTTGATAAGAAGCTGTAGTACTTTTCGTGAGATACTTTCAACGGATATGGCATTCTCATGTGATTACTCCATGCTATATTACAAAGGACAATGCGAAGAATATTCATCTTTACTAAAGCAAAATGAAACCCAAGCCATGTTGGAGGCTAAGAATGACCTTTCGTTTTGCTCGGATCCAAGGGTTGATAGGTATATTCAAGAACACGGTTTGACCAATGCTCCTCGATCTCCTACATTGGTTCCCGAATACGATTCTCCGATCGCCTAAATTATTGGGGAGAGTTGCTTATAGTTAATTTATAAGAATTATTACGTAGACAAAAGACGTTGGCTGAGAAGCCAAATGCATAATCCAACAATGGAGGCAAGGGATTCTTAGCGAAGCAGCTATTAAGTGGGAAAGATTTATCGGGAAGCCAACCCTTAAATACTCTTGAACATTTCGGTGATGTCGAAAGTAGAACAATTATTGAAATATACTATAATAAGTAATATATTAAACCAATAGTCGTAGGTCAGTAGTGCAGTGCCTGGACTCTTACTCAGATAAGATGACTTCTTATCAACCTATCCAAATTGTAAGATCAGCTCTCTATGTCGCAGTGTTAGTTTTGATTATTTACTCTTCATCACTAACCGAATTCTTCATGTTGGCTCCTAAACATCTTTATAATTTTGATAATTTTTCAGCATTTGGAGCTGCTGCCCTCGCTCAAGCGAATATCACTGGTACGATTACAAAAGTCATTGATGGTGACACGGTGGACATACTTACTCCAGTTGATAACGAGAGTAGAACCGAGCGAATAAGATTGGTTCTGGTTGACGCACCCGAGTATATGCAGTCAGGATTCATTGAGGCTAAAAATCTTGTAATGGAAATGTGTCTCGAAAAAAATGCACTGGTCGACCCCGACGATAATCAAGATAAAAGTTACGGTAGAATAGTGGGAGTCCTATACTGTGACGGTTCCAATGTGAACGCAGAAATATTGGACAGAGATTTTGCCAGCATCTATGGGAGCTATTGTTCTGTTTCTGAGTTTGGTAACTCTGATTGGGCCAAGAGAAATGGCTGCTAATTGTTTGTGGCCTTAGCCAATGAATTGTAAAAATTGACTTCTCATTTTCCTAGACAGATAATAGCCTAAAGAGAGAATTTTTCAGTCACCCCTTGAGAGTCTAGGCACATCATGAAGCCCTGATCTGATGAAGCATGAATTTGAATTGTCTTACAATTGAGTGACGAATCTGTTTTTCTGTATATTGAATTTGGTTGAACGAAAATGAACAGCAATTGATTCTAAGAACTTAGCTCAGATAGTCTTATATACATGGAAGTAGGATAATGCTGGAAAGATGACCAAGACCGAAAGTGACAACAACAAAGTAGTAGTCTTAAGAAATAAGACAAATGAAGGGTATTTCGTGAGGGATATCCTGTATAATAGTATATTGAATCATCACCAATTTCAATTTCTTGTTTTATAATTTTACCAAACTAGAAAAAAGGGATTGTAATATCTCGATATTTAGGGAAGGCACTTAGTTAAAGAAGTAGTCTATGGCGTCTGGGTCAGTCGACGAATATGAGGAGTTAAATTGTAGTGAAGCAATTATGATAATAGGAAAATTGAAGTGGCCGCATCAGCTATGTTTAGTTCACAGATCGTAGCATTGGCTGTAGCAGTAATAATTGCGATAATGGCACTTTCAATAGTGTTGGTAAATACATTTCCGATCATGGAAACATTCGCACAAGTTCAATCGATGGATGGATCTGACCCACTTCAATCAGATGGCCTCTTATTACAGGGTGTGAATGCAACGTCTCCAGCCGGAAGAGAAGAAGATATTTACAGCATACCTACAGAAGGCGACATTTATCGTATCACTGGCGAGGTCTTAAACAACGATACCGTACGATTCAGCAGCGTACGTGTATCCGCGATATTGCTCGATAGTAACGGTCAGAGCATAGGTGAGGGTTCAGCACACACCTCGCCATCAGGCATTCAACCAGGTGAAATGGCTTCCTTTGAGATCAATGTTTTCAATACTTCAGTAAAAGGAGGCATTGGAGCAATTAACAACTTTACATTGCACGTTGATGGCAATCGACAGGCACTGGCATTTCGGTAAATGCTTCAAGATTTTCGAATATTAAATATAGAGGTTGTGCCTCAACTTTCATGTCGATCAAAATTCCAGATTGAGAGTGACAAATTGGCCCTTAAGTTTTGAATAAAATAGCCTATCGCCCGTCACAACTGGGATTCAAACGCGGAAAACTGGATCGGTATCTACTAAAATTTCGAGTAGAAGTGCTATACTATAATTGCTTACCCAACTTCGATATCTCCTCCAGGAATCACAGTATATCTGCTGACGATTTCGGTGCCTAGATCCGATCTTACAGTAAATGTTGAGTTCTCACCTGGAGCCAATATAATGAATTTCGCATTCTCGGTAGATGATGTAATCAGTGTATCATTGTCATCATAAAATTGCACTGTTACTTCTGCAGAATTGATAGTATTATTTGAATTATTGACGAGAGTGCCATTTACTATGGTAAATAATAGATCTTCAAAAAATGTGTGATTTGTTATTTCTAGATATTTAGTATTAAGCACATCTCCTATAGGGGTACTTGTAGTGTTAGAAGGTTCAGGTGACTGCAAGGTAGTAGAGTTACTACTGCTGAATACTATCTCCATAGAGAAAAGTTCAATCGAACATAATAAAGTCAAGGCCAAAGCAAAGATAATTGCTACAAAGCCTGCTAGACAAACTGATTTTTCATTTGTTGTCTTTTTCACGACTCAGAATAGTCTATTTGCTATATATTAATTGAATGGGCAAATGTAAAGAAAAGTTTGCACAGTAATAATATTAGGATCTATATAAAGACGTCCTACAATCCTAGGGCACCCTATAATGAGCCATCACTTATCACTGAACCCATAACCGGTCTAAAACATTGCGTGGATTCCACATATTGATGATTATCCTCAAGTAGTTGGGTCTGCCTTATGAATTCCAGACATTCTCAATTTAGTTTAGCAAGTTTCCTTTCATAGTCGTTTAGGCTATTGCTTTGAGGTGTAATATGATTAATCGTCAAAATACAAAAGAGGTTCGATTGCTCATTTATGTCAATTGTAATAAATGGCCTCAAGATCAATCTCAGCTACAGGCCATTTAGTCTCAATTATTGGATTGACCTCTTCATAGCTTACAATATAACTAGGCACAAAGTTTATCATTAGAGGGCATTGACATATACGCTGCTGTTCGGCAATAACTTTATTTCAGATAGTCCCAAGTCTGTGGAGTGTGATAACATTACTCTGTTCAGTTTGGGTGAGGATCGCAATGGACCTTATCTGACGACTAAGCTCTTTGATTTATCGGGAAATCGTACAATACTTAGTATTGACAAGAACTTTTGTACTTACTGTGCAGACGATTTAGTTCTAAAAAAGAATGAGAGAAGCCATGTCCTGATAGACAATATAGAAAAAGAAAATATCATACAATCAAGAATTTTAGGTAATGCTACCATCCTCGTAAGCGGCATGTTTTCAATTAAGAAATCTGTACTGGTAGTGACTCAAAATTATGTTACGTCCCTTAGTGGCAAACGGATCATGCATAGCAGAATTACAGCAAAAAATAGTTCTGTGACTGTAACTGATGATGAGATAGTGCCTGATGGCTGAGTTACAGTCAGGTCAGTTGTATGGCTGCATTTCTTTGCAATTTCAACCCCGATAGCATGTCGAAGAATTTCGAATTGAATCTAGTTGAATTGTATGTAATAACTTGCGATCGTTTAACATTAAGATCATGCTAGTTGTCACACTTCAGGAAGACCTGCTAAACTAGAATTCCTCCCCCCATACCGCACAGTTTTGTAGTATTCTTTTGTGCATTTGCTGTTAGCAGTTAATTTAATAAAATTCGATTCTGATGATTGAATGCAACGCTTATTCTAGTATTATGGTTGATACGCGTGTTCGCGGGATCCTCCAATTAAGCCTTTTCTGCATAAGCGGTCCTTATTATCCACTGATAAGTAATATCCTGTAGTTGAACGCTAAAATGGCTCCTCGTCAAATTTGTGAGGTGCATTTGATTGCGTCCGTCGATGAGGACTTTACCTACTGACGGTACGCTATCTGCTCCGTAAGAAGGAAAAAATTAATCAGTTTGCCACCGAAAGGGTGCTAATGGTTAAAATTTAAACCAATACGGGGAATAATAATATAAGCAGGGACCAAACATAATATTGTAACATAATAATGGTGTCTAAACAGGGCGAGACTATTAAGGTGTCTCTGGAGATATGATATCGCTTTCAGAAATTTTTTCTGTTCTATCAGATGACGATTCTTTGAGGATAATTCAAATGATAGTTGATCACCGAGATCCCAAAATCGTTGATTTTGAAAGCCCAAAGCGGTATTATACACGTCTTTCAAAACTTAAGAATGCACAAATTGTAAAGAGAAAGGGAGGGTCTTACGAGCTGACAGCTTTTGGTTCAGTAATATATGATATAATCCAGACGGTCAAGCTTGCCCATGAGTTGCATTGGAAGTTACAGGTAATAGATGCAATAGGTGATAGAGTTCCAGACGCAGAACGTCAGCAAATCATTGAATCTTTGATACCCGACAGGTCGATCAGAAAGACCTTGATTGAGACCAGACTAGCAAATCTCGAACCAATCAATGTCGATTAAGTAATTGCATTCGCTTTTAATTTATTAGGTGATCATTTACTTCAGATTCAAGACGATAGTGGCTCAAAAGTATTATAGTAGGCAGGAACACTTATGCTATTCAACTAATTGGATTAATACGCTAAAAACAGCAGGAGATATTCTTGGCAATGTCTGTGTATGTGTCCCTTATTTGCTCATCATCGTTCAATGTATTGACCGAAGCTCGCCACTAACTCAAGACTTAGTTACTAATTAAGGGATTTCAAATTCTTAATTAATGTGTCATTGTTTTTGATAGATCCTGTATCAGCTTAATTTGATTCTTATCAGTTATCTGTTGAAAGTCATCTCATTTTTTTCAAGCAATTTGGCTACATATTTGGCAAATCGAGGAACATCATTTTCCATTTTTTCGACTGTTATTAATAATACATTCCTATCGGCTAGTTGAAATACTAATGCATGTACGTCATCAAAATCTAGGTAAAGATAATGTAGGAACCCAATTTTTCTTGAGTATTTGAACAAGGATCTCACCAACTCATTAAGTTGCATAGCCAGTCCCCCCATCTGTTCAGGACTTAAAAGGAGGGAAATATCCTCTCTCATTCTAAATCGTTTTAGCGTTCCTCTTGGTCCCAATAGGCTTACCGATCTCACAGTAGACGACGCCGAGAGTATCTGGGATATTATGAAATCAGTAGTCTCTCTGTAATTGTGTGCATTCATCATATTGTCGAATTGCGAGATCAGATGGCATTTGATTTGTAATAAATGTCTGCTGTACAATTTTTATACTAATGAAGGATTTCGATGCTAAGATTTATGCGATTCGTAGATAGAACAACAAGAAATCTCACGTAACGGATAATTTTATATAACTAATCACCGTTATTATAAATATGGTAGAGGCTATTCTAAATTGGGATAGGTTGATCCATAAAGGTGTGCGTTCTAGCGACTACGAAGACATGGGAAACGTAATAGGGATGGATACCGAGTATCTTACTCTGATGATGGGAAGGCATGAATTCAAGATACCGAAAACTGCAGTACAAGGCTTCAACGGTAGTGAAGTATTTTTGAAAATTCCAGCATTGGACGTTTATAAGCTTGAAGTAAAGACCTAGAAGTATAAGATATCATATTAATCATTATTGTCCCCTTCTTGATAGTCATTAAGGGGGAGAACGAAGCATAGAAGCATGAGGAATCAATTTCCAAGATGTATTCCTTCCTTCTAGTTGTTCTAAATTTTTCTTTCCACATTTGATAAAAAGTGAATTGTCATTACGGTGCGAAAAACGAGCAGATGAGGATTTCATCTTCCATTCACTGTTACTTGAAACAAGTTCAGAGGTACTGCGAACGCCAGATTTAGACAGCTGATGCACGTTGGCTTAGTTATGGATTCTAAGTCGATTTGTTCCAGAAAGGAGATAAAATGATTGATCAAAGCGATGACCGTGTATAGACGGTATACGCCTTAGTAGTACTGTCGGTACTGTGATAAATGTACGCTTGAGTGAACCTTCACCATTCAGCTATTTCCAGTTTGCCCATTACCTACCTCTCAAATATCTTCATCATCGATGACTTCTTTTTTACTTGATTGAAGCCTTTTGCATTGCCCCTTAAATTGAAGTGACAGTAATAGGAAGAACAATAATATTATTTAGTAGGCTTTTACTTGTAGAATGGACACTTCTAAGACCAGAAATTTACCTTTGTTGCAATAGCTAAATACCTTAATTAGATATATACCAACGTAACTTTCAGTAATAACAGAAGGTTCACATAAATATCTAGTTTTCATGTTCAGTTTGATTCTATTATGAAATACAGAAGTAGAACCGAAATTGTCGGCCTAATTCTAGAGGCCGCAAATGGAGGAGGAGCTACCAAGACAAAAATAATGTACAAAGCATTCCTATCCTTCGCTCAACTACGTGAGTACCTAACGACACTGCAGGGCAACGGACTAGTCGAGTATGAAGAAGGAATGCAAACATACAGAACTACCGAAAAAGGAATGAGACTGTTAGACATATACGAGAAAATGAATGAATTGGCACCGCCGCTTACTACAACAGTCGAAAATAGGTTTGTCAGCATTGGAGGCCGCTAAGAATGAACCAAACTAACACAACAAGATCGATCATGTTCGCAGTTATTGCAATAGGGCTAGTGTTCTCAGTTAGCGGATTGGTTGTTGGACATATGGTACCAACGGTTGATGCAACTAAACCAAAACACAACAACAATGATGACAATAATGGCCCGGGCTCCGGAGCTGACACCGCAACTGCATTCCAGCTTACCAATACACAGGAACCAACATCTAACGCAGCATGTGGACAAGTTGTAAGTGGAGTAGTAAATCTAACTGCAAATCTTAACTGTAGTGGAGATGGTCTCATAGTAGGTGGTCCAAACACAGTAATCAACATGAATGGATTCTCAATCACAGGACCTGGACAGGACAGCTCTAAAGTTGGAATAATGGTACCAAATGTTGACAATGTA
>Ga0081455_10002671_pt1 | contig 21089 bp, 17 predicted proteins | sample TabmetS3T2R1_FD_70207 | JGI IMG/M metagenome (GOLD analysis project Ga0081455, IMG submission 70207) | Tabebuia heterophylla rhizosphere microbial communities from the University of Puerto Rico - S3T2R1 | ecosystem: Host-associated > Plants > Roots > Rhizosphere ...
ATGAGGACCAGATAATTGATGGGCGAGGTATCGGAAACAACCAGCATTACAGACCAAGGCGCTCATGCGCGGCTCGATCACGTTCAAGGTCTTCCACGGTGTAGTGGAGGGGCACACCATGGGCCTTCAAAAAGCCATGGACCTGCATACGGGTTTCATAGCCGAGCAACCGACGTATCTGCGCCTCACTCAGCCACCGCTCTTGATAGCCTTCCAGAGCAATCTGTTCGAGGATATGACGCGGAACATCGTCCCACGGCAACGCCGCCGCCACATCCTCCGGCACATGTATAGCTATTTCCATAGCACCCTCCTTCACTAGCTCGCACTTTACCATAGCAGGAAAGTGTTGCGAGTATAGGAAAATCAAACGGCCTTTTCCACCGCCTGCTGCGCTCACCCTGTCGTCCACGCCCCGCCACCGGCAGTGCCCCCAGTGCGCTCGCGCCCAGCGGCGGCCGCCTTGGCCAGCTCGCGCCGCTGGCCCTACGGGCTGAGGGTGAGGGACAGGCCGCCGGTTGGGGGCTGAAGAGGGGGGACTGATACAAAGCGCTTGCAATGCGGAGGGCGCGGCGGAGGGGCGACGGCGACGGGTACTGCTGGGCAGCCGCGAGCGGCGCGGACGTGAGTGATGGAATGAATCGGCCTCTCCTGTCCGACCTCGACACGAGAGTCGAACGGCTACCGCGGCGCAGTGCCTACGTCCGCTGACGAATTTGACAGGGAAAAGAGGACGGAACCACGTAGGATGGCCCGGGGCCTCTCACCTCCCAGCCGTGCGAGGGGCACCTCAGGCCGAGGACCAGGCAAAGGCGTCCTAGCGGACACGCGCTGGGGCGCTGGGGGGTAGGTCTACCGCCAGTTTTAGATGCTGGAGGATCTCCCGGATGACCGCGCCCTGCGTGATGGCGGCGATGATCCGCAGAGTCCCCTACTGGCAGAACGGGCAGCGCGCCATGTCCAGGGCAAACACCCGCTTGAGCAGCTGCGCCCAGCTCCAGCATGGCGACCCCGTATCCGTCGCCTCCTCGTCGACACCCTGCTGGCGGGGCGTCGGGATGATGGCTCCGAGCAGGTGGCTGTGCGGCGCCAGGCCCCTCCATAGCGCACGAGATGCATGCGGGGCAGGGGCACGAGGGCAGCAAACTTCTCCAAGAGTTCCAGCGGCGAGAGGCGAATCCCCGTGGTGCCATCGGACCACGGGTGGGTGAAGGTATAGACCAGATCGCCGTGGGCGTCTTGCGTCAGGCGCTCCAGGGACACGGCCCCGCGCGTGGTATAGTGGATCAGGCGCTCCAACTGATCGCGCCGGTGCGCCGGGAGCTGCGTGTTGGCATGCACGGAAAATCCTGCCCATGTGTGCACCATAGAAAACTTCAGAGAGCTATGCAAGGGGACACGAGAAGCTTCCTCCAGGGTGATGGTACCTGGAGAGAGGCCTTGTGGAAGGGAAGTGCAGGGGACCACGTGTGCGGGGGGCCACAAAAAAAAGGGCGTGCCGCACGCGTTATGGCACTGGCCCAGGGGCAGCGCCCAGCCCGGCACCTCCGGGCCAGCCGCCGTCGTGGCCCCGCGGCGGGTGCTGGAGGCGTGCACAAACGGGCGGTTGTGTACAGAAAAGGACGCTGCTGTGGGCACAGGCGTTGAAGGTTGCACAAAGGTAGTGCGGAAGCGGGTAGAGTGGCAACGCGGTTATGCCCGGGGCCCGCGGCCTCTTAGGTCTCGAGGGGCGGATGCAACCCCAGCACGCTCCAGAGCTGGCGGGCCTCGAGCATCCAACCCTCATTGAGCCGGAGGGCCACAATCGTGGCCCGACCGACGGAGGTCAGGCCGGCGAGGGTCACCCGGTCCGCCTGCCAGGCAAAATGGGTGGTCCACGCGTCACGGCGTGGATGAAAGAAGAGGGTCATCTGGCCATTCACAGGGTCAGGACCCTCAGTGCGTCGGCCCTTAAATTCGTTGCATCGGTAACAGGCGAGGCACAGATTCTCCAGCCGCGAGGAGCCCCCAGCCACCAGCGGCAGGATATGGTCCACCACCATGGGAATGCCAATCTGTTGCGGGCTGCGGCAGTAGGCGCAGCGATATCCCTCACGGGCTGCCACCTGCCGGCGCACCGCCGCGGTGAGGCGCGGACGGCGCGGCATGGGCTAGAGATCCGTGGGGAGGGTGTGCCCGTGCCATTTCAGCAGTGCGAGGGCATACGAGCGGCGGGTGACGAACCGATCGGTTGCAGTCCGTAAGACCTCCAGTTCGTGCTGCTCCGCGGCCGTGAGGGACTCTGCCTGGGCTTTCCGCAGGAGGCGCTGATGGCGCCGCCACTGCTTGGGAGGGAGAGGCGTGCGGGCGATGGCCCATAGGGCTTCATCACTCAGGGCGGGGAGATCGGCTACGGCGTCGCGCCGGGCCGGACTCAGATCGTCTAGCGCGGGCGGCAAATTGCCACAGATCGTTTGCACCACCACCTCTTCAAGCGGTCGGTGGGTGGTCTCCGCCACATGCTGGAGGCGTTGGACAATCGCCTCTGGTAACGGAATGTGCAGCGTCTGCACGGTCATGGCTGTCTCCTCTCGGCGGGTGCGCTCCTGGGCCATGGTCTCCCCGCAGTCCTGGTCTGCGGGGCAGGCGTGCCACCCGCCTACGCGTGCCGCCCTGCTACTCCATGCCAAGCGCCGCAGCCACGCTCTGTCGCGGCCGCAGGTTGCGACGGGCGAGCTACGCATAGAGGGTCGTCGGGGAGCACTCGACCAGTTTGGCAATGGCCAGCTTACTAATGCCCTTGGCGAGGTAGCGCCGGATGAGGGCCTCCCGCGCATCCAACTTCAGGCGTGCAGCCGGCTTGCCTTTGGGGCGTCCCAGCGGTTTGCCCTCCGACCGCCGCTTCGCGAGCGCCTCCCGCGTCCGCAGCGCAATAAACTCCCGTTCGATTTCGGCCGCGAGCCCCAGAACCATCGCCGTAATGCGGCTGGGTATCGAGCCATCGAGCACCATCCGCTGCTTCGCAATATGGACGTGCGCGCTACGCTGCATACAGTGTTCCAGGATTTCCAGCACCTGGAGGGTCGAGCGGGCCATCCGACTCACCTCAGCAAAGAGGATAACATTCCCCGCCTGCACCGTCACGGTCAGCAGGTGGCCAAGTGCACGGTCACGCCAGCTCAGCCGCCCCGAGAGCGTACCCTCCATGACTCACCGTATATCGCCCTGCTCCTGGGGCGTGCAGGGGCGTGACACGCCGCCAGGGGCAGACGCGGAGGGGCCACCAGGGCGGCAGTTCAGGGTTGCCGCGCAATCCCGAGTTTCCTCATGCGCGAGTATAGGGTGCTCGGGCGCAGCCCTAAACGCTCCGCGGCCTGCCCCGCACCTTTGATGCGCCATTGGCACGCCTCAAGAACGGCCAGGATATGGGCGCGCTCGATCTCCTCGAGCTGCTGAGCGGGCGGGAGGGCTGGAGCCAACGGCGTACTAGCACCTAGTGTCTCGTCCACGATGAGAGTTGAGCCCGGTGATAGAATAAGCGCGCGTTCGATGACATTGGCCAGTTCCCGGATGTTGCCAGGCCAGTGATAGGCGAGGAATGCCGCCATGGTCCGTTCAGGGATGCGCTCAACCGTCCTCCCCAGCTTGCCCTGATACCTGGTGATGAAATACCACACCAGGAGCGGGAGGTCCTCACGCCGCTCTCGTAGCGGTGGCAGCGTTACCGGAAAGACGTTAAGCCGGTAATAGAGATCTTCCCGAAAGTTGCCGCTGGCCACATGCCGGACCAGATTGCGGTTGGTTGCCGCAATCACACGCACATCCACGCTGGTGGTCTGCACCGCTCCCAGGCGCTCGAATTCGCCGTCCTGCAGCACGCGCAGGAGTTTGGCCTGCAAGTCGAGGGGGAGTTCGCCGATTTCATCCAGGAAGATCGTGCCGGCATCCGCAAGTTCGAAGCGCCCCACCTTGCGGGTGAAGGCGCCCGTGAAGGCGCCCTTCTCATGCCCGAAGAGTTCACTCTCGATGAGCGTCGAGGGCAAGGCCGCACAGTTGACTTTGACCAGCGGCCGGTCTTTGCGCATACTGTGGTTGTGAATGGCCCGCGCGATGAGTTCCTTGCCCGTGCCCGTTTCGCCCAGGATCAACACCGTGGTATCGGTGACCGCCACCCGCTCTACCTGGCGCAGCACGTGCATCAAAGCCGGACTGCGACCCACGATCTCCTCAAAATTGGCGTCGCTCCGGATCTCCTCGCGGAGATAGCTGTTCTCGGCCTGCAGTCGCTCTTGCAGCTGCGCCACTTCCGTGAGCGCTTTGTGCAGCGCCTGTGCCGCCTGTTTGTGCTCCGCGATTTCCTGCTGCAACGCCTCATGCACCCGGGCATTCTCTAGGGAAATAGCCAGTTGCGCCGCCAACACCTGCAGCAGCTCCAACCGTTGCGGCGTAAACGCATGGGTGGTGAGGTCGTTTTCAAGGTAGACGATACCCAGCAGGTTCGTCTGGTTGATAATTGGGATGCAGCCGATGGATTTTGGCTTTTGCAGGATGAGATAGGCATCAGCGGCAAACTGTTCGTCGCTCCCGGCATCGTCAATGAATACCGCTTCTCCGGTCCGTTTGACATAGTGAATGATCCCATGCGAGACCTCTGCACAGGATTCTAGAGGCGCAGGTGCCAGCATCGTGGCCCCGCCTTGCTCCACATCGCTCCGCGCCACGATCAGGAGCTGGCCGTCTTGTTCCCAGAGGAACATGCCGCGTTGTGCCCCGGCATTCTCGATAACGATGGCCATCATCGTCTCCAGGAGCCTGGGTAGAGTAATGGCGCTCGATAGTGCCTGGGCCGCTTTCAGGGTCGTCGCCAGATCGAGAGAGCCGCCGGTGACCGCGGTCGCCTCTGTGCTTCCGTTTCTGGGTGATTCAACAGGAGCGGGCCACGATTTGTCTGGAGCCACATACGCAGCATAGCGTGCCTCCATCTGCGTGACTTTGCCAGCGGCTCCCCATTGGAGATAGCCCCGATAGGCCGCCGGCAGATACAGTCTGGCCACGGCCTCTCGGCCCAGGGTCAGATAAAACCTGCCAGCCAGTTCGTTCGCCAGCGCTGCCTCCTGGATATAGCCATGGTGCTGCGCCAGATCGATGGCGTGATCATACGCTACCCGTGCCTCGCCTTCTCTCTCCAGCACGCGGGCCCGCTCGGCTTCGACCAGATACCATTTATGCCGATAATTCATCGGCGCATGCTGGGCGCGAATGGCCAATTGCTCCTGGTTGGCCGCCACTTGCTGGAGCAGGCGCTCCTGTTCCGACGGGGGCTGTTGCGCACAGGCACGCAGGCGCACCAGAGAGTCGTACAAATAAAAGACAGCGGATAATGTCCAGCCAGTGGCGCGTTCGATGAGCTGTCCGGCCCCGTCAGCATGGGCCAGGGCTTGACTGTTTTCTTCCCACAGATAGCAGAGGATCATGGTCGCCATGTGCAGGTGCAGCACGGCGCTGAAATGCTGCATCTCCAGAAGATGTGGCAGGATGGTGGCCTCGTCGCACACCGCGCCGGCTAAACGCCAGGGCTCTTTTGCATGGCCCAACAGGTTCAAGACAGCCTGATGCCATATCTCCATATAGGCCTGGGTCGGCCCTGGCTGGAGCTGGCTGATCGCCTGCCTGTACGTCGCGATCTCGCGCTCGATGGTGGTCAGTTCCGTCCCGAGAAAATGGCGATGGATGCAGTATATAAGGGCTGCAATACGTGCGAATTCGAAATCGCCATGCTCCAACGCTAAGTGATAGCTCTCTAAGAGCGGTTGGAGGGTTGTCGTTAAGGCCTCCTGCCAGGGAAGGATATACACAGACGCCATCACGACGACTTTGGGTGTCATGTGCATGGCTGGCGCTCGCTCAAGCAGCTTGAGTGCCAGGTTGCCAAATTGCACACCTGCGGCAATATCGTGTGTCCTCCCGCAGAGCAACTGTCCATACAGCACGTAGGCATAGGCGGTAAACGGGTTATACCCTCCTGCAATCGAGAGCTGCACCATTTTGCAGACGATCATGCAAAAGACTTGCTGTGCAGCGATGTAGCTTGGGCTTATGAGATGGGACAGAATGTGTAAAGCAGCCAGTTGCGATGCATCGGTCATCTCAGGCAGTTCCAGCAGCTCCTGGAGGGATTTCCCTGCTAGAGCTGTTTGCGTCTCGTGCATGACGGCGGGCAGGTATGAGGGCTCCTCCAGGGCAGCGACGTCGATGCCCAGGCGTTGCAAAACCCTGAAGGCAATGTCCAGGCTTGTGGTTAATTCGTTCTGGGCTATACACGCTTGTATGCGCACGCGATACACGGGGATGGTGTCCAGCAACGTCCGTGCACCATGCAGTACCGCGGTGATCCAGCGCTCCATAGCACTGAAATCCGTGCTCAGAAAAGCCGTCTCTGCGGCGCCAGTGGCCAGGTCGAGGGTCAAGGCATAGTGCCGCTGCCAGCTGGTCGGGTCGTCAAGCATCTGTAAGCCTGTTTGGTAATACCGCAACGCTGTTGAATATGCGGCGGCAGCCCTAGCCTGCTGCCCGGCGCGCAAATTCAGGCGTGCGAGTTCATCCCTGTCGGCCTGCCGGGTCAGGAGATCAGCGCCGATATTCAGGTGATTGACGATGGTGAAGAGCTGCTGCGCCCTGCCTGCTTCCGGCGTTTGCTGTAAGAGCGCCTGACCCAGTTGGAGATGGTACTGCTTTCTGTCTGCCTCATCGCTCAAGGCATACGCCGCGGCCTGAATACGATCATGCGCGAACTGATACTCGTCATCGCCTTTGGAGATGAGGCCTTGTTGCTGACATTCGGACAACAGGGCAACGAGGTCTTCTTCCGTACTTCCGGACAGCAACATGAGACTCGCCAGATCAAAGCGGTAGCCGATACAGGCAGCCAGCCTGAGCACCTGCTGGACCGGTTGGGCTAAGCCACGTATGTTCTTGCTCAACAGATCCACAACGTTGTCAGTTTCCTGCCGTTGCCTGATCTGATCCAGTGCCCACATCCACTCTGCATCTGACCCCACATACAACAGCTTCTCATCATAGAGCGAGGTTAAAAAGGCTTTGACAAAGAAGGGATTCCCTTGCGTCTTCTCATAGACGAGTGCGGCCAAAGGGGCCACTCGTTGTGGCGGGCAATGCAGCGAGTCAGCGATGAGGGCCGCAACGCTCTGGAGATGAGGCCTTGTTGCTGACACTCGGACAACAGGGCAACGATGTCTTCTTCAGTACTTCCCGATAGCAACATAAGACTCGCCAGATCAAAGTGGTAGCCGATACAGGCAGCCAGCATGAGCATCTGCTGGACCGGTTTGGCTAAGCTACGGAGGTTCTTACTCAACAGATCCACAACGTTCTCAGTTTCCTGCCGTTGCCTGATCTGATCCAGGGCCCACGTCCACTCTGCATCTGACCCCACATACAACAGCTTCTCGTCATAGAGTGAGGTTAAAAAGGCTTTGACAAAGAAGGGATTCCCTTGCGTCTTCTCATAGACGAGTGCGGCCAAAGGGGCCACTCGTTGTGGCGGGCAATGCAGCGAGTCAGCGATGAGGGCCGCAACGCTCTCCAACGCCAGCGGCATGAGCGTGAGGCTCTGGACCGGCACATCCACCTTGCGAATGTCCTCCAGGGCGCGCAAGAGTGGATGATGCAGCTCTACTTCGTTATCGCGATACGCGCCGATGAGCAAGAGGCTGTGGTCACGGCAGCCAGCGACGATGGCCTCAATCAGCTTCAGGCTGCTCCACCCGGCCCATTGCAGATCATCGAGGCACAGCACCAGGGGCTGCGTCTTTCGGGCAAATACCCGCACAAAATTTTGCACTACGAACGTGAAACGATTGTGCGTGGCTTGCGCGTCCAGTTCCGGTGCGGGCGTGTGTTTTCCCAGGATCAGTTCGAGTTCCGGCAGGACCTCAATGAGGACCTGTGCATTGGGCTGTAAGGCGTGTAGCAGGCGTTCGCGCCATGCGGTGATGGCGACATCGCTCTCCGTCAGGATCTGTTTGAGGAGCTGCCGAAACGCCTGGAGGATGGCACTGTAGGGGATATTCCGCTCGTATTGATCGAACTTGCCGCTGATGCAATAGCCCTGGTGTCGCAGCACCGGGGTATGGATCGCACGCACGAGGGATGTCTTGCCTATCCCGGAATAGCCAGTGACGAGTAGGAGTTCTGTGTGCCCCAGCGCTACGCGCTCAAACGCCTCCAGGAGGGTGCGCACTTCTGGCTCGCGGCCATACAGCTTTTGGGAAAGATGCCAGCCTGCGGGGCGCTCATCGCGAGCGAGAGGAAAATCATCAACGACGCCTCTCTCCAGCCATTGTGTGCGGCAGGCTTCAAGGTCCTGTCTCAGGCCATAGGCACTCTGATAGCGCTCCTCCGGTTGCTTGGCCAGTTGTTTGGCAATGATCGCCGACACCATCCGCGGCACGTGCGGATGAATCGCCTCGATCGCTGTGGGCGTCACAGCCAGGTGCGCATGCACGATTTCCAGGGCATCGTCGCTCTGGAAGGGTAAGGACCCGGTCAGCATCTGATAGAACGTCACCCCCAGCGCATATATATCCGTGCGGGAATCAACCTGCTGGTGCATGCGCCCGGTCTGCTCCGGTGCCATATACGCCAGGGTCCCTTCGAGTCGATGCAGGTTGCGTACCTGTTGAGGTTCCCGTGTGAGTTGGGAGGCAGAGCTGAAATCGATGAATTTCGCCGTCAGTGTTTCAGCGTTAATCGCAATATTGCTGGGATTGATGTTTTTATGTATGACGCCAGCACGCTGCATGGCCTCCAGCCCCCGTGCCAGCTGTACGGCGATATGCAAAAAGGCGGTCAGTTCAAACCCGTCCTCCGGAATCAGGTGCACCAGGGCGACGGCATCGAAGTCTTCTATAACGAGAAATGGACCGTCAGGGGTGTCCTCAAAGGCATGGTAGAGGATAATATGGGGGTCTGCGAGGGCGCTCCCCAGCGCAAATTCATGTCGGAGCCGAGTGATATGCTCTGCTATGGGGAAATCGGTTGTTGGGGTCTTGAGGATGACCGGTTGCTGGTCCCGAGACCTTAAGGCTCGGAAAATCGCCGAGCGTCTCCCTTTATAAATCTGTGCACTGATGTCGTACCCTGCCAGCATGATCATCTCTCCCATCATGTTGGAAGCATCAGCCGCCTCGATTGCTCAATCAAACCACATATCATGATGGCTTGTAAAGCATCTTCGTATGTGTTTGATAAGTCGTTCGCGCAATTTCTTAGGAGTCTGTAGTAGATCGAAGTTGGTGGCTCTGAGCAAGAGGCGGCATCGAAGAGCTCGCCTATCTTCTTGATATGGACATTTCGCCGTCAGGCCATGGTAGGTGAGCCCTTGCACCTCAGCCAAGGGCCATAATGGGTGGAAAAAGGAGCGCTCTGCCTCTCTTAGGCGGACTCCCGTTGTGCTGGCACCCGCTTAATGCGGACACTCTGGCGTCGGCCATCACTTGTGCGTGAAGTGGAGAGATCGAGTGACACTTTCATATCAGCCGCATCGATCTTCACTGCGAGCGTCCCGCCATGCCAGATATAGGCGATCTCTTCCTGCGTTAGGACCAGTTTTGCCGTGATCTCCTCCATACGAGTCCTCCTCAACGCCTGCTTGCATCGTCATCTCCTCAGGTACCCGCTGGCTGCACGATCTGGCGAGGGGAGTTAGTGGCCATCAGGCCGGCCATCCCCCTGAATGCGCAGGGTCTCCCCAGGCTCGGCATCGTTGAGCGCTATGCCCAATGACCTATATCCAGGGGACCAGCGTATGATATGCTCCCCGTCAAAGCTCACCCTCTCCCCAGCATGGATATGCTCACCCACGCAGTAGGCCGCAGTGTAAATATGGGGAGGCCGCGAGGATGCGCCAGCATATCCCGACGCAGGTGGCTGCACAGAGAGACCTTCGAGCACATCCTCTGGCTGCTCTAGGAGGCGCTTGACACCTGGATAGCGGTCAATCCAATCATGCAGTGGCATAGGGCGTATACTATGGAGTGTGGAAGTTGACATGAATAGGCATCATACCTTGCACAGAAGCATAGTTACACCATCCTACCATATGTTGGACTGAGAAACACGGCGATTGTCAGTCCTCTGGTTTCCGAAATTCCCAAGGAGGAATCCTATGCGGGATAGACAACGAACATGGCAATACGCCACATACCATGGCAGGAGAGGGCTCTGCCTGTGGATACTAGGATTCCTTCTCCTGCCTCTCCTGGCCCAGGCTGAACAATTCACTGGCAAAGTAGTCGGCATCCGCACTGGGGACACCCTGAGTGTGTTACGCAAGGGCCGAGTAGTACAAGTGCGCCTCTACGGGGTTGCGTGTCCTCAACGCCGGCAAGCCTTTAGCACGCAAGCGCGCCAGTTCACGCGTGACGTCGCCTTCCGGCAGACGGTCGCCGTCGTCGTGGACGCCGTAGCCATGGACGCCACCAATCGCCGCGGCCAGCTGATCGCCGCGGTACAGTTGCCCAATGGCCAGGACCTCAGTCAGGCGCTGGTACAGGCGGGGTATGCCTGGCATGATACCCAGTATGCGCCCCATGATAAGAGGCTGGCACAGCTCCAGGCCGAGGCCCAAGCCGCACAACGCGGGCTGTGGGCGAATGCGAACCCAGCCCCACCCTGGGAGTGGCGCCAGGGACAACAGCGGCCGGCGACTGCGGAAGTGCCCCAAGGCACAGCCTCTTCTCAGGCAGTAATCATCGGCAACCGACGTGACAAGGTCTATCACTGGCCCGGCTGTCCTGAGTACGACAAGGTGTCCCGAAGGAACCGTGTGAGGTTCCAGGACCGCGAGGCGGCAGAGCAGGCCGGGTATCGGCCGGCGAACAACTGTTCATGAGGGCGAGAGACGGATGCCCTTGATACGTATGGACCTCCACGCCAGGTGCCGTGGTATTGCCCTGGCCAATCGGCTTGACCACCTCGACGCAAACGCGCTACGATAGGCGCCCTCCGCGCCACCAGCCCGCGTCACGACAGAGGAAAGTGCTGGAATCGCAATGGATGAAGGGTTGACCTATGAAATTTGTCCGTTTCCAAACTGGTGGACAGATCAAATACGGCATTGCCGAGGGCGAAAATATCCGTGAGATCCGTGGGGACCTGTTCGGGGATCACACCCCGACCGGCATGGTCTATGCGATCCATACCGTCAAACTGCTGGTGCCGTGCACGCCCAGTAAACTCCTGGCGCTGGGCCTTAACTATGCCCTCCACGTGGCGGAAAGTGGCACTGGTCGCAAGCCCCCAGAGCGCCCGGAGATTTTTTACAAAGTGCCTTCGTCGCTGTGTCATCCTGGGGATCCGATCATGATCCCGCCAGGCGCTGGCGAGACCCATTATGAGGGTGAGCTCGTCGTCGTGATCGGCAAGACTGCCAAGCGCGTGCCCGTCCACGCGGCGCTCGACTATGTCTTTGGCTACACCTGTGGCAATGACGTCAGTGCTCGGCCCTGGCAGCGCGGTGACTTGCAGTGGTGGCGTGGCAAGTCGTGCGACACGTTCTCCCCTCTGGGGCCCTGGATCGAGACTGAGATCACAGATCCGTCGAAGCTGACGCTCGAGACACGCCTCAATGGCCAGGTAAAACAGCACTCGGGGACAGATATGCTGATTTTTGACGTGCCGACGTGCATCAGCTTTATCAGCCAGCATGTCACGTTGTACCCCGGCGATGTGATTTACACTGGCACCTGCGAAGGCGTGGGGCCGATGGACACGGGCGATACGGTTGAGGTTGAGATCAGCCACATCGGCGTACTGCGTAACCCGGTCATACGGGAAACCGAGTAAGACTGCTTACCACCATGCGAGCAGGGGAGATCACGACCCATGAGTAACGAAGAGACCTTGCGGAAACTGGCATTACAGGTGCGCAATTGGGGGAAATGGGGTGCCGAGGACGAGATCGGGACGCTGAACTACATCACCCCGGAGAAAATTGCCCAGGCAAGTCGGCTGGTGACAGCCGGGAAAGTTTTTGCCCTCGGTATTCCACTCCAGCGCAACGGCCCGCAGAGCGGCACCCGGCAACGCTTTAATCCCATTCACTCGATGTTCCGTGATGGCGGCGATCAGCCCAAAACCCACGAGGAGGTCATCGAACTGCAAGGGTATGGTGGCTCAGATGACTGGATCGTCATGCCCCTGCAGTGCGTCACGCAGTGGGACAGCCTGGCGCATGTCTTCGATTCTGGGAAGATGTACAACGGCTACGACGCCACCCTGGTCACCAGCAGCGGTGCCGCCAAAAACAGTATCGACAAAACGAAAAATAAGCTTGTTGGACGTGGCGTGCTGCTCGATGTGCCGCGCTACAAGGGCGTGCCCTTTCTGCAACCAGGCTATGCCATCACGGTCGAGGACCTGGAAGGCACTGCGGCAGCCCAACGTGTGGAAGTACGCAGCGGCGATATCCTGCTGGTGCGTACTGGTCACATGTCGACCTATCTGCAGAAAGGCAACTGGAATTATTTTGACTTAGATACCTCTCCTGGTGTGTCGGTGTACACGGCCCCCTGGCTACACGCCAGGGAAATCGCCGCCATCGGCAGCGACAATTACGCCGTCGAGGTGCGCCCCTCGGAGTTGCCGCCGTTCCGTAGCCCCTTCCACATCTGCGCTATTCCCAACATGGGCCTGACGCTCGGCGAGATTTTTTATCTCGAAGAGCTGGCTGCAGATTGTGCCACAGACGGTCGCTACGAGTTTCTCCTGGTGGCACCGCCGCTGCCTGTGACTAACGCCGTCGGCACTCCAATTAACCCATACGCTCTAAAGTAGCGCCCCCTACCCTCTTTCTATCCCCTCTCCCGGAGGGAGAGGGCTAGGGTGAGGGGCCCCCAGAACCGCTGTGCAAGATGAGACATAACGATGACCTTCGAAGAGATCCTGGCCTACACTCTTGACATACTCCAGCGTCGAGGTCGAGTATCGGGCGTATTTCAGATGTGTACTTTGCCACTATGTGTGCCAGGCTGATATCTTCTTCAGAAGGAGAGTCTCGATGATTTTTGCTTCCACCTGCTCTAAAAACGCACTGCTGGTGGCCGCGAACTCGCCCCTGGCCGTGTCACACTGGCGCCGTGCCCGTCCTTCTCGTGCAGACCGATAATCAACTCCTGGCCTTCCTGCAGGTCACCGTCTTGCAGCTCACTGAACTGATCATCGTTAATGCCAAGACGTACCGTAACGGGTGACAACGTCCCTTCTGGGGTCAGGGTCCAGACCTTCGGGGTATTTTGCCACGCCCGGCGTAGGGTTACCCCCGTGCTGCCTGGAGCGTGCATGGCCTGGTGCTGCTGAAACGCCGTGACAAACTGCTCGCGCTCTTGGGGGGTGAGTTGTGGCTGGAAGCGCAACGCCGCTTTGGGAATCTTCAGCACATGCTCACGCTGGGCCACCAGGATGGACACAGTTGCCGTCATCCCAGGTCGCAACTTGAGCTCTGGGTTATCGACCGCAATAACGGCATTATAATTCACCACATTTTGTACGATGATGGGGGCCGACCGGATCTCGCGCACGGTGCCGCGCATGACCTGCCCAGGGTAGGCATCGACCGTAAACGTCGCCAGTTGTCCCACAACAACCTGTCCGATGTCAGCTTCACTGACGTTTGTGTCCACCTGCATTTTGGTCAGATCCTGGGCAATGGTAAAGAGTGTTGGGGCTTGCAGGCTGGCTGCTACAGTCTGACCGACATCTACACTGCGTGAAATGACCGTTCCGGTGACCGGCGAGCGGATGAGCGTACGATCGAGGTCGACCTGGGCCTGGGCGAGCGCCGCCTGCGCCTGGTGCACCTGGGCCTGGGCTTTCTCCACCTGCGCCTCCGCCGCCACCAGTTGCGCTCGGGCCGCGTGCAGTTTCGCTTCGGTAGATTCGCGATCCGCCTGGGCCGCGTTGTATTGTGCCACTGCCGTATCGTGGGCCGTCTGGGCAGTCTCAACCTCGTTGCGCGGCAGCAGAGAACGCTCAAACAAAGCCCGCTGTCGGTCTAAAATGCGTTTGGTATCGACGATCGTCACACGCGCTTTTTCAAGCTGGGCGGCCCGACTCACCACGTCCGCGCGTGCCGTTTCGATACTCGCCCGCACGTTATGGACATTGGCCAGGGCGTTTTTGACCTCGGCCCGAGCCGTATCGAGATTGGCTGCCGCCTGCACCACCTTGGCACGGAAGCTGGCCTGGTCGAGCTGGGCCAGCTGTTGTCCCGGCACCACCGTCGAATTGAAATCCGCGAAGAGTTTTTCAATGGTCCCCGAAACCTGGGTACCAACTTGCACCATGATGACTGGGTTCAGCGTCCCTGTCGCTGAGATGTAGGCCGTAATATCCCCACGTTCCACTTTGCTCATGCGGTATTTGACGCCAGGGTGCGTGCCCCACACGTGTTCGGCACTCTGCCATCCTACCAGCCCGAACAGGCCCAGGATACCGACCGCCACTGCCAACCGCTTCCATTTTCGCCACACAACAGCTCCCCTCCACACATCGCCCGTACGCATGCCTAATAATAGCAGAGGGTGAGCCACGGACGCTAAGTGCTGCGCACGGCTACTGCGTAGGGCTACTTACCCCGCCAGTTTGGCGGGGGACTGCAGAGAGCCCATTAGCCGTGCGCAGCACCCCCGTCAGTTTGGCGGGGTACCTCCCTGGCTGGCCACGTGTGGAACGTTGGAGACGTCCAAATATGCCGCCGGCCCATCCCAGCAGGTAAGACGCCAGTCATGGCCAGCGACCGCGACCGCCGCCCTGTAGTCTAGCGCCGGCGCCAGGTCTTGCATGGCCCAGCGCGCCGCTTCCTGTGGGTCCCAGGCGGTGCGCAAGAGCGCGGCCGGCTCGCCTGGCACCAATGATACATCAAATTGGTCCAGAGGCAGGGCAAGCCCCTCGCCTGTCGCTTTAATGTAGGCTTCTTTGCGGGTCCAGCAGGCGAAAAAAGCTGTGGCTTGGAGCTGTGCAGGCAGAGCCCGTAATAGAGTAACCTCGCGGGGAGAAAAAAAACGCTCAGCAATCTTCTCCTGGGCGACTTCAGGCCGGATGCGTTCGACATCAACACCCACCTCGCGACCGCGTGTGATCGCATACAGGGCCAGGCCGTGAGAGTGGGAAACGTTGAAGCGCAGGGCCCCTCCACCCGTGTCAGTGGCGAGCGCCGGTTTGCCATGAGGGCCGTAGATAAAACGCAGATGCGGCGGGTCTTGTCCCAGGTAGCGCCCCAGAAGCACCCTGAGCAGCCCGCGCGCTACCACAAAGTGCGTACGGTCTTTCGCAAAGACATAACGCTCCGCCCGCTGGCACTCATCGGCCGTCAGCGTGTACCACAGGCTCCGCACCTGCGACTCCGGCACATCTAACGCAGCACGCCAGACGTGTACCTCGTCACTGTGTAAGGTCAGCGTCTGTGGCGCAGAGTACCAAGGGAAGGCATCCAGATTCTTCTCCTACCCGTAGGCCATCACGGCGCCATTTTTTGCCGCAGACTGAGCGGTCGCATATCGGTCCAGACGTCCTTAATATAGGCCAGGCATTCGGCCTTGAGCCCTTGCTTGCCTACCTCCTGCCAGCCGAGGGGAGGCTCCCGATCAGCCGGCCATATGGAGTACTGCTCTTCGTGATTGATCACAACCTTGTAGATGGTAGTGTCTTCTGCCTCGTCCCTCGCCATGGTGTGCTTCCTAAACGTCAGAGACTCTGCGGTACCTCGATCGGCAAATCCTGCCGATCCCCCCACTCCTTCCACGACCCGATGAAGTTGCGCAGGTTCGGATAGCCGAGCAGGCGCAACGCCAGGTAGGTGTGCGAGGAGCGGTACCCACCTTGTCAAAAGGCCACCACGGTTTGATCCGGGTGAATCCCAGCCGCAGCATACATGGCTCGCAGCTCCTCGGCGGATTTAAAAGTGCCGTCAGGGTTCAGATTGTGCACCCATTCCAGGTGCACCGAGCCAGGGATGGTGCCGCCGCGCGCCGCACGGACATTTTTGGCGAGGTACTCGTCGTCCGTGCGGGTATCGAGGAGCGCCAGCGTGTCAGTGCCCAGCAGGCCATGCAGGTCATCGGCACTGATATGCAGCGCCTCGCGCACGCGCGGCTGGAACTGCACCTCGCGTACCCGCGGGGCTTCGGTGGTGACGGGATAGCCGGCGGCTTGCCAGGCGTTAAAACCGCCGTCCAGGACATGCGCATCCGTATGGCCCAGGTATTCCAGGAGCCAGAAACCACGCGCCGCACGCATGCCGGAGATGCCTTCGTAAAAGACCACAGTTTTGTCCAGATTGACGCCGCGCTGCTCGAACAGATGCTCGATCATCCACATGAACGCGGCCAGGGGTTTGGGGCTAGTATCGTTCAGCGACATGCCAAAGAGGTCAAAATGCACCGCGCCCGGTATCCAACCCTGGGCATAGGTGGCGGCGGCGCGTACGTCGATGATAGCCAGGTTGGGATCATCGAGCCGGCGCTGCAACTGCTCTGGCGTCCAGAGCAGGTCAGGGTGTGTGTACCCTTCAGTGCTCATGCAGTTATCTCCTTCGTTGTCCATGGGGCGGGGTACCAGTGATCCTGGGACTCCGACCATAAGCCCTTGAGAGACGGCATGACATCTTGCGCAAAGCGCTGGGTGTTCTCACGCGCCAGCGCATCGGGTAGATCGCCCATTGCCAGGTGGTGCTACAATCACACCAGTATGGGTGCGCCCGAGCATCATGCGAGACAGCGGAGCGGATGTCAAGCGCCGCACGAGGAGAGAGCGAGTGCAATTACAGGGAAAAGTCGCCCTCGTCACCGGGGCATCCCGGGGTATTGGGCGGGCCATCGCGCTAGGGTTAGCAGCCGAGGGCGCCCATGTAGCGATCAACTATGTCAGCCGTCCCGATGCAGCCTTAGCGGTGCAGGAGGCCATAGGTGCACTGGGCCGCGAAGCCCTGCCAGTGCAGGCCGATGTGGCAGTCGCGGCTGAGGTGCAACGCATGGTCACCCAGGTGCTGGAGCGCTTTGGACAGATTGATGTGCTGGTGAACAACGCCGCGCTACACCGGGGTCGGCGTGTGCACAGGCTGCCGGAGAGCGAGTGGGACGCGGTGCTCGACTCGTGTCTGAAGGGCGCGTACCACTGCTGCCAGCACGTCGTACCGCACATGATGGAGCGCCGGAGTGGTCGTATTGTCAATATCTCCTCTGTGGTCGGGCTCGTAGGCTGGCCTGGCGACACGGCCTATGGGGCTGCCAAGGCTGGGCTGATTGGTTTTACGCGCTCGCTGGCCAAAGAAGTGGCGCCGTATGGCATCACGGCGAATGTGGTCATGCCGGGGTATGTGCGCACGGACATGACCGCGGCGCTGACCCCGAAGAATGTTGAGCAGATGCTGGCGCTGATTCCGCTGGGACGCGCTGGCACACCGGAGGATGTCGCCGAGGTCGTGACCTTCTTAGCCGCACGCGCTGCCTATGTCACTGGGGCCGTCTATGTGGTGGACGGTGGTATGTCTCTGTGATCCCCGTGCTTTCCTGGCATATTTGGAGCCCTATCCGGGGTTCTGGTATGCTAGGCAGTAGTGCAGGCGTTCCGTGGTGCCTCCAGACACACAGGGGGTGGTGATGATCTTCAGGGAGGTGCTGGCACAGACCGTTGCGTGGCTCCAACAGGACAAACGGGTCTCTTACCGTGCTCTCAAGCGGCAGTTTGCGCTGGATGACGCCGCTCTCACGGAGCTGCAAGACGCCGTCCTGTATGCGTACCCTCAGGTGAGTAACGATGCGGACCGTGGGCTGGTTTGGGCACCTGCTGCTCCAGCAGTAGTGGCTGAGGCGGTCGGACGTTTCGATGCGGTGCTGGCAGTAGTGACCGCCCTGCTGCGCTGTGAGGGACGGGTCACGTATCGCCTCCTCAGGCTTGCCTGTGCTCTGGATGAGGCATTGCTCGAGGCTGTGTGCCGCGAACTTACGTTCAAACAAATGGCACACGATGTCCACGGCGAGGGCTTAGTCTGGACTGGCGCACCGTTCGCCCTACTGCCCACTGCATCACCAGTTGTCCGTCAGCCGGAGTTCCCCGCTGCCACCGGCCCTCCTGCCGCAGCGTCCCCCGTATGGGCGACACAAGTCCCCACGCCGGCAGTGGGATTAGACGCTCAGGACGACGGGCACGTCCCGGCGCCGGCCCGGCTGGCTGCCGAAGCGGAACGCCGGCAGCTGACGGTGCTGTTCTGTGACGTGGTGGGCTCCACACAGCTCTCCGGCCAGCTCGACCCTGAAGACTTACGCGCCGTGGTGCGCGCCTACCAGGAGGCAGCGGCCGAGGTTATCCAGCAGTATGCGGGCCATATCGCCCAATACCTTGGTGATGGCCTGCTGGTCTATTTTGGCTACCCCACGGCCCATGAAGACGATGCCCGGCGTGCGGTGCACGCTGGGCTGGACATTGTCCAGGCCATTGCCACCCTGAATACCCGTCTGGCAGCACAGTACAGTGTGCAACTCGCCGTACGGCTCGGCATCCACACTGGCCCCGTTGTGGTGGGGGTGATGGGGAGCGGTGAGCGGCACGAACATCTGGCGCTCGGGGAAACGCCCAACATTGCGGCGCGGCTCGAACGTCTCGCCCCAGCCAATGCGGTCGTCATTAGTGCTGTGACGGCACGGCTGGTGCAGAGCACCTTTGTTCTGGACGACCTGGGAACCCACACGCTCCACGGGGTGGCAGAGCCGCTAGCGGTCAGCCGTGTGCGTGGCCGGCTAGCCATGCCCAGCCGCGACAATGAGTGTTTGACCGCCGGGGCGCCATTCCTGGTGGGGCGGGAAGAGGAAAGCGGGCTGCTGCGCCGTTGCTGGGAGCAGAGCAAAGCCGGGCTGGGGCAGATCGTTTTGGTCAGCGGCGAGGCTGGCATTGGCAAATCGGCCCTCGTGGAGGGGCTACAGGCCCAGATCCGGGCTGAGGGGTTGCCACGCATTGCCTTTCGTTGTTCGCCCTACCACACTACCAGTGCCCTCTATCCGGTGATGACCTATCTTGAGCATTTGTTACATTTTGAACCGAATGATTCTCCTACGACCAGGCTCGCCAAATTGGAGGTAAGGCTGCGGTCCTCTGGCTTGCCACTGGCTGAGGTCATGCCGCTGTTTGCCGGGTGGCTGGCAGTGCCGCTCCCGGCGGAGCGCTCTGCGGCGCTGACGTTGATGCCGCAGCACCAGAAACAGCAGATGTTGGACGCGCTGGTAGCGTGGCTTGTGGCTGAGGCCGAGCGGCGGCCGGTGCTGGTGGCCTGGGAAGACGTGCACTGGGCCGATCCCACCACGCTGGAGGCCCTTGGGCTGGTCGTCGAGCAAACGCCCACGGTGCCGATGTTGCATGTACTGACTTACCGCCCAGAGTTCAGCCCACCCTGGCCGCAGCGTTCCCACATCACCCCTATCGTACTCCACCGTCTGGAGGGCCAGCAGGTCGAGGCTCTGATGACCAGGCGGGCGGGAGGCAAAGCCCTTCCGGCCGAGGTCGTACAGCACATTGTGGCCAAAACGGATGGGGTGCCGCTCTATGTCGAAGAGCTGATGAAGATGCTGCTGGCGTCAACGTTGCTCCGAGAAGAGGTGGACCAGTATGTGCTCACTGGGCCGCTGCGCACGGTGGCGATTCCGGACACCTTACAGGATGCGCTCATGGCCCGGCTGGATCAGCTCCAGACGGCCAAAGAGGTGGCGCAGCTCGGGGCGGTGCTGGGGCGGGAATTTGCCTATGAGTTGCTCCAGGCCATTGCCCTGCTGGATGAAGACACGTTGCAGGCGGGGTTAGCACAGTTAGTGGCAGCCGAACTCCTCTACCAACGCGGGCGTCCGCCGCGGGCCAGGTATATATTCAAGCACGCCTTAATCCAGGATGCGGCCTATGCGTCGTTGCTCAAGAGTACCCGCCAGCAGGTCCACCAGCAGATTGCGCAGGTCTTAGAAGCCCGTTTCCCCGCGCTCGTGGAGACTCAGCCAGAGTTGGTCGCCCACCATTACACCGCAGCGAGCGGCTATGAGCAGGCGGTGCACTACTGGCAGCGGGCGGGGCAACAAGCCAGCGACCGCTCGGCCCATCTAGAAGCCATTAGCCACTTCACCACCGGGATCGAGCTGCTGCAGTCCCTGCCGGAGACGCCGGCGCGGACCCAGCACGCCTTGACTCTGCACATCGCCCTCGGCGCTGCCGTCCAGATGGCGAAAGGGCTTGCAGCGCCCGAGGTGGAGCACGCCTACACCCAGGCCTACGCGTTGTGTCAGCAGGTCGGGGAGACACCAGAGCTTGCCCCGGTCCTCTACGGCTTGTACCGGTTCTATGCGGTACGGCTCCAGTTGCGCACGGCGCACGAGATCGGGGATATGTTGCTACGCCTGGTGCAATGTACCGACGAGCCCGCGCTCGCGGTCATCGCCCACCAAGCACTTGGGGTGACGTGGCTCTACCTTGGCGCGTTGCCGGCTGCCCGCCAGCACCTGGAGGCAGGGATCGCACACTACACGCCGGAGCAGCGCCGTGATCCGGCGTTCCGCATCGGCCACGATCCGGGTGTTGCCTGCCGCGTCCATGCTGCGCTGACCGTCTGGTTATTGGGGTACCCGGCACAAGCCCTGGCTCACCTCCACGAGGCCCTGGCGTTGGCGCACGCGCTGATGCATCCCTCGAGTCTGGCGTTTGCTCGGCGTTGGGCGGCCCAAGTCTATCAGCTGCGCCGGGACGTGCCGGCCGTCTACGAACATGCCGAGGCTGCCGTCGCACTCGCGACCGAGCAGGGATTTCCATTCTGGGAGGCCATGGGCACGAGCTTGCAGGGGTGGGCGCGAGCTATGCAGGGCCAGGGTGAGGCGGGGCTGGCCCAGGTCCGCCAGGGAATCGCCGCCTGGCGGGCCACTGGCGCCGCACTAGCTGTCCCATTCCTGTGCACCTTGCTGGCGGAAGTTGCTGATGACCTGGGCCATACGGAAGATGGCCTCCAGGCGCTGGACGAGGCCCACACGCTGGTGGAGCAGCATGAAGAACGCGTCTGGGAAGCGGAA
>Ga0081455_10002672_pt1 | contig 21081 bp, 18 predicted proteins | sample TabmetS3T2R1_FD_70207 | JGI IMG/M metagenome (GOLD analysis project Ga0081455, IMG submission 70207) | Tabebuia heterophylla rhizosphere microbial communities from the University of Puerto Rico - S3T2R1 | ecosystem: Host-associated > Plants > Roots > Rhizosphere ...
CGCACGGGCGAGCCGATCACGCACCCGCTCGCGGCCGTGACGGTGATCGATCCCGAGTGCATGCGCGCAGATGCGCTCGCGACGGCGCTCACGGTGCTCGGTCCCGACGAGGGCTACGAGTACGCGCAGCGCCACGGTGTTGCGGCGCTGTTCATCATTCGCTCGCCGCAAGGCCTGGAAGAACGCATGACAGCGGCGTTCGAGCGATATCTGAACTGAGCCGCGACGACGCGCGCGCGGCGCTGTGGCATCATGCCGCCCGCAACGGCATCGCTCGCAGATGAGACTCAGAACCGTCACCGCCACGCGCTACGTCACACCGCTCCGTGAGGGGGGCTCGTCGCCTGCCATCGTCGAAGCAGACGACGCGGGTCTCTATGTTCTGAAGTTTCGCGGCGCCGGTCAGGGCCCGAAAGTTCTCATCGCCGAGCTGATCGTCGGCGAGATCGCACGCGCCGCCGGCTTGGCAGTGCCCGAGATCGTGCTCATCGAGCTGGATGCGGATCTCGCGCGCACCGAGCCCGATCCCGAAATTCAGCAGCTCATTCGTGCGAGCGCGGGGCTCAATCTCGCGCTCGACTATCTGCCGGGCTCCGTGACCTTCGATCCCATCGCCGATCAGCCGGACGCTGCGCTCGCGTCCTCGATCGTGTGGCTCGACGCGTACGCGAGCAACGTCGACCGCACGCCGCGCAACGCGAACATGCTCATGTGGCATCGCCGGCTGTGGCTGATCGATCACGGCGCCGCGCTCTACTTCCACCACGCGTGGGGCGACGGTGCGGACCGCAGCCAAGATCCCTTCACGCGCATCAAGGATCACATCCTGCTGAGATTCGCGGGCGCACTGCGCGAAGCGGATGCCGCGCTGACGGCGCGCATCACGCCCGACTTGATTCGCGACGTCGTTGCGCTCGTTCCCGATACCTGGCTCGCCGCCGACTCGCCCTTCGCTACGACGCAGGCAGCGCGCGACGCTTACATTCAGCACCTCTCGCGCCGGCTGCAGTCGCCGCGCGCATTCGTCGAGGAGGCCGTCCGTGCACGCTCCGTGCTCGTATGACTATGCGGTGATCCGCGTCGTACCGCGCGTCGAGCGGGCGGAGTTCGTCAACGCGGGCGTCATCGTTTGGTGCAAGGAGAAGGACTTCCTCGAGGCGCGCTTCGAGCTCGACGAACCGCGGGCGCGTGCGCTCGACCCGGCGATCGATCTCGACGCCGTTCGCAAGCACCTCGCCAGCATCGCCATCATTTGCGCCGGCGGCCCCGATGCGGGCCCGCTGGGCAAGCTCTCCAAACGCGAGCGGTTCGATTGGCTCGTCGCCCCGCGCAGCACGATCATCCAACCTTCGCCCGTGCACACCGGGCGCTGCACGGACCTCGCGAACACGCTCGACCACCTACTAGATGCGATGGTGCGCGCTCCGCGGCGCTGACGGCGGGCCTATAGACTTGCGGCCTCTCGTTACGAAAGGGCACGCATGTCGAATCTCGTAGTCACTCCGTCTTACGGCCCGGCCATCTCCCTCGAGCACGCGAAAACGCTCGCCGCCGCGGCCGCCGCCGAAGCCAATCGCAACAACTGGAAAGTCGCCATCGCCGTCGTCGACCCGCATGGCTTCCTGAAGTACTACGAGATGATGGACGACACGCAAACCGCCAGCGCCAGCATCGCCGTCGAAAAGGCCCGCACCGCCGCCATGTTCCGCAGGCCCACGAAGATGCTCGAAGACGCGATCGCGGGCGGCCGCAACGCGTTGCTTGCCATGCCTGGGATGACCCCGATCGAGGGCGGGCTGCCGATCGTGTCCAACGGGAAAGTCATTGGCGGCGTGGGCGTGAGCGGGCTGACGTCGCAGCAGGATGGGCAAGTCGCCCAAGCGGGGCTCGACGCGCTGAAGTGACCCTCGGGTAGACTCGGGCGCATGAAACCCGACGTCGCAATCGTTGCCGCCGGCAACATGGGCGCAGGCGTCGCCCGACGGCTGCACGAGCACGGCGTGAAAGTCGTGACGCTGCTGACGAGCCGCAGCCCCGCGACGCTGCGTCGGGCGCGGGACGCGGGCATGGTCGGCGTGTCCGCCGAGGCGCTCGTCGACGTCGACCTGCTGCTCTCCATTCTGCCGCCGGTGAACGCGCTGTCGTTCGCCGAGCAGACCGCCTTCGCCCTGAAGTCCGCGCGCCGCAAGCCCGCGTTCGTCGATTGCAATGCCGTGAATCCTGCGACGGTCCGGCACATTCAAGCCGTGATCGCCGCGACCGGCTCGGATTTCATCGACGCGGGAATCATCGGCTTTCCCCCGGTGCCCGGCACGAAGGCCGGTCCGCACATCTATGCATCCGGCGAGCATGCGGCGAAGTTGCAGGTGTTGGCGGAGTACGGCCTGGACATCCGCATCCTCGACGGCCCGATCGGCGCGGCCTCCGCACTCAAGATGGCGTACGCGGGCATCAGCAAGGGCCACATCGCCATCTTCGCGGCGATGGTGCTGGCCGCGAGCCGCTCGGGCAGCGCGGAGGCGCTTTACAAGGAGCTGGCGGAAAGCGACGCCGGCCTCCTCGCCAGCATGGCGGATCGCCTGCCGCGCAGTTTCACCAAGGCCTGGCGTTGGGGTCCCGAGATGCGCGAGATTGCCGAGTTCGCGCGCGAGGACCCTGTCGCGAACGAGATGTGGACGCGCATCGCCGAGCTCTACGAGCGGTTCGCCCGCGACCTGACCGGCGAGAAGCGCGAGATCGAGGCTCTGCAGCGCTTCTTTCCGCCTCGGTAACGACGTTCGTTAACGTTTAGCGCGCCCCTCACAACCGTAATCCTGAAGACAAGCGCGCGGCGATCCGCAACGCTCGCGACTCCACTCCGGAGCTCTTCATGCGCGTGATTCTCCTCGCTGCCCTGGTGCCGGCGGCATTGCTGCCCCTGTCCGCGCGTAGCGCAGACACCACGGACACGACCACTCGCACGCCGGCCCGTCCCGACCAGATGCAGGAGGTCGTGATCTTCGCCCGCGGCGAGAACCTCATCGGCAAGGCGGACGCGGCGAGCGAAGGTGCCGTCGGAGGCGCCGACCTGTCGGTCCGGCCGCTGCTCCGGGTTGCCGAGCTGCTCGAAGTCGTGCCGGGTCTCATCGCCGCCCAACACTCCGGCAGCGGCAAGGCCAATCAGTATTTCCTCCGCGGCTTCAATCTCGATCACGGCACCGACTTCACGACCTACATCGACGATGTGCCCATGAACCTGCGCACGCACGGCCACGGTCAGGGCTATCTCGATCTGAACGGCTTGATTCCGGAGGTGGTCGAGCGGGTCGACTACCGCAAAGGCCCCTACCGCGCGGACGTGGGCGACTTCTCGCTTGCCGGCGCCTCGTTCATGTCGACGATCGAGCGGCTCGACGCGCCGTTCGTCGCGCTCGAGAGCGGCCAGTACGGCTGGCAGCGCGTAGCCGGCGGCGGCACGCTCGGCGTCGGCGGCGGCGAGCTCACGCTCGTCGGCCAATGGAAGGCGTACGACGGTCCGTGGCAGCTGCCCGAGAACCTGAAGCACGAGTCCGGCTGGGGCAAGTACTCGCATGCCACCTCGCTCGGTCAGCTCGATCTGACGCTCTCCGGCTATCACGCGACCTGGGACCCGACGGAGCAGATTCCGGAGCGCGCGATCGGCACTCCCGTGTGCGCCGACGCGTTCTGCGCGCTGGATCGAACCGCGGTCGGCGAGACCACTCGCTGGGTCGCCTCGGGCCGCCTCACCGGCGAGGCCTGGCGCGCCACCCTCTACGCGCAGAGCTACGACTGGCACATGTCGTCCGATCCGACGTACGACTTCCAGATCAATCAGCTCGATCGGCGCACGGTCTACGGCGGCCGCTATCAGCGCGAATTCGTGAAGCAGGAGCGCTTCACGCTCGACGCCGGCATCGAGGGTCGCTACGACGACATCGGGCGCGTCGGCCTGCAGCATCTCGACAACGGCGTGTTCGTCGAGGATCTCGGCCGCTACGAGGTGCGCGAGCGCTCGCTCGCGCCGTACGTCGAAGCATCGTGGAATCCGCTCGCGCCGCTGCGCTTGCTCGCCGGCGGGCGCGCGGACTACTACTCGTTCGAGGTAACGTCGAGACAAGCGGGCTATCTGAGCGGCGACAAGTCCGCCAACATCTTCTCGCCCAAGCTCGGCGCCGCGTACGCGCTCGACTCGAGGATCGAGCTGTACGCAAATTGGGGGCGCGGCTTCCATTCCAACGACGGTCGCGGCGTCGCCGCCCCGCTTCCCGGCAACGATCCGGTGCCCGGTCTCGTGCGCGGGACCGGCAAGGAAGCGGGCGCGCGCTTCCAGGTCGGCAACTTCACGCTCACCACGACGTATTGGTGGCTCGACGTGGGGAGCGAGCTGAAATTCGTGGGCGACTCGAATTCCGTCGAGCCCTCGACGCCGAGCAAGCGGCGCGGCTACGAGTTGGTGGGCTTCTGGCGCCCGATCCCATGGCTTGCGATGGATGCGGTGTGGACCGGCAGCCACGCGCGCTCATTGGACAGCCCCGGCGCCGAGTTCATCCCCGGTGCCATCGAGAGCGCCGGGGAGCTCGGCATCTCCGCGGTCCAGCCGCGTTGGGAAGCGAGCGTCCGCGTGCGCTATCTCGGCCCCTATCCGCTCATCGAGGACGATTCGCTCCGCGCCAGCTCCGAATCGGTGATCAATCTGCGCGGGGCGTGGAAGTTTCCGCACCTCACCGTCTACGCGGAGCTGCTGAACGTGTTGAACGATGCCGGCAAGGACATCGTCTACTACTACCCGACGCACGTCGAAGGTCTCGATCCGGAAGGCGTCGAAGTCGACGGGCGCGTGAGCCGGGCCGTCGAGCCGCGCACCGTGCGCGCCGGCGTCAAGTATCAGTTCTGAATCATCCGTGGGCGCGCCGGTACTGTCATGCGCGTGCTCGATGCCACGTTCATCGTCGTGCCGGAAGCCGGTGCGGCGGGATCGGTCGGCACCGCGGTGGCGCTCGGGGACGGCACGTTCGTCACGGCGGCACATGTTTTGAACGGCATCATCGGCAGCCGCTACACACAGCCGTTCCTGTATCACGCTCCCGCGAGGTACGGGATTCAAGAGATCGTGCGCTACTCGCAAGACGAAGACGTCGGCATTCTCGTGGAGCAAGACGCCGACGCTGCTGCGAACGAAGCCGGCACTCGCAACCGCTTGGCGGGGCGCAAATCCCACGACCTACAGCGCGCGGCTCGATGGCGCGCTCCTTCTGCGCCGCAAGACCGCCACGCCGGTGACACTCGACACACTGTTCTCCGCCGATACCGCCGCGAGTAGCCCCACGGGGATCGCGCTACGCGCCGATCCGCGCTGGCGCGATCGCTTCGCCACCACCGATTTCGACGCACCGGACGCGGACCAGCCGTACACGGACCTTCATGGGCGCGAGTGGCGCGTGCATTCCATCGCCCTACACTCGTTCGACTTGAAGCTGCTCGCGCTCGCGCGTCCGACCAGCAACGGTAACGTCGCGCTGTTTCGGTTGGTGCCGACATCGCTCGCGCCGGCTGCGACGATGCACTTGAAGATCCTCGCGAATATCGACTCGGTCGCGCAGTGAAGAGCGCTCAAGCGGCGGTGTGCGACATTGCGCGCGAGCCTGCGTCGCGAGCTTCGTGCGCCGCGGGCGTTGCGCGCTCTTGCGCCGTCACCGGACGCCCTGACGCGGCCACCTTGTAGCGCGCGATCATCTCGTTCAGCGCATGGGCCTGCCCCACGATCGCCTCGCTCGCCGCCGCGGCCTCTTCGACCAGCGCCGCGTTTTCTTGCGTCGTCTGATCCATCTTCATGATCGCCTGGTTGACCTGCTCGATGCCGGAGGACTGCTCGCGGCACGCGGCGGCAATCTCCGCGACGATGTCCGTCACCTTGCGAACCGCGGCGACGATCTCCGTCAGGGTCATGCCGGACTCGTCGACCAGCCGACTGCCCTCGGCAATCTTCGCCACGCTGTCCTGAATCAGCGCCTTGATCTCCTTGGCCGCGGTCGCGCTCCGGCCGGCCAGGCTGCGCACTTCCGTGGCCACCACCGCGAACCCGCGTCCCTGCTCGCCGGCGCGCGCGGCTTCCACCGCGGCATTCAACGCCAGCAGGTTCGTCTGAAAGGCGATCGAATCGATCACGCCGATGATGTCCGCGATCTTGCCCGACGCGGCATTGATGCCGCTCATGGCAGTGACGGCCGAGCCCACCACGGCCCCGCCCTTCTCCGCCTGCGCGCATGCTGCGATCGCGAGCTGACTGGCCTGGCCCGCATTGTCCGCGGTCTGCCTCACCGTGCTCGCCATCTCTTCCATGGACGACGCGGTCTCTTCGAGGCTCGCGGCCTGCTCATCCGTGCGGCGCGAGAGGTTCTGGTTGCCCGAGGAAATCTCGTCGGCGCCCGTCCGCACCTGCCCGGTCGCGTCCTTGATCTGGCGAATGAGCGCGGCCATCACTTCGATCAGCGAGTTGACGCCGTTGGACAAGGTCGCCAGCTCACCCGTCTTTCCTTCCATCGAAATCCGTTGCGTCAGATTGCCTGCCGCCGCCGCGGTCACTGCGGCCTGCGTCTCGGCGACCGCGCTGCGCAGCTGCTCGGAGAGCCTCACGCGATCGGTCACGTCCGTCGCGTACTCGACCACTTTGAACGGCTTGCCGGCCGCATCCAGGATCGGGTTGTAGCTCGCTTGAATCCAGATCAGGCGCCCGCCGCGGCCGTAGCGCTCGTACTGACCGGTGTCGTATTCGCCGCGCGCGAGCTTCGCCCACAACGCACGGTACGCGGCCGTCTCCCGCTCCGCGGGCGCGACGAACAGGCTGTGGTGTTTACCCTTCACTTCGTCGAGCGTGTACCCGAAGGCGCGCAGGAAATTATCGTTAGCGGTCCGCACCGTGCCGTCCAGCTCGAACTCCGCGACACACTGCGCCTTGCTGATCGCGGCGAGCTGCCCGGCGCCATCCGCCTGCGCCAGCATCCGCTCGGTGATGTCGACGGTGTACTTGACCACCTTGTAGGGCTTGCCGCTCGCATCCGCGATCGGGTAGTACGTCGCCTCCGCCCACAGCGGCCGCCCGTTCTTCGCCACGCGCTTGTAGGTGGCGGACTGAGCCTCGCCGCGACGGAGCTTCGCCCAAAACTCCTGGTACTGGGGCGTGTCACGCTGGTCCGCGTCCACGAACATGCGGTGATGCTGGCCGCGGATCTCGCTCAGGGAATACCCGGAGGCCGCGAGGAAGTTCTCGTTCGCGCCGATGACGAGGCCGTCCATGTCGTACTCGATCATCGGCTTCGAGCTGCCGATGGCCGCAACCTTACCCCGCAGGTCCGCCAGTTCCCTGGCGCTCACCCACACCCTGTCCAGACCTAGAAATCGGAGCGGATTCATGTCCGCCTTTATCGTCCCTGTGATAGAGGGCTTGACACGAACGGAGTCTCACTCCGGGGCGAGCGCGACCTGCGGACGGGCGCCGGGGATTTGCCATAACTCAAAACTGCCGACTGGGGCACACCTGCGGCCAAGCTTGCAGCCCACCATTCGCCCCGCCCCGATGTGTCACGCAAGACGCGCTGCGATGGGCTAAATTTCCGTTACAAGATTTCTCTGCCACCGGTGCGATTCTCCGCATTCAGAACCCGCGACCCGATGCACCGACCCTGTATCAAGCTCGTGACCCCGATGCCGTCCCGGAAAAGCGCCGGGCTGCTGGCGTGGGTGCTGTTCGCCGCTGCGACTTTGGTCGTAGGCACGCGCGCGTTGGGCGCGGGACCGCGGGCGGCCGAGGCGCTCATCGAACGCGGGCAACACGCGATGCGCGTCGATCCGGACGCGAGCCGGCGCGACGCCGACGCCGCGCTCGCCATTCTGACGCGCGAGCCCAATGCGGACCTCGAGATCCGGGCGCGCATGCTCCTGTGCGATTACTACGCCGAGCGCGATGCGAACGCCGCTCGCGAGGAGATCGCGCGATCCATCGCCCTGCTGCCCCAAGCGGCGCGACAAGGACTGCGGGCAGGCGTGCTGACCTGCGAGGGCGATCTCAACGAGACCGCCGGCGACAATGCACAAGCGGCGGTGCTGTACGAGCGGGCGGTTGCGGTCGGACAAGATACGCACGACGACGAGATGCTCGCGGAAGCCCTGTTCTCGCGCGGCTACCTGCGCGGCGTGCAGGGTCAATTCTCGACAGGCCTCGCAGATCTGCGGCGCGCGCAGTCGCTCTTCGAGAAGAACAACATGCCCCAGTACGCGATAACCGTGCTGAATGCGATCGCGATTCTCTACAACCGCATGGGCGACAACGCGCAGGCCGTGCACATCTATACGCGCGCACTCAAGGGGCTGCGCGAACAAGGCTTGAAGCGCGAGGTCGCGGTAACGCTCTACAACTTGGGTCGCGCGCATGAGGCCCTGCAGGAGTGGGAGTTCGCGCGCCGTGCCTACACCGAGTCGTACGATCTACAGCACGAGTTGGGATATGGACGGGGCGAGGCGTTCGCGTTGCGCGGGCTCGCGGCGGTCGCGAATGCGATCGGCGATCCGCGCAAGGCGCTGGATACGCTGAAGCGCGCGGAAGCGCTGCTCGGCCAAACCACCGATGCGCGGCTCGCCGCGCACATCGAGCTCGTGCGAGGTGTGGCGCTGCATCGGCTGGGACGCTTGCAGGACGCCCTCACGCAGCTCACCGCCGCGATGCAGGTCTTCAAAGAGGCGGACGCGCTCGGCGACCTGAGCCTCGCGTACAAGGAGCTGGCGCGGGTGCAGGCGGAGCTCGGCAACTGGCGCGCGGCGTACGACATGCAGACGGAGTACAAGGAAATTTCCGACAAGCTGCTGACCAATCAGCTCGATCAGCGCTTCGCGACGCTCAAAGTCGAGTTCGATACGGCGGCCAAGGACAAAGAGAACGAGCTGCTGACGCGCGAGAACGAGGCGAACGAGAAGGCGCTCACGCAGGCGCGGCGCGCGCGGCAATTGCAGGCAGTGGCCATCGCGCTGACCGTGTTGCTCGCGGCGATGCTCGCGACGCTAGCCGTTCATCAGCGCCGCACCACACTACGGATGCGCACGCTCGCGATGACGGACGAGCTGACCGGCGTGCCGAATCGCCGCGACGTACTGAGGCGCCTCGAGGAGACGCTGCAGCGGGCGGCGGAGCCGGCGTGCGCGGTGCTCATCGTCGACATCGATCACTTCAAAAGCATCAACGACCATCACGGCCACCCGATGGGCGATGAAGTGCTGAAGTTCCTCGCGCGCGAGCTGCGCACGGCGGTGCGCGAGCCGGCGTTCTTCGGCCGCCTCGGCGGCGAGGAATTTCTGATCGTGCTGCCGGATACGTCTTTGGACAAAGCCTGCGCGGCCGCGGATCGCTTCCGCGAGCAGATCATGAATATCGACACGACGCGCTGGTTCCCGGCGCGCCGGCGCATCACGGCGAGCATCGGCTGCACGGTGTCGAAGCCGGGTGTGTGCACGTCGAGCGATATGCTGATGCGCGCCGACGGCGCCCTCTACGCCGCAAAGCGCGCCGGCCGCAATTGCGTGCGCGCCGCGTCGGAGAGCCCGCTCAAGGGGCCGCCGGCGGAGACGGAGTCGAAGATCGCTTGATGACGGGCGGCTGACGGGCGGCTGACGGGCGTGACGGCAGCAGCCTGTCGCTAATTCAGTTCACCCGTACTCGCCCGTCACCGGATGTGTGTAGTGGAACGGCGGCACGAACGTGCTCGGATACGACTCGTACACCACCGTCGGCGGCCGATCCGGCGGCAAATCCTTCTCGGGCTGTGTCAGGGGAATTGCGGTCTTCGCCCAGCCATCCGCATACGGCGTGAACATGCGGAAGTACGGATGCAGCGCTTTGATCTTCCACACGCCGTTCTCTTTCACATACTCGTTCTCGTAGACGCCCAGTCCCCAGATCTGCGATTTCTGCCACGTGCCGATCTCGGCAAGGAAGTGCCATCGACCTTGCGCGCTCTTGCCGTCGGGCGCCACGGTGACGATGGGCTGCAGCTGCAAATGGTTCATCAGCTTGCCGTGCGTGAGCCCGTCCGGCGCGAGCCGCGTCAGATACTGCAGAACGCGTGCTTTGCCGACGAACACGCCCCGCCCGCCGATCTCCAGCGTGCCGTGCTCGGCGAACAAGTCCGCACATTCCTTCCACATCGCCTTGTCGACGTAGAAGCCATACGCGCGCTGCAAGTTCTCGATGGCGTTCTCGTCTTCGAGTTGGGTGACGGCCTGCACCAGTCGCGTCAGCACACGCCGCACGCTAGCCGGCGCCTGCCCGACAGCAATTTCCGTAGGCGCAACCGTCACGGGATTCTTGTAGTGGAACGTCGGCGTAAAGACTTCCGGAAAGCTCTCGTACTTCACGGTTGCCGGTGCATCCGGCGGAATTTGCGCGCTCGGCTTCGGCGTCGGCCGTGAGCCGAAGGCCCAGCCCTCATCGTACGTCGTGAAGAACGTCGTGAAGACGTGGTCGTGCTTGATCTTCCACACGCCATTCACTTTCACGAGCTCGTTCTCGTACACACCATCGCCCCACACGCCCGAGCGATTGAACCTGCCGAGCTCGCTGAGCGCGCGACTGCGCACCCACGCGCGCTGCCCATCCGCGGCCACCGTGATCAGCGGCTGCAGTTGAATGTGATTGTGAACGTGCTCGGGCTCGATGTTCTGCGGCCCGAACAGCTCCAGCGCCTTGCGGATGCTCTTGTGCCCGTAATACACGCCGCGCTGGGAAATCTCCATCGTCGAATCCGTAGCGAACAGATCGGTGAGCGGGTCCCACTGCTGCTTGTCGAGGTAGTAGCCATACATCGACACCAAGTTCTCGATGGCGTCGCGGTCGTGCAGCGTTTGAATGCGCCGTTGCAGCTGCGCGGTTGCTTGCTGAAGTGCGGTTACCGCCGGATCCGCATCGGGGTTCGTGTCGAACGCGATCGCCGGCATCGCATCGGTAGTCGGATTCTTGTAGTGGAATGGTGGCACGTACACGCTCGGCCACACGCCATAATTCTCGGATGGCGGCCGATCCGGCGGAAGCTCCTTCGAGACATATACGCCGCCGTTCACGTCCTTGTTCTTCGCCCATCCGCCCGCGTACGGCACCATGAATGTCTGATACCAGTGGAGCTGCGCGATCTTCCACACGCCATTCTGCTTCGCGTAGCGGACTTCATAGACGCCGTCGCCCACGGTCGCCGACTTGCCGTACTCGCCGGCCATGATGATCGAGCGCCAGCGCCCGAGTGCCGTCGTGCCGTCCGGGGCCACGTCGACGACGGGCTGCACCGCCAAGTGTTCGTTGAGCTGACCTTTCTTCAGCCCGCGCTGACGCCCACCGAGCTTGTAGAGATATTCGCGGACGCGCTTCTGTCCGACGTACACGCCATCGAGCGCGATCTCGATCGTGCCGTCGCGCGTGAACAGGTCCGCCATCTCATCCCACATCGCCTGATCGAGGTAGTACCCGTATGCGCGCTGCAGGCGGCGGATGTCGTGCGCATCGCGCACGCGGCCCGCCTCTTTTTCGAGTTGCGTCAGTTGGGTCTCGAGCGCAGCGAGACGCTGCGGCCCGGAGGTTTTGCGGAGATCACTCGCTCCGCTGCCGCCATTCATGCCCACGGTGCATGCCGTGGCGAGCACCGCCACGCCAATGAATCGAACGCTACCCATCTGGCCCCCCGCGATGACATGCGCGGGAGTGTGCGGCGCGAGCGGCCGCGTGTCATGGCGGGGCGTGCCAATGGCCTACTGACGGTGGCACTCCCGGTCGCGGCCACTCGAACGATTATCGGACGCACGCTTGCAGAACCGGCTGACGGACACGCGTTGCTGCCTCGCGGTCCGCCCGGCCCGTGGTCCCGATGACCGCGACAACCGGCGGTACACTTGCCGCCGCCGCCACGAGCCGAGGTCAATGTCATGCCCCTGAACGTAGCGCAAACCGCTGCCGAGATCTTCAAGCGCGAGGGGGTGGAGTACTTGATGTGCTATCCGCTCAATCCGCTCACGGAATCCTGCGCGGCGGCCGGCATTCGTCCGATCATCGTACGGCAAGAGCGCATCGCCGGGCACATGGCGGACGCGATGGCGCGCCTGTCTTCGGGCGCCAAAGTCGGCGTGTTCTGCATGCAGTCCGGTCCGGGCGTCGAGAACGCGTTCGGCTGCGTGGCGCAAGCGTGGTCCGAAGGGGTGCCGATGGTGGTGATTCCCGCGGGCTCCTCGCGCGGTCAAGCATGGGTGAAGCCGGGGTTCAACGCGGCACTGAATTTCCAGCACGTGACCAAGAGCTGCGAGCAGATCAACGCGCCCGGCGCGATCGTGCCGGCGCTGCGCCGTGCGTTCACGATTGCGCGCAACGGCCGTCCCGGTCCGGTGCTGCTCGAGATTCCCGGCGACATGTGGAACGAAGAAGTGCCGGGCACGCTCGACTACACGCCCGTGCGTCGCGTGCGCTACGCGCCGGATCCGTCGGACATCGATCGCGCGGCGGCGGCGCTCCTCAAAGCAAAGCGGCCGCTGATCTACGCCGGTCAGGGCGTGCACTACGCGCGCGCGTGGCCGGAGCTGAAGGCGCTCGCCGAGCTGACCGAGGTTCCCGTCACGACGAGTCTCGAAGGCAAGAGCTCGTTCCCCGAGACGCATGCGCTGGCGCTCGGCTCGGGCGGCGTCGCCATGCCGAAAGCGGTGTTTCAGCACGTGCAGGAGTCCGATCTCGTGCTCGGCGCCGGCGCCAGCTTCACCGCCACCGGCTTCGGCATTCGTTTCCCGACGGCGAACAAGACGTTCATTCACAACACGAACGAGCCGGGCGACATCAACAAGAACATCCCGACGGATTACCCGCTCATCGGCGACTCGAAGCTCACGCTCGGCATGCTGCTCGAAGCCGTGAAGGAGCGTCTGAAGGGCAAACCGCGCGGCCTCACGAAAGAGGTGAGCGCGCGCATCAGGTCGCAGAACGATCCGTGGCTCGCGGAGTGGATGCCGCAGCTGACGAGCGACTCGAAGCCGCTGTCACCGTATCGCGTGATCTGGGACCTCATGCAGATCGCGGACGTCCCGAACACCATCATCACGCACGACGCCGGCAGTCCGCGCGACGAGCTGTCGCCGTTCTGGCGCTCGATCGCGCCGCTGAGCTACATCGGCTGGGGCAAGTCGACGCAGCTCGGCTACGGCCTCGGGCTCGCGATGGGCGCGAAGCTCGCGCATCCCGAGAAGCTCTGCATCAACGTGTGGGGCGATGCGGCCATCGGCATGACGGGCATGGATTTCGAAACGGCGGTGCGCTGCCAGATCCCCATCCTCTCGATCCTGTTCAACAACTTCTCGATGGCAATGGAGTTCAAAGCCATGGCGCTGTCGAAAGAGAAGTACAAGTCGACGGATATCTCGGGCAACTATGCGGACTTCGCAAAGGCGCTCGGCGGCTATTCCCAACGCGTGACCGAACCTGCGCAAGTGGTGCATGCGTTACTCGAAGGCATCGCCGCGACGAAGGAAGGCAAGCCCGCCCTGCTCGAATTCATCACGACGCAGGACAAGGTGTACTCGACGTGGAAGGACACGTACTCGGCGACGAGCTAGTGCACCGGGCTAGCTCTCGTGACGGTGCTTCCGCATCGGCATCCCGCCAATGTGACGCTCGTCTCATACCGCGGCCAACCTCTCGAGCGTGAACCAAGTCCGCGGCAATACGCGCTATCCGTACAAGTGCCCGCAAATTGTGCGCTGCTCCGCAATGCAGTTACGTAAAACTCAAGCCGGCCTCCCCCGCTCCCGATAGCTCCTCGCCGCAAGGCGAAATTTGTCATCCCCATTTCAGTGGGAATCAGGAGCAACAACATGTTGAGCAAGAAGTGGAATGCACGGGCGCTCATCGTGACCGGCACGACCGTGCTGGGTCTCGGTGCAACGTCTGCCATTCTCGCCGACACGCAGCAGGCCAACCTGCCGGTGTCGGCATCGGTCTCGGCCAACTGCGCGATCTCGACGTCGGCGGTGGCGTTCGGTGCGTACGACCCCGCGGTCGCGAACGCGTCGACGGCACTCGACAATCAGGGTTCGGTCACGGTCACGTGCACCAGCGGTGCCAGCACCACGATCACCTTGGGCGAGGGCGACAACGCCAACGCCGGTTCGACGGCGGCCGTCCCGCTGCGCCGGATGAGCGACGGCGCGGGTACCCCGCACTACCTGTCGTATTTCCTGTACCAGGACGGCGGGCGCAGCACGGTGTGGGGCGATACGGGTGGCACGGGCGTCGCGCACACGGGCACGGGCACGTCCACGGCGATCAACGTGTACGGCCGCGTGACCGGCGGGCAGAACGTCCCGACGGGCAGCTATGCCGACACGGTCGTCGCCACCGTTACGTTCTGATCTCGTCCGATGGAAGCGAAGCGAGCATGCGTTTGCCAGGCCCTCACGGGCCTGGCGTTTCTCGCCCTGATGTCCTTCGGCATGCAGGCGCAGGCGAGCGCATTCACCGTCGCGCCGGTGCGCGTGACGCTGTCGGCGAAACAGACGGTCGCGGCCGTCACCGTGACGAACACGGGCACCGAAGCGACGGTGGTGCAGCTCGAAACGATGCAGTGGTCGCAGGATCAAGGACAGGAAGTCCTCGATCCGTCGAGCTCGGTACTCGCGACACCGCCGATTTTCACGATTCCCCCGGGCAAGTCGCAGATCGTGCGCATAGGTCTGCGCCGCACGCCCGATACGACGCGCGAGCTCACCTATCGCCTCATCCTGCGTGAGGTGCCGCCGGAGAGTCACTCCAACGGCTTGCGCGTCGCGCTCAAGATCAGCATGCCGGTGTTCATCACGCCGACCGGCGCGAACGCCGCGCCCACCGTGCAATACCGCGCACAGCGCCTGCCCGACGGCAATATCCGTCTCCTCGCGTTCAACACGGGCAACGCGCACGTGCAGTTCGGTCAATTCGAAGTGGTGCAAGCCGCGAGCGGCACGCCGGTCGCGACGCAGCCGACGGCGGACTACCTGCTGCCCAACAAACACCGCGCGTGGGTTCTGAATACGAAGTCCGCGCCCGCGGTCGGCACGCTCCTGCGCGTGTCGTCGAAAACCGATGCGGGTGAGGTGCAGTCCGATGTCGCGCTCGAAAATGATGGGGCGATCGGCGCCCCGACGGCAGCGCGCTGAGCTCGCCTTCCGCTGGGCATTGATAGCCCTGGTCGCCTGCAGCGTGAGCTCGCGGGCGTCCGCCGAACCAGGACCTGAGGCCACGCGCGCCGCGACGAGCGCATCCGAGAGCGGTACCGCGAGTAATGAGATGTGGCTGGCCGTCTCGTTGAACGGCCAGATGTGGGACGGGACAGCGCTCGTGCTCGGCGAAGGACAGGGGCGCCTGTGGGTGCGCGACGCCGACCTCGCGAGCTGGCATCTGCCCGTGCCGAAGACCAAGGCGCACATGCGTGACGGCGAGAGCTACTACCCGCTCGACGCCTTGACCGGCTTGTCCTGGCGCATCGACGAGCCGACGCAGGCGCTGATGATCGACGCGCCGGCGAATCTCTTCGACCGCGTACGCGTCGCCGGCGTCACCGACGACTACAAGCCCGTTCCGCCATCACCGCTGGGCGGCTTTTTGAACTACGACGCGGTCGCTCAAAGCCTCGCAGGCACGACCGCTGCCAGTGCGTTGCTCGAAGCCAGCGTGTTCGGCCGCGCCGGCGCCGCCGTCACGCGTTTCATCGAGCGCTATCAACAAGACAAGCCCACGCAGAGCGTGCGCCTCGACACCACGTGGACACTCGATCGGCCGCAGTCCGCTGCGAGCTTGCGCGTCGGGGACTCGATCACGGGCGCGAGCCGCTGGTGGGGTGGCGCCGTGCGCTTCGGCGGCATTCAGTGGGCGTCGAACTTCGCGACGCGCCCGAGCCTCATCACGCTGCCGTTGCCGTCGGTTGCGGGAGAGTCCGCAGTGCCTTCGACGCTCGAGCTCTATGTGAACGATGCCCTGCGCATGCGCCAAGAGGTGCCGGAGGGTCCGTTCACCGTCAACGATGTGCCCGTCGTCACCGGCGACGGCCAGATCCGGCTCGTCGTGCGCGACATGCTCGGTCGCGAGCAAGTGATCACGCAGTCGTACTACGCGAGCCCGCGTCTGCTGCGGCCGGGCTTGCACGAGTACTCCATCGAAGCTGGCGCCGCCCGCGAAAATTTCGGGCTGATGAGCAACGACTACGGCCGACCGCTGGTCGTCGGCACCGATCGGTTCGGCGTCACGGAGCGCTTCACCGCCGAAGTCCACGGCGAGTTGCTCACGGATCAGCAGACGGCCGGCATCGCGGGTGGCCTGCTGGTGCCGCATTTCGGCGTGTTCAGCGCGGCACTGGCCGGCAGTCACAGCGAGCGTGGGACCGGAACACTCGTCGCGCTCGGCTTCGAGCGCACAGCCCGACGTTTCGGGTTCGGCGCGAACGCGCAGGTCGCGAGCGCCGTGTTCGCGCAGCTCGGTCTCCTGTCCGGCGAGAGCGTGCCGCGCCTGATGAGTCAGGTGTTCGCCAATCTCGCGATCGGGGCGCGCACCGGCACATTGAGCTTTCTCGGCGCGCGGCAAGACTATCGCGACAGGGCGTCCGTCGAGATCGCGAATGTTCGCTATGGCGTGGACTTGCGCGGCATCGGCTATCTCAGCCTGTCGGCGCTACGCACGCTGCGGGGCAAGCGCGACACGCTGCTCGGGCTGAACTTCACGCGCTCACTCGGCGCTACGCGCACGACGAGCTTCAACGTGAGCTCGCAGGGAGCCGGCACGTCCGCACAAGCGCAAATTCAGCAGAGCCTGCCCGCAGGCACCGGCTTTGGCTATCGCGCGCGCGCCACCGCGGGCGGGATCGGCGGGTTCTACGGCGACGTGGCGTATCAAAACGACGTCGGTGCGTACGAGATCGAGGCTGCCCACCTCCAAGATTCGACGGTCGCGCGCGCAAGCGTCAGTGGCGGTATCGCATTCCTCGACCGCCGCGCCTTCGCGAGCCGCGAGATCGATGGCAGCTTCGCGGTGGCGCAGGTCGGCGGCGAGCCGAACGTCCGCATCTATCGCGACAACCAGCTCGTCGCGCAGACGGACGAAGACGGCTACGCCATCCTGCCCGGCCTGCGCGCGTATCAGGAAAACGTGATCCGCATCGAGCAGGCGGACCTCCCGCTCGACATCGAAGTCGATGGCATGCAAGTCGAAGCCGTGCCCCACTATCGCAGTGGAGTGCTCGTGAAGTTTCCGGTGGAGCGCTCGTACGGTGCGGTCCTCAAAGTGCTACAGGAAGACGGCACTCCGCTGCCTTCCGGTGCAGTCGTGCTGACCGCCGGACGTGACGAGCCGGCGCCGGCCGGCACGCAAGGCGAGGTCTACGTCACGCGGCTCGGCAGTCAGAACCATCTGCGCGCCACGTGGAAAGGTCACGCGTGCGAATTCGATGTGCCGTTCGCTCCGAGCGACGATCCGTTGCCACACCTCGGCCCGTTCGTCTGCAAGGCGGCACGGCCGTGAGGCGCGCGCCACGCTTCGTCCTGCTGCTTGCCGGGGCAGCCTGCCCTGTCCTCGTGCAGGGCGGATGCGCGCTGAACGCAGTCGGCCTGGACTTCGGCGCTTACGACATCTTCAACGCGCAAGACACCAGCATCACGACCAACGTCGGGGTGACGTGCGATACCGACACCTCTTTCGAGATATCCCTCAGCGCCGGCACCGGCACGTTCGCCAGCCGCACTTTGGTCAGCGGTGCGAATCTCCTTTCCTATAATCTCTATGTGGACCCGGCTCACCTCACCATTTGGGGCGACGGCTCGCCGGGTACCGCCACGGTTAGCGGCAGCGGGACGAGCCGAAATTTCACCGTTTATGGTCGGATTCCGGCGCGCCAGAACGCCTCGGTCGGCAGCTATTCCGACACGATTACGGTCACCATCACGTTCTGAAGAAGCGTCCTTGCCGGTGTAAGACGGCGGGGTCTATATTCGGATGAACCTATGAAATCGATGAGCGCCACGAGACGGGGGGCGCATGCCAGAAACAACTTCGAGACCGCCGGCGCGCGGTAAGTTGGCCGCGCTGTGGCGGTCCTGCTGGAGCCCGCTGGCGCGGCTCTTCGGCCGCATCGGCAAGCGCCGCGACGTGGACGACATTCTCCAGGAGGCCTTCACGCGCTCCTATGAGATCGGCGGCCCGTCGGCACTGCGCAGCTATCGCGCCTTTCTCATGCGTACGGCCACGCACCCGGCGGCGAGTCTGGGCCGTGGCGGCGGTCGGTTGATCGCGCCGGTGGACGATCTGCCGCTCGCCGACGTCTATCACCAACTGACGGCCGAGTCGCCGGACGCGCATCGCGAAGCGAACCAGCGCTTCATGTCGTTCTGCCGGGCGGTCGGCGGATTGCCCGAGCACGCGCGCCGTGCGTTCGTGCTGAAGAAGGTGTACGGCCTTTCGCAGCAGGAGATCGCCGAACGTCTCGACATCACGCCGGCCGAAGTGGAGCGGCACATCGCGAACGGCCTGCTCCGCTGCCGCGATTATCTCGAGACCATCGGCGCGCCCCTCGGCGGCACCGATGGCGGCACCGATCCGCGCAAGAGCGCACCCGGACCGCGGCGATGACCACCAACCTGCTCGCCTTTCCGGACGCGCGCCGGTCACGCGAGCAGGCAGCGCTATGGCTCACGCGACTGGATCGCGGCCTCGCCGGCGACGAGCGCAACGAGATGCGCCAGTGGCTCGCGGACGTCACCAATCACAAGGCGCTGGTCGAGATGGCGCGCCTCTGGCGCGGCATGGACGTGATGGCCGTGCTTGCGGAGCTGTTTCCGCTCAGCACGTCGCGACTCAACCGCCCGCCGGCGCGCAGCTTTCAGAGCATGGCGCTCGCCGCCGCGGCCGCGGTGAGCATCGTCGCGCTGCTCACGGTGTTCATGCTGGGACAGTCGCCGTGGAACCTGTTCGTCACGCCACGGCCCGCAGCGATGGCCGTGCCGAACGAAGGCTACGCGACCGGCATCGGCGAGACGCGCGTCGTGCATCCGGGCGACGGCAGCACCATTACGATGAATACGAATTCGGCGATGGTCGTCATCTACGCGCCGCCCGCCCGTGAGGTCTATCTGCTGCGCGGGGAGGCGATGTTCTCCGTCGCGCGCGATTCAACGCGTCCCTTCTATCTGCACGCGGGCAAGCGCGTGCTCGAAGCGACCAATTCCAATTTCAACGTCCGCATCGTCTCGCCGGAGCGCATCGAGCTCACCGTGAACGACGGGCGCGTGCGCGTCGTCCCTGCGCCGGACGCCATCCCGGAAACGCCGCGCGTGAACCCGCCGATCGCGCGACGCGAGAGCCTCGTCTACGAGCAGGAAGTCGCGATCGTCGAGCCGCGCGAAGAAACGGTGCGCCGGCTCGAGACCAACGAGCTCGACAATCGCCTCGCCTGGCAGCGGGGCATGATCGTGTTCGAGAACGAGCCGCTCGAACAGGCCCTGTCCGAAACGAGTCGCTACACCAGTACCGAGTTCGTGCTCGCGGACGAGGCATTGCATCGGGTGCTCATGACCGGCTACTTTCGCACCGGCGATGTCGATGGATTGCTGATGTCCCTGCGCCTGAACTACGGCATCGATTCGCGCCGGGAAGGGGCGAATCGCGTGATCCTCACGGCAGCGTCGGTGCGGTGAGCCGCAATCGCGGCTCTCTGATTCGCGTGACGCGGCGGCGCCTTCACTGGCTCAGGTTGAAAAAAAACAAAACATAGATCTTTTGGGCAAAATTTCGCGGACGAAGCCGGTAATTCAGATTTTTTAGCGGCTCCGTGTTACGGAGGCTGCGATGGCGGTGTTCGAAATCACGATCGCCCTGTTGGTAGTGGGCGCAATTCTCTCGCTGTTTGCGGACCGTGTCGGCGTGCCCTATCCGGCACTGCTCGCACTGGCCGGTGCGCTGCTCGCGCTCGTGCCCGGGACGCCCACGGTCACGCTCGACCCGGAGCTGGCGTTGGCGCTCTTCGTCGCGCCGGTGCTCGTCGATGCCGCTTATGACGCCTCGCCCCGCGATCTGCGCGCCAACATTATCCCGGTGAGCACGCTCGCCATCGTCGTCGTCGCGCTGACGATCGCGGCGGTGGCGTTGGCCGTACGCGCAGTCGTCCCGAGCATCCCTTGGGCGGCGGCGATCACGCTCGGCGCCATCGTGGCACCGCCCGATGCGTCGGCAGCGACCGCCGTGTTGAAGAAACTGCGCCCGCCGCATCGGATGATGGTCATTCTCGAGGGCGAAAGCCTGTTCAACGACGCGAGCGCGCTGCTCGCGTATCGGATCGCCGTCGGAGCCGCCATGACGGGCGCGTTCTCGGGCTGGTCGCTGTTACCGACTCTGCTCCTCACGTGCGGCGGCGGGGCGATCGTCGGCATCCTGCTCGCGCGGAAGTTCTACGTGACCAGCCCGGAGATCTCGGAACGGCTCGCAACCCAGTTGGCGGGGCCGCACCGCGTGCTGTCGAACAAGTACTACGTAGACGAGGTCTACGACGCGACGGTCATTTCAGGCACGTTTGGCGCCGGCAAGGGCCTCTGGACGTTCGATCGCAACGTCGTCGACGGCGTCGTCAACGGCAGCGGCTGGCTGACGGTCGTCAGCGCGTGGGTCTCGAGTGTGACCGATCGTCATCTGGTGGACGGCGCGGTGAACCTCGTCGGCCGCATCTGCGAGGAAGGCAGCTTCTGGTTCCGCAAGCTGCAGACGGGTCTCGTGCAGAACTACGCGATGTGGATGCTCGTCGGCATCTTCGCGTTCGTGAGCATCTATCTGTTCATGCGGTGATATGAACCAACATTATCTTTCCCTCATCCTCTTCACGCCGCTCGCGGGCGCGCTGATCCTGCTGCTGGTCAACAAGCGCAACGAGAACGCGATCCGGTGGATCGCGAACGTCGTCGCGCTGATTGGCTTCGCCGTCTCCGTGCCGCTCTGGTTCTGGTATCAGCCGGCGGGCGATCAGTTCCAGTTCGTGGAGCGCGCGCCGTGGATTCCGTCGATTG
>Ga0081455_10002673_pt1 | contig 21067 bp, 17 predicted proteins | sample TabmetS3T2R1_FD_70207 | JGI IMG/M metagenome (GOLD analysis project Ga0081455, IMG submission 70207) | Tabebuia heterophylla rhizosphere microbial communities from the University of Puerto Rico - S3T2R1 | ecosystem: Host-associated > Plants > Roots > Rhizosphere ...
TCAGAGGGAAACCGACCTGGCGCGGTATTGACTTCGGGCGTCATCCTGAACTGAGATATAACATAATGACCGCATCGGTCAATATATCAACCAGCACCGGCAGCGCGCACCAACGCGACGTGATGCAGACGGTTTCCCGGCGCATCCAGGCGAAGCGGCGCGAACGCCAGCTGTCGCTCGATCAGCTGTCGGTTCGCGCCGGCGTGAGCAAAGGCATGCTGGTGCAGATCGAGCGAGGCGTGACCAATCCGTCGATCGGGACGCTGTGCAAGGTCGCGGCCGCACTCGGCGCGTCGGTCGCGGATCTGGTCGATGCTGCCGGCGAATCGCCGACGCCGGTCGTGCCGGCTTCGCGTCTGCTCCTCACCATGAGGATGTGATAGCCGCCGGCGGTGCGGATGGGCTCCGAAACCTGACCCGGCGGGAGCGAGGCGATCACGCTGTCCAGCGTCGAATCCAGCTGGCCGGTTTGCACCCAGCCGAGATCGCCACCCGCGGCCGCCGAGGACGCTTTACTGAATTGGCGCGCAAGGCTTGCAAAGGGCGCGCCGCGCTTCAGATCCGAGAGAATTCCGCGCGCGCTGTTGCCGACCTCTTCTTCCTGATCCGGATTGTCGATCGGCAGCAGGATCTCCGACACGAGATACTGGGGATGGGTCATCGCGTTGGCGAAGCGGTCGTATTCTGTCTTCAGATCGCCCTCGGAGACATAGACGCGGCCGCCGAACCGCTCGGACACGAGCCGCTGCCAGGCCATCTCGGCGCGGATCTGTTCCCTCAAGGTCGCCATGTCGATGTTGCCCTGAGACATGAACTTCTCGATCTGTCCCGGCGCCATGTTGTTCTGCTGGGCGATCATGCCGATCGCCTGGTCGAGCTCGTCGTCGCTGACCGAGATCTTCTGCTTCTTGGCTTCCTGAAGCTGCAGATGCTCGTCGACGAGGGACCGCAGGACCTGCGGCTCGATACGCCGGATGGTCTCGTCGGACGGCCGCGAGCCGGCCGAGGACAGGACAAGGCGCATCCGCTGCTCGAGGTCGTAACGGGAGATCGGCTCGTCGTTAACCACGGCGATAACGGATTGAACCGTCTCCGCAGGGGCCGCGGGGATCATCGCAAAGAGATTTGCGGCGGCGGCGACCAGGAGCCCGGTCAGGCGGCCGACGGTCCAGGGCCTCAGGCCTAGGTAAAACGATCTCACGCGCACACCTTCCTCGTCGTTGCGGCGGGCCGTCTTGTCCTCCGGCGCCCCAATCCTCCGGTGTCAGGTCTTTCGCCCCGGGACGTGTCGGAAATAGGGCGACACCGCCCGGTGTCTTCAAAAGCCCCTGAATTTTGGGGGTCTCTTATACAGAAGACAGAGCCCGAAGGGGAGGGGTCAGCTGAGGTTTGCGAGCTGGAAGACGACGAGCACCGTTGTAGAAGGGCGGATATCACGGTCGGATGTGTAGTCCCGGCGGAGCTGAATGCCGATCTGGGCGCATTCGTCCGTATAGGTCACATCCAGCCCCTGATAGATGTTTCGATTGTTGGTGAGGTCGCGTTGGCTCAGGGCCGCGATCTTCCAGTACTTGTTGATCCGGAAGCCCACGTTGAGCGACGCCGCCTCGGTGGTGGTCGAGGTGATCGCGGCCTCGCCGGACGCCAGGCGCGAATAGACGACGGTGGCGTTGAAGCGCCAGGCATACGCGGACACCTCGGTATCGTTCTTCAGCAGCTTGAACGTGTCCTTATCGAAGCGGAACCGCTCCGAAATGGAGAAATATTTATTGGGCGACAGCGTCACACGGCCGAGGATATCGCTCGATTTTGTGTCGAGGCCCGAATTCTGCGGAAAGGGCGAGGTGTCGGCGAATCGGCGGCTCTGGCCGATCAGCGCCTCGAGATAGGTTCCTTTCGGCCAATAAATAGCGGCGCGGATGCCATAGTTGACGCGCATGCCGTCCTCCCAGACGTCGTAGCCCGGAAAGCGGTTGTCTGAAAAAAGGTTGGAATCGTCGAACTCAAACGAGCCGGAATCGTCGTTGGGAATGCTGCTCGGGTTGCCGCCGCGCGGGGCATAGATCACTTGCGCGATCGGCTCGACGACCTGTGTGAGCTTTCCCGCCATGCGGGCGAACGGCCAGCGCCACTCGACGCCCACCTCGGGCAAGGCGCGGAAGGTCGTGCCGCCGGCATCCGAGCCGATGGCGACCGTGCCGGGCGGTGACCCGGGCGGCGGTACGTCGTGCGTGTAGTAGAGATCGGTGCGCAGCGTGGCGAAGGTCGTGATGCGCTGGCCGTTGTCGGTCGTGAACAGCCGGCGCCAGTCTACCTTGGCGGAAACTCGGCGCATGTCCTCGCCTTCGAGGCGCGTGAGGGACAGGAAATTGCCGGTAAAGGCGAGCCGGCCTCCGATGCCCGGTGTTTCCAAGACATTGTAGGTCAGGATCTCCGGAGCGATAAGCGGCGACTGGCCGGGCAGATCGCCAAAGCGCAGATCCTGGAACGCGTAAGCGTTGGTGATGAAGTAGTCGCGATTGTCGGTCCGCTGCAGATAGAGATGGTTCTGCAGGCGATCGAGGCTCGAGATGCCGTAGCGGCGCAAATAGGTGTCGTCGGTGACGCGCTGAACGTCGAAGCCCCAGTCCCACAAATCGTTGATATTGAAGAAGCCGGTGCCGAAGATGTGGCCGCGGATGTCGCGCCCCTCGCCACGCGTGTTGGCGTCGGTGCGCGACGTCGGCTCCGTGATGCTGCCGTCGAACATGTAGGTGCCCGAGGCCGTGCGCTGACGGAACTCCGTGCGCAGCACCGGACCCTGTTGGCTCGTAATTGTAGGCGAGACGGTGAGGTCCATGCTGGGCGTGATCGCCCAGTAGAACGGGATCGTCACCATGGTGCCGAGGTCTGTCTTGCTCCCCGCGCTCGGCATCAAAAAGCCCGTGCGCCGCTTCACCGTCGGGTCGGGCATCGAGATGTAGGGGATATAGATCGACGGGACGCCGGCGAACTCGAAGAAGCCGTTGTGATACGTGATGTCGTGTGTCTCGGAATCGTGGATCGCGCGGCGCGCGCGCATCTGCCACAGGGGCGCGCGCATGGGATCTTTCGGACAGAGGTCGCACGGGCTGTAGACGACCTTGTTCATCACCGTGTAGCGGTCTTTCGCGCGGATACCGCTGTTGGCCGCCACGCGAGCATTGTCGACCTGGATCATGCCGAGCCGGCCGATCACGCCGTTCCGCATCTTGTCCGTCAGCACCATGTGGTCGGAAAAGATGACGTCGCCGTCCTTCGTCGTGAGCGCGACATGGCCGTCGGCGGTCGCGATGTCCTTCTTCTGGTCGTAGGTGACGCGGTCGGCCTTGAGCACCTGACCCTGATAGTTGATTTCGACGTTGCCCTCGGCGGTGACGAAGTCGCCGTTGGGGTCGTAGTCGATGGTGTCGGCTCTCAGGAGCGCGTTGGGATCGTTCAGCTCGGCTTCGTCATGGGTGATCTTGGCGACCGGGGCGCGGCGCAGCGCCTGAGCGCCCCAAAGATCGTTGGTCGCAAGGGGCGGAAGGGTCGTCCCGGCAAGAACGGCCAGGCCCAGAGCAAACTGGGCCCTTGACGCACCCCAAACGCACCGCGGGCGTTGCCCGTGCTGCCCCCCCTGCTTCATGCCCCCCTCAGCCAACTAGCCGTCCTCCAGATGAAACAACATTGCCAGCCCCAGGGAAAGGGCGACCAGGCTCGGCGACCACGCGGCCAAGGGAATCGGGATGATGCCGGACGTACCAAGCGTGTTAGCGACATCCGACAGGAAATAGAGGAGGAAACCCGTGACGATGCCTGCCGCCGCGAGCTGCGGGACACCCCCCAGCCGGGTGATGCGAAGTGAGAAGGTGGCCGCGACCAGCACCATCGCGCAAAGCAGGATCGGGGTGGCGAGCACCGCGTGCCAATGAAGACGGTGAGGCAGCGCCGAGAAGCCCGCGGCTTTGGCCAGCGCAATGAAGCGCGGCAGCTGCCAGAAGGAGATCGTCTGAGGCGAAGCGAAACTCTCGCGCACCTGCTCGGCCGAAAGATCCGTGGGCAGGTCGTAACTGTCGAAGTGCTGTGGCGTTCCATTGCGCAAGGTGAGCGTGGCGTCGGTGAAATGCCACATATGCGACGCGAGCACGGACGTCTTCGCTTCGAGGAGGCCGTAATAGGAGTCCTGGTTTCGGTAGAGCTGCACGGTGACGCCTTCGAGGTCGAGCGTTTTTTGCGCATTGATGACCTTGTCGGCATGAATGACCGCCTGGGTGTCGCCGGTGCCCTGACGCAGCCAGAAGCCTGTCGATTTGATGGCGATCATGCTCGTCGCGCCGCGCAGATAGCGGTTCTCGAGCTGCTCGAACTTTCCGACAAGCGTCGACGACAGGGGATTGTAGACCGTGATCATGAACGCGCCGATGAACAACACGAGCACCACGGCGGGGGCCATGAACTCCCACACCGAGACACCGGAGGCGCGCGCGATGACGAGCTCGTTCGAGCGGGTGAGCCGGACGAAGGTCCAGATGGATCCGAACAGCACCGCGAAAGGCAGCGCGTTCTCGGCGACGTTGGGAAGCTTGAAGAGCGCCATCGTGATGAGCATCCGCAGGGCCACGTCGCCATGACTCGCGGCGCGGCGCATCAGCTCGACGAGATCGACAAGAAAGATGAGCACCAGGCAGCCGCCGAACACGATCATGATGCCGATCAGGAACTGCAGGCCGAGATAACGTGAGAACGTCCAGGAGAGATGCATGGCTCAACGCACCAGTCGGGGGCCGGAGGGCACCGGGCGCTTTGGCAGCGGCGGCGGGGCACCGGGCCGCGGCATGCGGCCGTCGATCATGAAGGCGGCCACGACGATGACGCCGATCGGCAGCAGATATTGCGCGATGTTGACGAGGGGCACCTTGTTGGCGGCGCTTTGAAGCCCGACGCCGCCGAGGCGCACGAGCAGACCGATGATTACGGCGACGAAGATGCGACTGCCATACCCCCGACGGGCAAACTGACCGGATACCAGCGCCACGAGAGCGATCATGGCAAGCGCCAGCGCGTAGAGCGGACCCGTCAGACGGGCGTGCCCTTCCGCAATGAGCCGGTCCCAGTAACGCACGTCCCAATAGCTGTTGGGGTCGGGATGGAACAGCTCGTGGAGATACCGCTCGCTCGTCTCGCGGATCTGGCCGCCCTTGTCCGTGCCGAATTGATTGAGATCGAAAGTGTAGCGGTCGAAGTCGAGCAGCACGACGCGGCCGCCGTCCTTCTTGCGTTGAATCGTGCCGTTCCACATGACGAGCCGGGGACCTTGCGCGGTGCGGGCGAGCCGGCCACGGGCCGCGATATAGGTGACGGGCTGCTTGGGGTCGCGGACATCGTTGACCAGAATGTTCTGGATCTCGCCCGACGGCAGGGTCTCGCGCACGAACACGGTGACGCCGTCCACCGGTGTCGAGAACTCACCCTCGCGCAGGAGCATGGAGACGAGATCGCCGCGAATGGCGAACACCGTGTCCTTGAACTTGCGCATTCCGTAGGGGAGGAAATAGAGGTTGACCGCATAGACGACGAGCGTCACGCCGACCGCCACGATCAGGATGGGCCTCGCCGCGGCCCAGCGCCCGAATCCGCTCGACCACATCACCACGAGCTCGCTGTCGGTCTGGAGCCTGTTCATGCTGAACACCACCGCACAGAACAACGCGACCGGCAGCACGAGCGAGAACAGGCCCGGCAAAAGGCAGACGGCAAGCTCCAGGAAGGTCTTGGCCGATTGGTTCTGATTGACGATGACGTCGAGCACGCGCATCGACTGCGTGAGCCAGACAAGGGCCGTCAGCGAGAACGAGAAGAAGAATAGCGGCCCCGCGATTTGCCGCATGATGTAGAAGGACAGTCTGGTCACGAAAGGCACCTCTGCCGGCCCAAAGGGTCTGATGCGCCCTTTCGCAGCGGTTCGCACGGTCCGATAGCACGCCCCTTGCGCCGCCGCCCCGTCCCCGACCCCGGGATAGCCTAGGTGGCCGCGAAGCGCAACCGCGGCACCATGACGTCCTCAGGCAAGATTGATCTTGTCGCCAAAGCTTGATCCGGCGGGCTTGCGCCTGCCATGGTGCCACCCATCGACTCTCCCCTTCATTGGCTTCCTGTTGGGGCCTCCGGTTGGCGCGCACAAGAAAGGTCGCTCGATGGACATTACCTTCGGCAAACTTCTCCCCCCCAAGACGGGAGCCGTCGTCGTGCTCGCAACCGAGGGCGGGCTGCTTGCCCAAGGCGCGGAGCTCGACAAGCGCTGCGACGGCGCGCTCGCACGGGCCATGAAAGCGGCGCGTTTCAAGGGAAAGCCGGGCGAAATCATCGAGATTTTGGCCCCGGGGGGCAGCAATCTCGACCGGGCCCTGGTGATGGGCGTGGGTGCCCCCGCCAAGCTCGACGCCCTGGCGGCGCGGAAACTCGGCGGCGGGCTCGCCGGCCGGCTCCAGGGCGGCTCGGAGACGGCGACCGTCCTGGTCGACGACGTGCCGGGCTCGCCGCTCTCGACGCCCGACTTCGCGGCGGCGATCGCCTTCGGCGTCCAGCTCAAGAGCTATCGGTTCGACCGTTATCAGACCAAGCGCGACCAGAGCGAGCCCAGCGTCAAGAAGCTCTCGGTGCTGACGGCCGAGCTCGCCCCCGCCAAGAAGGCTTACACGGGCTATCAAGCCCTGGCCGAAGGCGTGTTCTTCACCCGCGATCTGGTGTCCGAGCCCGCCAACGTTCTTTATCCCGCGAGCTTCGTGGAGCGCTGCACCTCTCTGGCCGAGCATGGCGTCGTCATCGAGGTGTTGGGCCGCAAGGAGATGACCAAGCTCGGCATGGGTGCGCTTCTGGGCGTGGCCCAGGGCAGCGCACGCGAGCCGCAGCTTCTCGTCATGCAGTGGAAGGGCGGGGCGGAGAAGACGAAGCCCGTCGCCATTGTCGGCAAGGGCGTCACCTTCGATTCGGGCGGCATCTCGATCAAGCCCGCCGCCGGCATGGGCGATATGAAGTGGGACATGGGCGGGGCGGGCGCGGTCGCCGGCCTTATGAAGACGCTCGCGCTGCGCAAGGCCAAGGCCAATGTCATCGGCATTTGCGCGCTGGTCGAGAACATGCCCGACGGCAATGCCCAGCGGCCGGGCGACGTCGTGACGTCCATGTCGGGCCAGACCATCGAAGTGCTCAACACCGATGCCGAAGGCCGCCTCGTGCTGGCCGACGCGGTCTGGTACACGCAAAACCGCTTCAAGCCCGCTGCCATCGTGGATCTCGCGACGCTTACGGGCGCCATCATCGTGACGCTGGGCCACGAGATCGCGGGCCTGTTCGCCAGCGACGACGCGCTGGCCGCCGCGCTCACCGCCGCAGGACAGACCGAGGGCGAGCTGCTTTGGCGCCTGCCTCTGTCGGACAGCTACGATAAGAAGATCAACTCGCAGATTGCCGACATGGCCAACATCGGTCCGGCCGGACAATCGGGCTCGATCCTGGGCGCGCAGTTTATCAAGCGCTTCACCAATGACGTTCCCTGGGCCCATCTCGACATCGCGGGAGTCGTGTGGGCGAAGGAGAACAACACGCTCTGGCAGCGCGGCGGCACGGGCTTCGGTGTCGCGCTGCTCAACCGCTTCGTTGCGGACAAATACGAGAAGTAGTGGTTCTTTGCAGCGAGTGCGCCGCGCTCGCGTGTCCCTTCTCCCCTTGGGGAGAGGGCTAGGGTGAGGGGGCGTCCCACACTCTGAGCCCGGTCCGCCTCCTCACCCCAACCCTCTCCCCAAGGGGAGAGGGAGCTGGAGACAGCGCAATGGCTGAGCTGTGGGTCTATCATCTGGAGCGCACGACGCTCGAGCATGTGTTGCCCGAGTTGCTCGAGAAGGTCCTGCAGCGCGGCTGGCGCGCCGTGGTGCAGGTGGGCTCCGACGCGCGCGCCGATGCGCTCGATCAGGCGCTTTGGACCTATCGCGACGACAGCTTCCTGCCGCATGGCACCATGCGCGAGCCACATCCCGAGGATCAGCCCGTGCTCATCGGCACGTCCGGCGAGAGCCTGAATCAAGCGGACGTCCTGATCGTCGCGGAAGCCGCCGAGCCCCTCGCGCCGGAGCGCATCGCGCGCTTCGAGCGCTCCATCCTCATCTTCGACGGCGGCGACACGGAAGCGCTCACCGCTGCGCGTGCCGCCTGGAAGGGCGCACGCGACGCCGGTCTCGGCACCTCTTACTGGCAGCAAAGCGCCGCCGGGAAGTGGGAGAAGAAGGCGTGAGCGCTCACGACGACCGCGGATAGCGCGCGACGAGATCGAGCTGGCGGAGATAGTCGCCGCGGAAGGCGCTCCATGGGGTGGGCGTGTAGCCGCGGGCGCGGTTGAGCGCGCCGATGCGGAACATGAGGCGCTGCTGACGCAACAGCGTCGCGTAGGCTTGCGGCATGGACGTGTCGGGATCCCAGGCTTGCAAGGGCTCCGAGCCCGCGCCGTTGATCTCGAAAACGGCGAAGTCCTGACCCTTGGCGAGGTGCTCGACCGATTTGAACCGGATGTCGAAGCGGCCATAGTGAAAGCTCGGCATCGCGCGGCTGATTGCATCGAAGCGTTCCGTCAGCGCGGGCGTGATGTAGGTGTTCGCCGCGCGATAAAGCCCGCCCACCCGGATGCTGCCGATGAAGGCGAGCCGCACGATCTCGTCCTTCGCCGGCACGCGCGCGAGCTCCTGCTCGCTCAGGCCGCTGTGGTGAGGATCGGCGCCCAGATGCATCTGGGCTTTGAAGCTCGCGCGTGGATCATGAAGGATGAGGTGAGCAACGGTCGACGTCCCGTCGCCGACGACGTGCGGAAAATAGCGCAAGGTGAGCGCTTGGATGCGGCCCTTCGCCTCGCCCGGAATGCGCACATAGAAGATGCCGGCCTCGCCGTCCCAGGGATAGTAGCGCTGGAAGATGATGCGCTCCTGCGGGAAGCCCGCGACATAAGACATCAGCTCCGCTTCGCTTTTGAGCAGGCGGACGCCAAAGCCCTGCCAGCCGATGTCGGGCTTGGCGACGAGCGGAAAGCTCAAGCCGGCCTCGTGGATGGCGGCAAGGGCCGCCTGTCCGTCGGCGGCCGCGTCGCCCCGGCGCGGAAAGGTGATGTACTGGGCAAGCCATTCGCGTTCGGGCCCGGCGACGAGATCCATGCAGGCGCTTTTCGATTCGCCCCAGAAGCCGCCGCTCTGAATGGCCGGGTTGGCGGCGGTCGGCAGCGTAAGGCTTCTGTAGCGCAGGCTGAGTAGCAGCCATTGCAGGATCAGCGGAAAATAAAACAGACGCTCCGGAAGATATTCACCTGGCGCTGCTTTGCGCAGAAGGCGCCCGACCGGCGGCATGCCCTCGTGACTGACCTTGCGGATGTTGCGCCGCCAGGTTTCCGCAGCGCGCGCGCTGAGTGAATTCACGTTGGAGGCGGCCTTGGACAAGGTCTCCCAGCGCGGTCGGCCGGCCGTCAGCGCGGTGAGGCTGAGCGCGAGAAGTCCGCCCACGGGCCATGCCCAATAGCTCAGATATTCGCGGATGACGGTGCCGAAGCTGTGCCAGACGAACAGCATCGTCGTGACATAGGCGCTTGCCATCAGTCCGCTCGCGAACACGAACCGGCGCCAGGAAATGCGGAACCAGCCGCAGGCGACGAAGGTGGGAAAAAGCAGGCCCGGAATGAGATGGCAAACGACGACGGCGAGCTCCAGATGCTCCGACAGCCATTGGCGCGCCTGCTGCACGCGGCTGGTGATGATCAGGCGTTTCAGACGGGGAGAGCGGTTCGCGAGCGCGCCCAGCCCATAGATTGCGACGTCGCTGCTGATGACGCCGAGGATCAGGCTCACGAGCGCCAGCGCCCAGGGCACGTCGGCCTCGGCGACATAAGCCGCGCCGGCGAGAATGGCGACATCCTCATGCACGAAGGTCGCAAAGAACAGCGAAAGCGACGTCAGGAGCCAGTGCGGCCCAGGCGGATCGATCATGCTTCCCCCAATACGATCGCGTCCCGAAGGTGCGATCAGACTTGTTCTTACGTGTCTGCGGACTCGAGGGCTTCGTTGGCGTCGAGCCAGGCGTCTTCCGCAATCCCGATTTCACGAACAATGTCAGCGCGGCGCTTGAGCTTTTCGTTTGCCGCAGCCGGATCGCGCGCGAACAGGCTTCCGTCCGCAAGCTCGGCGTCGATGCGCTCGCGCTCTTTCGTGAGGCTCGCGACGCGGCGCTCGGCGTCCTGAACCTTCTGGCGCAATGGCTTGAGGCGCTCGCGCGCGTCGGCGGCGGCGCGCCGCTGGTCGGCCTTCGACAGCGCGGGTTGCGTGCGCTCCTTCTCCGCGGACGCGCTGTCGGCGCCGCCGGTGAGCACCAGGCGGCGATAGGCATCGAGATCGTCGTCGAACGGTCGGATCCGCCCGTTCGCCACGAGCCAGAGCCGGTCCGCGCAGGCATCGATCAGATGGCGGTCGTGGCTGATGAAGAGCACCGCGCCCTCGAAATCGTTCAGCGCTTGCACGAGCGCTTCGCGGCTGTCGACGTCGAGATGGTTCGTGGGCTCGTCGAGCACGAGGAGCTGCGGTGCATGAACGGTCGCGAGCGCAAGCAGAAGCCGCGTCTTCTCCCCGCCGCTCAAGGTCGACACCGGGCGGTCGGCCTTGTCGGCGCTGAACCCCACGCTGCCCAGCCGCGCGCGCACGCGCGCGACCGGCACATCCTGCATCAGCGGCTGAAGATGCTGGAACGGCGTCTCATGAGCGCGTAGCGCGTCGAGCTGATGTTGGGCGAAATAGCCGATGCGAAGCTTCCGCCCACGGAGGATCTCGCCGGCCTCAGGCGCGAGCGCGCCGGAGACGAGCTTGGCGAAGGTCGATTTGCCGTTGCCGTTCGAACCCAGAAGCGCGATGCGGTCGTCGGAATCAACGCGCAGCGAAAGATCGCGCAGCACCGGCTTGCCCGGCGCATAACCCGCCGACACGCTCTCCATCGTGAGCAGCGGCGGCGGCAGCTCCTCGGGTTGGGGAAACGTGATGGGCACAGTGGCGTCATCGAGGGCGAGCGTGATGGGTTTGAGTTTCGCCAGCGCCTTGATCCGGCTCTGGGCCTGACGCGCCTTGGTGGCTTTCGCGCGAAAGCGGTCGACGAAGGACTGCAGGTGCTTGCGCTCGGCCTCCTGCTTCGTGCGCGCGGCGGCGACGAGCGCGATGCGCTCGGCGCGCTGGCGCTCGAACTGGTCGTAGCCGCCGCGATAGAGCGACAGCTTGCCGCCCTCCAGATGCAGGATGTGATCGACCACATTGTTCAGAAGGTCGCGGTCGTGGCTCACGATCAGCGCGGTATGCGGATAGGTCTTCAAATAGCTTTCGAGCCAGATGGTGCCTTCGAGATCGAGATAGTTGGTGGGCTCGTCGAGGAGCAGAAGATCCGGCTCCGAAAAAAGCACGGCGGCGAGTGCCACGCGCATGCGCCAGCCGCCGGAGAGCGCGCTCACCGGGCCCGCCTGTGTTGCCGTATCGAAGCCGAGACCCGCCAGGATTTTCGCCGCGCGCGCGGGCGCGCTGTGCGCGCCGATGTCGGTGAGCCGCGCCTCGATCTCGCCGCGGCGCGCGCCGTCGGCGGTTTCGGCCTCGGCAAGCAGCGCCGCGCGCTCCGTATCGGCCGCGAGCACGGTTTCGATCAGGCTTTGCGGGCCTGAAGGCGCTTCCTGGGCGACGCCGCCGACGCGCTGGCGCCGCGGCATTTCGATGCTTCCGCCCTCCGGGTCGAGCGCGCCCGTGATGAGGGCGAGAAGGGTGCTCTTGCCCGCGCCATTGCGGCCGACAAAGCCGACAAGCTGGTTAGCAGGCAGCACGATGGAGGCGTCGTCGAAGAGGACGCGGTCGCCGATGCGATAGGTGAGATCTTGAATACGAAGCATGCGCCCGTGTCATAGCACGAGGCGCATGCCGCTTCGAAGAACCTTGCTAGGCCAGAATGCCGAGGGTCGTCGACGTCGTCGACGCGGTGTTGTCAGCCTCCGAGCTCCCTGAGCCACCATGATGGCGGTGATGGTGATGGCCGCCTTTCAGGGATTGGGAATCCTGCTGAAGCTGGGCGAAGGCCTGCTGCGCTCCTTTGATGTCGCCCGACTGCAACGCCTGGCCGAGCGAGCTGATGTCAGCGGCAAGCGGGTTCTGGCTGTTGGCGGCGCCGGGCGGCTGAAGGCTCTGCAGGGATGCGAACGCGGCCTGCGCGCTCTGCAGATCGCCGGAGCTCAGCGCATCCGACAGATCGCTGAAGGTCTGCTTGATCTGCTGAAAAGGACGCTGCGTGGAAGCGGCCTGCGGTATGTAGGTCTGGGCGGAACCGATGCTGGACACGGACATATGATCTCCTTTGATCCGTAGGGTCGTCTCGACCCGTGAACGGAAACGGAATGGCGCCGGCTTCGCCTGCCTGATGGATGCGACCTAACCCTAGGAATCACGAGGAAAACGAACGGTAAATTGCACGGAAATGTGATCCGGAGCCCCGCTCCGCTTGCCCCCTGGAAGGGCGGTCGCTATAACCCGCGCGAACCAGGAGATGGAGACAGTGATGGCCCTCGAGCGTACCTTTTCGATCATCAAGCCCGATGCGACAGCGCGGAATCTGACCGGCAAGGTCAACGCGAAGATCGAGGATGCAGGCCTCAAGATCATCGCGCAGAAGCGCATTCGCATGACGCGGGCCCAGGCCGAGGCCTTTTACGGTGTCCATCGCGAGCGGCCGTTCTTCAAGTCCCTGTGCGAATTCATGACGTCGGGCCCCGTCGTCGTCCAGGTGCTCGAAGGCGAGAACGCGATCGCGAAATATCGCGAGGTCATGGGCGCCACCGATCCGTCGAAAGCCACGCAAGGCACGATCCGCCGCGAATTCGCCCAGTCGATCGAAGCCAATTCGGTTCACGGCTCGGATGCACCGGAGACGGCGGCGCAGGAGATCCCGTTCTTCTTCTCGAGCCTCGAGCTCGTTGGCTGACAGGGCCGTTCGCCGTCTCCCGATAACACGATCAGGGAGGGTACGAATGCCGATCTATGTTCACACGACGCTCGAAGTGCGCGCGGCGGGAAAAGCGAAGTTCGTGGCGACCATGAAGGTCATTGTCCCGATCATGGAGAAGGCGGGCTGGAAGCTGCTCGGCGCCTTCGAGCAGCGGACGGGCCGCTTTCACACCTTCATCGATCTCTGGGAGCTGCGCGACATGAACCACTACCAGGATGGTCTGGAGGAGTGCTTCAGGGATCCGCGCATCAACGACATTGTCGCAGCGTTGGCGGAGACGGTCGAGACCGAGACCGTCGTGTTCGCAAGCAAAGCCGAATTCGCGCACTGACGGCAACATTCGGTTTTGCTCTCAACCAGAAATATTTGCCGTGTCATTGCCGGGCTTGACCCGGCAATCCAGGGGTCGCAGACACCGAGCGTGTCGCTCTGGACCCCCGGGTCAAGCCCGGGGGTGACATCGAGAAAATAGCGATTCAATTCTGAAATGGCCGCGCACCGAGTGGCGATCAAAGGCCCGGCGAAAAAAGCTGGGCGTCGCCGTCGGACGGGCCGGTGAGCGTGATGCGCTCGCCCTCGATCGCGACATGCCCGCCCGCGATGAGCTTCACCACATTGGGATAGAGCCGGTGCTCGGCTTTGAGCACGCGCGCGGCGAGGGCGTCCGGTGTGTCGGCGGGCAGGACCGGCACGACGGCCTGACCGAGGATCGGTCCCGCATCCATTTCCGTGCGCACGTAATGCACGGTGCAGCCCGAAACCCGCGCGCCCGACGCCAGCACCTGCTCATGGACATGCAGTCCCGGAAACGCCGGGAGCAGGGAGGGGTGAATGTTGATCGACTGGTTCCACCACGCGCGCACGAACCACTCGGTCAGGATCCGCATGAAGCCCGCATTGCACACGAGTTCGACGCCATGGGCGCGCAAGCGGGCGTCAAGCACGCGCTCGAAGGCTTCGCGCGAGGTGAAGGCCTTGTGGTCGACGACGAAGTGGGGCAGGCCTACCTCGGCTGCGCGCCGAAGGCCCACCGCATCCGGTCGGTTCGACAGCACGACCGCGATCTCGGCGGGAAAGCCGGGTTGCGCGCAGGCCTCGATCAGCGATTGCAGATTGCTGCCGCGACCGGAGATGAGCACGCCGAGCTTGAGCATGAGGTTGGGGGGCTTCGTCAGGAGTTGCAGGCCAGGCGCAAGCTACCCCATCCCGACGAAGAGTCGAAGCCTGCGTCTTCGAGCGCCCGCTATTCCAGATAGGTCGCGCGCAGCGTTGCGAGGTCCGCCGTGCCGACGCCGAGCTCTTTTTCCAGATAACCCTCGACCGAGCCCCAGCGGCGCTCGATCTCGTCGAAGGAGAAGGCGAGATAAGGCTTGTTGGCGGCGGTGAGCAGGGGCTTTGGCTTCGCTTGGTCCGGGTTGCCCTGAAACTTGGCGAAGAAAAGCGCCACCGGCTCGTCGGCATGAGCCGCCGGGTCGATCTTGGTCATCTCATAGGCCGGCCGCCGATAGGTGGTCGACAGGGCGTAGTCCGCGTAAATGGTCTCGCGCGGCACGCCGAGCGCGGACAGGATCATCGCCGTCGTGAAGCCGGTGCGGTCCTGCCCGGCCGAGCAGTTGTAGGCGAGCGGCCCCTCCTTCGCGAGCAGCGACCGGAACACCAGGCGTAATTGCGGCGCGAGCTGGGTCGGGAAGTTTCGGTAGATTTGCTCGATGCCCTTCATCGGGTCGCTTTTGTTTTTGCCGAGATTCGCCACCATCGGTCCCATGGAATAGCCGACCGCCGTGTACGGCACCCCGTCGATGCGGGTAGGTGCCAGGACCCGCTCCTCGTCGGAGCGGAGATCGACCATCTTCGCCAGTCCGAGCGCCTGGACCTGACGGAGATCGGCTTCGCTGAGAAGCGGTGTGCCGCCCGAGCGGTAGATCAGGCCCCAGCGGACATGCTTGCCGTCGGCGGCGGCATAGCCGCCGATGTCGCGGAAGTTCGAGCCTTGCTCGAGGGGCAGGACGCGCTCGGCGACGCGGACCACCTGTCCCGAGGCGCGATCGCGCAGCAGGAAATAGGAGCGCTGGGCGGCGCTCCCCTTCAGATCGTGGTGGCCGTCGCGGTCGTTGCGCGACACGCGCCTGGCTGTATCGACGGTGGCGTCAGGTCGATCCGAAACGAACACATCGACGGGATCGGCATCCGTCCAGCGCACCGTCACCTTGTTGGGCGCGGACCGCTCGACCGAAGGCTCGGTGATCGAGCCTGCAAAGGCCGCCCCCGCCTGCAGCATCAGGGCGAGCGAGAGGAGAGCGCGCGCTTTCATCGTTGCTCCAGACGAGCCGGCCGTGGCTCAGAACTTGAGGGTCGTCTCGACTCCATAGGTGCGCGGGTCGTTATAGATGCCCGTCGTGCCGAGGGTGGTCGCTGAAAGTGTCCCCGCCACGAAGGTGTGCTCCTCATTGAAGAGGTTTCGCACCCAGAATGCCAACTCGAAGTCGCCGGCCTTGCCGATCGCGATGTCCTCGACCGACAGCCGGCCGTTGACGACGAAGGACCCTTGCGTCAGCAGCGGTTCCGACGCCATCGCGTGATAGCCACCCGCCATATTGGCGTCGAGATGCGTCAGAAGCGTGAAGCTCTTGAACGGCAGCGCATAGTCGATTGCGGCGCTGAACGCATTCTTAGGCGTATAGACGAGGTAGACCGCCTCGAGGGCATTGCCCTTGAAGGGGTTCGCCGCCGCGGGCAGGTCGTAGTCGGTGAACGCATAGCTCGCGGTCAGCGTCAGGCCCTGAATGGGCATGAGGGTTGCATCGGCTTCGATGCCCTTGATCATGGCGACGCCAGGAATGTTGACGGTCTCGAGCGTCCCGCGATTGCTCTTCTCAAGGTTCACCGCCGCGAAATCGACCTGCATGCTCTTGTAGCGGCTTGAATAGGCGGCGAGGTTCAGGCGCGCGCGGCGATCCAGGAACTCGCTTTTCAAGCCGACCTCGTAGGTGCCGACCTTCTCGGGTCCGAACGAACGGTAATTGATCGAGCGCGAGTTGGCGCCGCCGGCCCGATAGGCCGTGCCCCATTTGCCGTAGAGATGGACGCTTTGGGTCACGTCATAGGCGACGTTGAACGATGGATTGACCTGGCCCGACGAGACGCGGAAGTTGAACGGCGTCGGTGCGCCGTTCACCATGAAGAGGTCGCCGTGCTTCTTGTCGTGGGTGTAGCGCGCACCCGCCGTCAGATGCAGCCTGTCGTCGATCACGGGCGGCGTCCAGGTCGCTTGGCCGAACACGGCGGCACTGTTCGCGACCGCATTGCTCGCGCGATCCGGGAACGGCGTTTGCGCGCCGGCCTCGAGCGACGGCAGACGGAAATAGGTGGCGCCGTTCAGCGCATCCCATTGCAGCGTGTTCGGCGTCCAGGCGTTGTCCTCGCCATGCTCGTGGTAGTAATAGACACCGCCGACATAATCGATGCGTTTCGTCGAGCCGATCAGCTGGAATTCCTGGCTGTATTGCTTTTGACGGAGACCTGCGAGGCTGTAGCGCGAGAACTTCCCGTTCGGCGCGAACTTCGTAGCATGCGCGCCGCCGTTGTCGAATTGCGATTGGCTGAGCTCGCGATAGGACGTGATTGATTTGAGCTCGAGGTTGTCCATCGGATGCCAGCTCATATGCAGGGCGTGGCCATGGGTTCGGCCGATGCTTTTCTGCTCGGGCACGCCGACATCGGCGACGTCCGCTCGATCCGGCTGAACGCGCACCGCGCCGGCCAGCGGCGGCAACGTCGGGTTGTGATCCAGGAGCTGGTTGTAATAGGGCGTGGTTTGGTCATAGGAGATGTCGAAGCTGTAATCGGCACTGAAATATTCGCTCGGCTCCCACAAGGCTTCGCCGTGAAAGCCGCGCCGGTTGAACTCGTTGAAATCGCGCTGGTCCTCGAACGGGTTCTCCACGGTGCCGTTCCGCTTGTTCACGATGGCATCGAGCTTCACGCTGATGTTGGCAACGCGCGGCAGGTCGACATGGGTTTCGACGCGATAGCCGCCGAAATTGCTCACGCCGCCCACCTGCCGAACATGGAACTCGCCTGACGGCTTGCGCGTGACGATGTCGACGGCGCCGCCGGTGGAGTTGCGGCCGAACAGCGTTCCCTGCGGCCCTTTCAGCACTTCGATCCGGTCGATATCGTAAAGCGCGGCGCCCAGACCTTGGGAGCGGCCGAGATAGACACCGTCGAGATAGACACCGACCCCGGCGTCGCGGCTCGGCTGGTTGGCGTCGAAGGGAACGATGCCGCGAATGCCGACGGTCAGCGCCGAGCTGCGGGAATAGAAAGGCGCGATGCGCAGCGAGGGCACGCTGCCATCCATCAGATCCTCCAGGCTGTGAACGGTGCGGTTCTTGAGGTCGTCGCCGCCCAGCACGGAGATGGAGACCGGTGTCGTCTGCAGATTGGTCTCGCGCTTTTCCGCCGTCACGACGATTTCGCTGAGACTTCCCGTCGCTTCGTCCTGGGGAGCCGGTGCTGCGGCGTGTGCGACGCTGCAGCCTATCGCGGTGGAAACACTGATGAAGAGAGAGTGCAGGACACGCCGCGATACAGTCATTTCTACGCCCCGTTTTTGAATGGTCACGGGACGCTAGAGAGGCTGCTTGTCGCTTTCGTAACGGTATTGGTAAGCTTTATTGTCATGCAGCATTTTCATGCTGCAACGCAATGTGAGTCGCAAAAACCGCACTCACCCTATAAGTGTCGAGTGGCGAAAATAGATGCAGAGCTCAGTGCGCTTAGAACGTAAGTGCACCGCGATAGCGCACATGCGCGGCGCCTGACGCGGATTCGAGCGCGCCGATGTCGAATACTGTCTCCCCCTCGCGCTCAAATGCCGCACGAACTTTATCCGCCTGCGCCGCATCGACGATAGCGATGAGGCCCAGACCGCAATTGAAGGTGCGCAACATTTCAGCTTCCGCAATTCCGCCGGTCTGTCTCAGCCAGCCGAACACCGGCGGCGCCGTGAAGCGGGCGAGATCGATGACGGCAGCCGTTCCGTCCGGCAACACGCGCGGAAGATTTTCGGTGAGCCCGCCGCCGGTGATGTGAGCGAGGCCTTTGAGGCCACCCGTTTTGAGCGCGGCACGGGCGGCGCGCACGTAAATCCGCGTCGGAACCAGCAGCGCCTCGCCCAAGCTTTGTCCGGGAGCGAAGGGCGCGGGCGCGCTCAATCCGGCGGTCCGTTCGGCGACGATCTTGCGCACCAGCGAGAAGCCGTTCGAGTGGACGCCCGACGAGGCGATGCCCAACAGCCGGTCGCCCGGACCGATATCGACGCGCGGCAGGAGGCCTGCGCGCTCGACCGCGCCAACTGCGAAGCCCGCGATGTCGTGCTCGCCGCCCCGGTAGAATCCCGGCATCTCCGCGGTCTCGCCGCCGACCAGCGCGCAGCCAGCATCGCGGCAGCCCGTGGCGATGCCTTTGACGACTTCGGCCGCGACCGCCACGTCAAGTTTTCCACAGGCGTAATAGTCCAGAAAAAACAACGGCTCGGCGCCTTGCACGATGAGATCGTTGACGCACATGGCGACGAGATCGATGCCGACCGTGTCGTGGTGGCCGGTCTCGAGCGCGATCGCGAGCTTGGTGCCGACGCCGTCGGTGGTGGCGACCAGTAGGGGATCGTTAAAGCCTGCGGCTTTCAAATCGATGAGCGCGCCAAAGCCCCCGAGCGTCGCATCCGCGCCCGGGCGCGCGGTGGCCTTCGCCGCCCCCTTGATCGCCGTGACGAGCGCGTTGCCGCGATCGATATCGACGCCGGCATCGGCGTAACTCAAGCCGGCAGAGGGGTGGCCGCCGGAGGGCTGGCCATCGGAGGGTTTAGATGTCATCGGCCGCTTTCATGGTGGGGAGCGCGCGCCATAAACGAGCCCAAATCATGGCGATGATCAAGGCCAATGATCGACCTCGCGTCACGCGAGAATTTCTGTTGCGAGCCGCTTGGCGTCGCGAACGAAGTGATATAGTCCGCATCCTCTGCGAAGGGGGTTGGAGTGTGAAGCAGACTTTCTCTGTCCAAGCGATCGCGCTGGGCGCGGCGTTGGCTCTTTTTGCTCTGCTTTCGCCGGCGGTTTACGCCGCTTCGAGCGTCTACACGGTCAGTGCTGTCCAGGTCGATGTGACGGCCGAATCAGCCTCCAAAGCGCGCGAGCAGGCGCTGGCTCAGGGCCAGGCCGCCGCGCTTACCCAGCTTCTGCAACGCCTCACGCTCCAGGCCGATTGGCCGCGCCTGCCAACACCCGACAGCGTCCGGCTCGATTCGCTGGTCGCGGGCTTCGCGGTGAGCGACGAGCATGCGAGCACGACCCGCTACCTTGCCAAGGTGACCTACGATTTCGTGCCCGACGAGGTGCGCCGGCTTCTGCGCGGCAACAACGTGCCTTTCGCCGAGAGCCGGTCGAAGCCCGTGCTCGTCCTGCCGCTGCTCGCGGCAACCGATGGCAGCTACCTCCTGTGGGAGCCGCAGAACATCTGGGGCGCGGCCTGGCGCGCGCAGCCGCTGGCCGAATTGCTGGTCCCGCTCATCGTGCCGATGGGGGATCTCGACGACGTCGCCGACCTACGCGCTTATAGCCCGGGCAAGGCCGATTGGGCGGCGGTCCAGACGCTTGCCGCCAAATATGACGCCGGCTCCGTGCTCGTGCCCATTCTGACCTTGCGCAAGACGGCGGTCGGTCTGCTCGGAGACCTGCGTGTCCAGGAGCTGAAGCCGGAGGGCGCGAGCGAAACGCGCCGCGCCGTCCAAGGCGCCGACCAGGCAGCGGTGATGAACGACGCGATTCAAGGTATCGCCGCCACGCTGCAGGAGACCTGGAAGACCGCGAACGTCGTGGCCGACGGCACGGCGAGCTCGCTTGATGCCGACGTGTCGTTCAACGGGCTGCAGCAATGGCTCAATCTGCGCCGCTCGCTCGAGCAGGTGCCGACGGTCCGCGCGATGCGCGTCATCGGCTTCTCCGTCGATGGCGCGCGGGTGAGCCTGTCCTATCTGGGCTCTCAGGATCAGCTGGCGACGAGCCTCGCCCAGCGCGATCTCGTGCTGCGCTTGGCGGGTCCCGGCGCCTGGGTCATCGAGCCCCGCGCCAGCGCCGCAGCCCCTCCCGCGCCGGCGCCGACACCCGTGCCGGGACCTGCCAAAGGGCCGTCATAGGCCTCGAACACCGTTGGTTTCGTCATGAGCACGCAGCTTACCTTTGGCTTCGGCGGCCACCGCCCGGCTCTGGGCCGCGAGGATTTTCTCGTGGCGCCCTGCAATGCCCATGCGGTGGCGCTCATCGACCGCTGGCCCGATTGGCCACGTAGCATTCTGGTGCTCACGGGGCCGGAAGGGGCGGGCAAGACCCACCTCACCGAGGTTTGGCGTGCGCGAAGCGCGGCCTCGGTGCTCGGGCCTGACGCGCTGGCCGATGTGGCGCGCGCGGAAACCCTGGCTGCGAACATTCTGATCGACGGACTCGATGCCGACGCGCCGCTTGGCCCGCCGCATCCGGACCGTCGCGCATGGGAGATGGCGCTGTGCCGGTTTCTCGACGCCGCCGCGCGTCGAAGCGGCGGCACGCTTCTGCTCACCGCGCGTCGGCCGCCCGCCACATGGGCGGTCGAGCTGCCCGACCTGCGCACGCGGCTCGCGGCCGTGCCGGTGACGAGCCTCGGCCCGCCGGACGATGAACTCATGCGCCGGCTGGCCGACAAGCTGTTCGCAGACCGTCAGCTCCAGGTCCCTGAGCCAGCGGCTGAGGAAATGCTGGCCCTTATCGAACGCAGCTCCCAGGCCCTGATGACGGCGGTCGACGCACTCGACCGGGCCAGCCTCGAAGCCCGACAGCGCGTCCTTACCCGCGCGTTCGTGCGTTCGGTCCTTGCTCCGCGGCCCGATACCGACGCCTAGCCGCGTCGCTGTCATGCCCCCGACGCATGACTCGGTTACCTTTTTCCTCTAGTCTCGCCTCCCTCGCCGCTGCAAGCGGCAGGGGTG
>Ga0081455_10002674_pt1 | contig 21063 bp, 19 predicted proteins | sample TabmetS3T2R1_FD_70207 | JGI IMG/M metagenome (GOLD analysis project Ga0081455, IMG submission 70207) | Tabebuia heterophylla rhizosphere microbial communities from the University of Puerto Rico - S3T2R1 | ecosystem: Host-associated > Plants > Roots > Rhizosphere ...
TATCCGTCTCGCGAGAGTTCGATCGTCTTGTTTTCCGGAATCGGAATGGACTTGATCTCGCGCATGGCAGGCGCCCCTTCGCCGCGATCGACGGTGTGCTTTACGGCGAAATTCGCAAACGGACAGCGGACGCGCAGCATGGCGTCGGCTTCGGCCGCATCGTTTCTGATCGTCATCACCAGCGGGAGATCGATACCAATCTCGTCGGACGCAGGAACCCGGGCGCTCGTCACCTGCAGTGCGTCGCCTGCAGCAGCGAGGCCGGGCGTTAGCCCAAGTCCAGCGACCAGTCCGAGCGCTAGAAGCCGGGATCCGCCCAGCAGCACACCCCACCCTGCCCGACCAAGAGCACCATCAAGACTTAATGTCGCCATGGCGGTCATCGGCTATCGCCGCGGCCGTCAGAGACTTACAGGCGTGGGACGCCCGAGCGACCATGTCGTCCGGCTCATCGGCGCCATCCTCCCCACAATCGATTTTCTTGTTCTTGACCTTAAGTTGCTCCCTGCGACGTCACATCATTCCAAGTTTGAGGCGACGGTAGGGCCGGTGCCTGGGAGAATGACTCCAACAGGAGGCTCGCACAACGTATTTCCATAGCGGAACTTGCGGCGCTGCATGCGCCGGTGATGACGATCGAACGGCGCCCCTTACCGCTCCCGCTTCATCCGCTTGAACTTCACGCTTTTGCCGTCGGCCTGGCGGGTCGCGATGTAGCCGCCTTCGAGGCAGGCCTCGCGCTGCGGCATCCTCTCCTGCGGGCTGCGCAGGCTGTCCCACCAGGAGGCGCGCTGCGCTGCGCGCGGCAGATCGGCGTCGATGATCGCCTCGATCTGCTCGAAGGTCAGCACGAATTCGGGAAGCGTCTGTTTCTTCAAATAATCCCGCAGCGCGTCGTAGTCGTTCACTTCAGAGTCCCCGTAACCATCGGCGTAATTCCGCTGTTAGCGTAAACCCGGCGTTAACCCAATGCGGCATCGCTGTGGCGACTTAAGGCCGCCGCAACGACTCCGGGCGCATTTCAGTTCCCGGAGCGCAAAGATGTTATTCCACGGGCGCAAGGACACAGCCAGGCGGCACTGGCGCATGTCGGCCAAGCTGCTGATCGCCGCCTCCGTGGCGACCGTGATCGGCTTTTCCGCCATTTGCGCTTCCATCATGCTCGACATGCGCCGCGGCGAGGAGCAGCTGGCGCGCCAGATGCTGGAAAACCTCGCCGCCGGTATCGACGCCGACATCGGCCGCAATATCGAGATTTACGACCTGTCGCTGCGCGCGGTCGCCAGCAACATGGTGATGCCCGAGCTCAAGAGTCTCAGCAAGTCGATGTTGCACCTGATCCTGTTCGACCACGCTGCCACTGCAAAACATTTCGGCGCGATCCAGGTGTTTGACGCCAAGGGACAGCTGACGATCGACGCGTCGTCGCTCGATCCGCGGCCGGAGAACCGCGCCGACGAGGAATACTTCCAGGTCCACCGCGATAATCCCGATGCCGGGCTCTTCATCAGCAGGCCGATGCTGCATCGCGGGGCCTATTCGATCGTGCTGAGCCGGCGCATCTCCGGCGAGGACAACGCCTTCGTCGGCGTGGTCGCAGGCGCGATCCGGTTCTCCTATTTCCACGAACTGTTCGACCGGCTCACCCTCGACTTCGACGACGTCATCACGGTGCTGCGCCGCGACCGCACCATCATCATGCGAAAGCCGTTCGATCTCGATGTCATCGGCAAGAACCTCGCCACCGTAAAGGGCTGGAGCGCCAACAACCTCAAGCCCGGCGGGTCGTTTTCCGGACAGGGTCCAGTCGACGCGATTCCGCGCCTGTTTGTCCGCCACAACGGTTCCGGCCCGCTCGACGTCGTGGTCGGCAAGCCGCTCGAGACGGTCTTCCGGCTCTGGCACAAGGAAGCGATGCGGGTCGCCGGGGTCATGGCGGCGCTTGTCCTGTTCGTTCTCGGCACCACGCTGCTCCTGGCGCGCGAGATCGGCCGCCGCGCGGCTGCCGAAGCCAAGCTCGAGGAGCTCGCCATCACCGACGCGCTCACGGGCCTGCGCAACCGCCGCAAGTTCGACGATGAGATCGACAATGAATGGCGGCGCGCCATCCGGCAGAAGACGCCGCTCGCGCTCTTGATGATCGACGCCGACCACTTCAAGGCCTACAATGACACCTACGGCCACCAAGCCGGCGACCAGGTGCTGGTCGGAATCGCGATCTGCATTTCCGACTCGGTGCGCCGCGCCGGCGATTGCCCGGCGCGCTATGGCGGCGAGGAATTCGCGGTGCTGCTGCCGGGATGCTCGGCGGCAGACGCATTCCAGATCGCCGAGACGATCCGGCAAAAGGTCATGCAATGGTCGGATGGGCCTGACGCGAGCACGGTCTCGATCGGCGTCGCCAGCCTGACGCCTGCGCCGAACATGCACTGGGCGCTGCTGCTGGAGGCCGCCGACAAGGCGCTCTATGCGGCGAAGGCCAACGGCCGCAACCAGTCGGTGCTTGCCGCTATGCCGAAGCTGTCGCTGGTGGCTTAGGGCCAGGAGGCGTCATTCCGGGGCGGCTGCATCGCAGCCGAACCCGGAAATCGCGATGTTGCTGGAAAAGAACCCCTGCGGCCCGGGATTCTCAGATGCGCAATTGCGCACCAGAGTTCGCGCTTTCGCCCCCCGGAATGACGTAAGCAGCGCGCGGCGCTGCCTACGTCATTTGCCCAAATACTTCTTCATCTCCGCGCGCAGGCCGTCGCGCAAATCGGCGCGCGCCATGCCGAAGGCGATGTTGGCGCGCAGGAAGCCAGACTTCGAGCCGCAATCGTGGCGCTCGCCTTCGAACTCGACGCCGTAGAATTTTTGGCGTTTCGACAGCCCGATCATGGCGTCGGTGAGCTGGATCTCGCCGCCGGCGCCGCGTTCCTGCGTCTCCAGAATCTTGAAGATTTCCGGCTGCAGGATGTAGCGGCCGGTGATCGAGAGGTTGGAGGGCGCGGTGCCCTTCGGCGGCTTCTCCACCATGCCATCGACCTCAAACATCCGGCCATTGCGTTTTCCGACGCCGCAGATGCCGTATTGATGGGTGAGATGATCCGGCACGGCCTCGACCGCGACCAGATTGGATTTGGCGTCGAGATTGCCGGCGGCCTCGATCATCTGCTTCAGGCAGCCGGGTGTGTTGAGCACGAGTTCGTCCGGCAGCACCACGGCAAAGGGCTCGTCGCCGACGATGTCGCGTGCGCACCACACCGCGTGGCCCAAGCCCAGCGGCGCCTGCTGGCGGGTGAAGCTCATGGCGCCGGCCTCGGGTTGACTAGCGGCAAGGATTTCCTGCTCGGCCTTCTTGCCGCGCGAGGCCAGCGTGGTGTCGAGCTCGAACATGCGGTCGAAATGATCCTCGATCACGCCCTTGTTACGGCCGGTGACGAACACGAAATGCTCGATGCCCGCCTCCTTGGCCTCGTCGACCACGTATTGAATGAGCGGCTTGTCGACGATGGTCAGCATTTCCTTCGGCATCGCCTTGGTGGCGGGCAGGACGCGGGTGCCGAGGCCGGCGACCGGGAAGACGGCTTTGCGGATTTTCATGGGAATATGAGAAGGCCTTGAGGGAGCGGGAAAACGATCTAATGACACCTACGTAGCTGGTTTGCAGCCGGGAACAAAGGCGGATGTGTGGTGCGGTGAAAGGCCGGCATCTTCGTCTGCCCTTTGTTAAACTATTCGAAACCGGGGTGGGTCCTGTTGCAAACCGGGATATTTGGACGGACGGAGTGGGAATGACGCCTCTGAAGTCATCGACGATCGGCTGGACGGGCATGCTGGTGTTTGCCGCGGCCTTGCTGTCGCAGGTCCCGGCTGTTGCCCAATCCTCGGGCGACGGCGTCTCCAATTTCCTCAACAATTTGTTCTCGCCGAAGTCGGGCAACAGCGCGCAACCGCCGCAAGGCGGCGGGCCCGGCGGCGCGCCGGCCTGGAGCGGCGAGGACGGCGCCTCCGGCCATCCCCTGATGACCGCGAGCGCCATACGCGAGGCGGCGGCGAATTTCGATAATTGCGTCGCCGGCATGTGGCCGGATGCGGCGCGCCGCGGCATTTCGCAGGAGAGCTTTCAGAAATTCACCGCAGGGCTGCAGCCCGATCTGCGCATCATGGACCTGATGGATTCGCAGCCGGAATTCACCAAAGCGATCTGGGATTATCTCGACATCCTCGTCAACGATGCCAGGCTCGCCAGGGGCCGCGAGATCCTCGCCCAGTACAAGCCACAGTTCGACGCGGTGGAAAAGGCCTATGGCGTAGACCGCTACATCATCGCCTCGATCTGGGGCATCGAGTCGAACTACTCGACGCAGATCGGCGATCGCAATGTGCTGCAATCGACCGCGACGCTCGCCTGCATCGGCCGCCGGCAAAATTACTTCAAGGATGAATTCCTCGTCGCGCTGGAAATCCTGCATCGCGGCGACCTCAAGCCCGAGCAGCTGCGCGGCTCCTGGGCCGGTGCGTTCGGGCCGACGCAGTTCATGCCGACCGCCTTCAAGCGCTACGCTGTCGATGCCGACGGCGATGGCCGCCGCGACGTCGTCGACAATTCCTATGATCTGATCGCATCCACGGCGAACAATCTGAAGAAGGACGGCTGGCAGAGCGGTGCGAGCTGGGGTTTTGAGGTCGTCATCCCCAAGGGATTCAATTTCATGCTGGCGGATCGCGGAAAGGCGATGACGCTGGCGCAATGGGACCAGCAGGGCGTCAAGCGCGCCAACGCCAGGCCTTATCCCAATCCTGCCGACAAGGCCTATCTGCTGGCGCCGGCCGGCGCCGAGGGGCCGGGCTTCCTGATGCTGCAGAACTTTCGCGTCATCATGAAGTACAACCCGGCGGAGGCCTATGCGCTGGCGATCGGCCATTTCGCCGACCGCCTGCGCGGCGGGCCGCCCTTCGTGCAGCCCTGGCCGCGGCAGGAACGGGTGCTGTCGCGCGCCGAGCGGCTGGAATTGCAGCAGCTTCTCGCCCAGCGCGGCTTCTACAAGGGAACGCCGGACGGCCAGTTCGGAGGCATGACAAGGGACGCACTGCGCGCGTTCCAGGTCTCGGCCGGGCTGCCCGCAGACGGATTCGCGACATCGGAGGTATTGGACCGGCTGCGGGGGCGATGAAACCGCCCGAATCTTTGTTTTTGACGTGTTTTCTTAACGCGAACCGGTACCCACTTCGCTCGAAAACGCTGTGGCCAAAAGTAACCTTCAAAAACAATGATTTGCCCCAGCCCTTGACGGGTGGACCGCCTGCCCGGCTTATGGGGGAAAATCCGCCCGCTTGCGGCCTCTTTCCGTTATTATAAACGTTATACAGATTCCATTACGACCGAGCCGGATGCGAAAGCCAAAACCATTTTTCCGCGTGTTGACCGAGAGCGGCCCGCTGGTCGCGCTCGCGGTCGCCATTGCGATTCTGGTCGGCATCGCGGGCCCTGCGTCAGCGCAGTTCTTCAATTTCGGCGGCTGGTCGCGCCCGGCCCCGCGCAGCAATGGCGGTGGCGGTGGTGGCGGCGGCTGGTTCGGCGGCGATTTCTTCGCGCCGTTCCAGCAGCAGGCGCCCAAACGCGTCATCCAGGATTTCTCCAAGGCGCCCCCGCCAGCGAAAAGCGACCCCGCCCTTGTGCCGGAACGCAACGTGCTGGTGCTCGGCGACGGCATGGCCGACTGGCTCGCCTACGGCATGGAACTCGCCTACGCCGAGCGCCCCGACATGGGCGTGATCCGCAAGAGCCGCGCCACCTCCGGCCTGATCAAGTACCAGCCCAAGGGCGAGCCGGCCGACTGGACCGCTGCGGCCAGGCAAATTCTCGCGACCGAAAAGCCCGACGCCATCGTCGTCATGCTCGGCCTCAATGACCGCGCCGCCATCCGCGAAACCGTCACCGAGAAATCCGACAAGCCCGCAGACAAGAAGGGCGACAAGAAGGACCCGCGCGCCAAGGATGCGAAGCAGGCGGCAAAGCCCGACGCTGCGGCCAAGCCGGATGCGGCGGCGCCCGCGGCAAAGCCCGATGACAAGCCGGCCGATGACGCCGACGATGCCGACAATGCCGAGACGCCTCCGGTCGCCGCACCGGAAAAGACCGCCCGCTCCGGCAGCGGCCTCTATGAGTTCCGCGACGAGCGCTGGGTCGAGCTCTATGCCAAGAAGGTCGAGGAGCTGATCGGCGTCCTGAAGTCAAAGGGCGTGCCGGTGCTGTGGGTCGGCCTGCCCGCGATCCGCGGCCCCAAGGGCATCTCGGACATGCTGTTCCTGGATGCGCTCTACCGCGACGGCGCCGGCAAGGCCGGCATCACCTATGTCGACGTGTGGGACGGCTTTGTCGACGAGGCCGGACGCTTCCTGCAAAGGGGCCCCGACTTCGAAGGCCAGATCCGCCAGCTGCGCTCCAACGATGGCGTGTATTTCACCGCGCCCGGCGCGCGCAAGCTCGCGCACTATGTCGACCGCGAAATCGCCCGCCTGCTCGCAACCCGCTCCTCGCCGATCGCGCTGCCGAGCGAGCCGGCGACGCCTGATGCCAATGCCGTACCCGGCCAGCCGGCGCCGCGCCCGATGGCGGGGCCGATCATCCCGCTGGTGGCGGCCTCGATCGGCACCGACCAGTTGCTCGGCGGGCCCGGCTCGCGACCGGCGCCGGTCGATGCGCTGGCAGCGCGCACGCTGGTGAAGGGCGAGGCGCTGGCGCCGCCCGCCGGCCGCGCCGACGATTTCGCCTGGCCGCGCCGCGAGGTCGGCCGCGAACAGGCCAAGGGCGATACGCCGGTGGCGAGCGTCGCACCGGGCAGCACGGTTACGGGCAACCCCGCACAGCGGCAGAATCCGCAGCGGCTGCAACCCGGTCAGCCCGGACAAGTCGTCAACCAGGGGCCGCCCGGACAGGTTCAGCCCGGGCAACCTGGACAGGTTCAGCCGGGGCAACCCGGACAGCTTCTGCAACAGCAGAGGCCGCAGCAGCCGAGGCCGGCACAGAACACGGCACCCTCGTTCTTTGGCGGCTTCGGCAATGGCTTCGGCAATCCCGCGCCGGCGCCGGCACCGCGTCAGTTCGCGCCGCCGCCGGGCGCTCCGCGTCCGCCCGCCACCATTAACGGCGGGCCGCGCCCGCCGGCCAATGTCGGCCGCTCGGCCGAGGCACCGGGCAATCCCACGCGCTAGATCAAGATCCGCTAGATCAAGACCCTCATGGTGAGGAGGCGCCAACGGGTCCGCGCGAAGCGCGGCCCGATGACAGGCTCCGCGCCGTCTCGAACCATGTGCCACCTATGGTGCCATTCATCCTTCGAGACGCGGCGCGAGCGCCGCTCCTCAGGATGAGGGAGACGGTGGGATTCGCCGATCCTCAGGCGCCGTCAGGTCTAGCCGTAATAGCGCCAGCGCGGCGGCGGACGGCGTGACGAGCGCGTCATCATCAGCGCCAGCGCAAAGCCGATGCCGCCTGCAATGAGGAGCGAGCCGAACGGATTGTCGCGCACGGTTTTTACGACCGCCTTCCTGCCGCTCTCAATGGTGTCGCCGCTGTTCTCGTAGACATCCTTGGCGAGATCGCTGGCGGCTTCGCTCGCCTCGCGCGCGGCGTCCTTGGCCTGCCCGTAGAGATTCTGCACCGCGCCCGCCGCTTCGCGTGCGCGGCCGGAGGCCTGCGTTTTGGCGTCGCCCGCAAGCTCACCGGCGGCGCCTTCGACCTTGCCGGCAAAATCCTTCGTTGCGCCGCTGATTCGATCCTTGTCCATCGTGTCACTCCCTGAGTTTCAGGGTGTAACCGGTGAAGTCGAAGTCGGTTCCTTATCCTATAGAATCAGGCCACCATCGACGATGATGGTCTGGCCGATAATGTAGGACGACAGCGGCGAGGCAAGGAACAGCGCCACACCCGCCATATCCTCCGGCGTGCCGAGACGCTTTAACGGAATTCGCTCAAGCGCGCCTTCCAGGCGTTTTGGATTTGATGTCGTCACCTTCGTCATCTTGGTGTCGACCAGGCCCGGCGCGATGCCGTTGACGCGGATGCCGTCTTCGGCCCATGCCTCGCCCAGCGTGCGCGTCAGGCCCATCGCGCCGGTCTTCGAGGCATTGTAGGACGGATTGCCCATGGTGGAGTGATAGGCGGCAGTCGAGCTGACGATGATCAGCGAGCCTTTGCTTGCCGCGAGCATGTCGTGAAATTTCGTCGCGCACGCCATCAGGCTCATCAAATTGACTTCCATCACCTTGCGAAAACCGTCCATCTGGAATTCGCCGCGGCGATAAATCACCGCGCCCTGCGCCAGCACGAGGATGTCGAGACTGTCGAAGGACGGCTTGAATTTTTCGACTGCCTGCGGGTCGCTCACATCGAGCTGCTGATAGTGCAGACCATCGAGATGCGAGCCGTCGGCAGGAGAATAGTCCGCAGCACTGGCGCGGGTGCCGCAGACATGGACGCGGGCTCCCCTGAAGCGAAAGGCCTGCGCGATGCCGTTGCCGATGCCGCTGGAGCCGCCGACCACCAGCGCCTGCTTGCCGCCGAAATCGAGCTCGTTCATCGCGCGCCTCCCTTATTGTTTTGGCGCATGATCTTTATCGGAAAACCGGTACCATTTTTCCGGATCATGCGCGTGTCGTTTGACCTGTCTGCGGATCGGTGCCAGCCTTGTCAACCTGCACCCACCACCATTTTCCGCGCAGCGAGTATCCCATGTCCGACTACAAAAAACTCTCCCGCTCGGTGAAAGGTCTCACCGTTCTTGTCACTGGAGCTGCAAGCGGCATGGGCCGCGCTACCGCACATGCCTTTGCCGACGAAGGCGCCAATGTCGCCGTCACCGATCTGACCGTCGAGGGCACACGCGCCGTTGCCGACGCCATTACCGCCTCGGGCGGCAAGGCCAAGGCATGGACGCTCGATGTCGCCGATCCCAAGGCGATCGCGTCTGTTATCGACGACATCGCCGCGCATTTCGGCTCGCTCGATATCATCATCAACAATGCCGGCCTGTCGCTGCGCGCCGCGATCGACGCGGACAATTATGAAGAGGCCTGGGCCAAGGCGCTGGCGGTCATGCTGACGGCGCATCCTCGCATCATCCGCGCGGCGCTGCCTTACTTGCGCAAATCGAAATGTCCGCGCATCGTCAACATTGCTTCCACCGAGGCGCTCGGGGCGACCGCCACCAACAGCCCCTATTCGGCGGCCAAGGGCGGCGTCACCAGCCTGACGCGTTCGCTTGCGGTAGAACTCGGCCGCGAAGGCATCACGGTCAACTGCATCTGCCCGGGCCCGATCCGCTCCGCGATCACGGAGCGGATTCCGGAGGAACACAAGACGATCTACGCCAAGCGCCGCACTGCGCTCGGCCGCTACGGTGATCCCGAAGAGGTCGCCCACATGACGCTGAGCCTCTGCCTGCCCGCCGCCTCCTTCCTGACCGGCGCCGTCATTCCCGTGGACGGAGGGCTGATGGCGCGAAACGCATGACTAGCGGCGGGCCCGATCGTTGACATCGCCCCTTGCGGGAGTAGCCTTTCCGGCAAGCAACAAGATCAGGGAGAGTCGCGCCATGCCTGTGGCCATCCGCCAGCTGCACAAGCATTTTGTCGGCGAGGTTTCGGGTCTCGATTTGCGTCAGCCGCTCACGAAGGAAGAGGCGCGCGAGATCGAAGCGGGCATGGACAAATATGCCGTGCTGATTTTCCACGGCCAGGACATCACCGACGAGCAGCAGCTGGCTTTCGCGCTGAACTTTGGCGAGCGCGAGAAGGCGCGCGGCGGCACGGTCGTGAAGAAGGAAGATTACCGGCTCACCACCGGGCTGAACGACGTCTCCAACCTCGGCAAGGACGGCAAGCCGCTGGCGCGCGACAGCCGCGCCCATCTGTTCAATCTCGGCAATTGCCTGTGGCATTCCGACAGCTCGTTCCGGCCGATCCCGGCAAAGTTCTCGCTCTTGTCGGCGCGGGTCGTGAATCCGAAGGGCGGCAACACCGAATTCGCCGACATGCGCGCGGCCTATGATGCGCTGGACGACGAGACCAAGGTCGAGATCGAGGACATGATTTGCGAGCATTCATTGATGTATTCGCGCGGCTCGCTCGGCTTCCTCGACTATTCCGACGAGGAAAAGCAGATGTTCAAGCCGGTGCTGCAGCGTCTGGTGCGCACCCACCCCGTGCATAAGCGCAAGTCGCTGTATCTCTCCTCGCATGCCGGCGCCATCAAGGACATGAGCATGCCGGAAGGGCGGCTGCTGTTGCGTGACCTCAACGAGCACGCCACGCAGAGCGAGTTCGTCTACGTCCACAAATGGACGCTGCACGACCTCGTGATGTGGGACAATCGCCAGACCATGCACCGGGTGCGCCGCTACGACCAGTCGCAGCCCCGCGACATGCGCCGCGCGACGGTTGCCGGCACCGAGCCGACGGTGGCACAGCAGGCGGCGGAGTAATGTAAACTGTCGTCCCGGCGAACGCCGGGACCCATAACCACGGGGCGCGATAGTTGAAGCGAGCTGGAGCTCCAGCTTCGCCCATCAATCAATATTTGTGGTTATGGGTCCCGGGTCGCGCTTCGCTTGCCCGGGACGACAGCTGAGTATGGCGCTAACCCCTAGGCATGCCCCGCGTCGCCCGACAGCATGCCGGGATCGATGCCGATCTTGCGCAGCGCGCGCGGATATTTTTCCTCGACCGCGCTGCCGAACACGAGGTCGGGATCGGCCGGGCAATGCAGCCAGCCATTGTGCTGGATCTCGTTCTCCAGTTGCCCCGGCGCCCAGCCGGCATAGCCGAGCGCAAGAATCGCGTGCTTGGGACCGGCGCCGCGCGCAATCGCCTTCAAGATGTCGACGGTCGCGGTGAGGCAGATGTCCTCGTCGATCCGCAAGGTCGCATCCTGGATGAAGAAGTCGCTGGAATGCAGCACGAAGCCGCGGCCGGTATCGACGGGGCCGCCCTTCAGCACCTGCATCGGCTCGGCATTGTCGGCCAGCTTGATCTGATCGGCACTCTTGACGATGTCGAGCTGCATCAGAAGTTGCGGAAAATCGATGCTGCCGGCGGGATGGTTGACGATGATGCCCATGGCGCCTTCGGAGGAATGCGCGCACATATAGATCACCGAGCGCTCGAAGCGGGGATCGCCCATGACAGGCATCGCGATCAGCATCTGGCCGTCGAGATAGCCTTCGTCGGGCACATTATGCCCGATGCCGGCCTTGCGGCCCGGGCTCTTCGGTGCTTTGCCTTCAGGACTCATCCGCAAAGGCCTCTCATTTGCCGTTCCATCCTGATATTGGGTGAGTGATCTGTCAATCAAGCTTGCTGCAGTACATCACAAGCAATTCAATGGTTTGCGCCGGACCCAACCTGTAAAGACGTGTCATGAACACGATTGTTCCCCTGCGCGCCGCATTCGGCCTGGCCGCCACAATTTTCACCGCTACGCTGGCGGTCGAGGCCAACGCCGAGGATTCCTCGCCCTGGCAGCGCGATGCGCATTCGGCGGTGCGGCTGCTTGCGGGCTCGCGCAGCGGAGGCGTGCTGCTCGGCGGCATCGCCTTCCAGCTCGAGCCGGGCTGGAAGACCTACTGGCGCTCGCCCGGCGATTCCGGCGTGCCGCCGCGCTTCGATTTCTCCAAGTCGGACAATGTCGAAGCGGTGACGGTTTTGTGGCCGGCGCCGATCAAGTTCGACGACGGCGCCGGCGGCTTTTCGCTCGGCTACAAGAAGCAGGTCGTGCTGCCGCTGCGCATTGTCGCCAAGAACAACGACAAGCCGGTGACGCTGCGCGCGCACATCAGCTACGCCGTCTGCGACAAACTGTGTATCCCCGTCGAAGCAAACAGCGAGCTCACCTTCGCCAGCGTCGCCAGCACCGAGGACGGCAATCTCGCCGCCGCGCTCGACACGGTGCCGAAGCCGGCAAATGTCGGCGACCCCATCCCCGTGACGATCCGCGATATCCGGCGCGAGGGCGCCAAAAGCGTGCTGGTTGATGTCAGCGCGCCCGAGACAAAGGACGTCAGCCTGTTTGTCGAAGGCCCGACGCCGGATTGGGCGCTGCCGGTCCCGAAGCTGCTGGAGAACAGTGCACCGGGGGTGAAGCGTTTTGCCTTCGAGCTCGAAGGCCTGCCGCCCGGCGCCAAGCCAGATGGCGCGGCGCTGAAGCTGACGCTGGTCGGCGGCGAGCGGGCGTATGAGTTCAATGTGAATTTGAATTGACGCTACTGTCGTTCCGGCGAAAGCCGGAACCCATAACCACAGGAAAAGGTTTTACGAAGGCTGGGGCTACAGCTCGCCTTCTCAACTACCTTCGGTGGTTATGGGTCCCGGCTTTCGCCGGGACGACAATGGAGAGTGCTGCGCGCCACCCAACCGAATCTTAACGATTCGTTGATAGATCGGACGATGGCCGCGCGCGCCCGCGAGCGGCTTTCCCGAGGACGTTTTGCCCCGTGGCCGTGATGGACAGCCAATCCGCAACCGCTTCGCCTGCCGGCGTTTTCGCACGGCTAAAATCGCTGCTCGGCGGCTCCAGCGAAGCTTCGGTGACCAAACGGCTTGCCGCCACCATCTTCATCATCCGCATCGTCAGCGCCGTGCTGGCCTATGGCTCGCAGATCCTGCTGGCGCGCTGGATGGGCACCTCGGACTACGGCGTCTATGTCTATGTCTGGACCTGGGTGCTGCTGCTCGGCAGCATGATGGATTTCGGCATCTCGGCGTCAGCACAAAAACTCATTCCGGAATACCGCGCACGCGGCGAGCATGCGCTGCTGCGCGGCTTCCTCTCCGGCAGCCGCTGGCTGACCTTTGCGGTGTCGTCGGTGGTCTCCCTGCTGCTCGCAGGCCTTGTCAGACTGCTGTCGCCGTGGATGGAAGCGGCGGCGATCGTGCCGCTCTATATCGGCTGCGCCACGCTGCCGGCTTTCGTGGTCGCCAACACCCAGGACGGCATTGCGCGCTCGCACGACTGGATGCGGCTCGGGCTGATGCCGCAATTCATCGTGCGCCAGACGCTGATCATCGGTTTCACCGCCGGCGCCTTCGTGCTCGGTTTCAATCTTGGCGCCGCCGCTGCCATGCTGGCGAGCTTTGCTGCCGTGTGGCTCGCGATGCTCGGACAGATGATCGTTCTCAACCGCAGGCTCGCCGGCCATGTCGAGGCAGGCAGCAAGGCCTACGACATAAGCGGCTGGCTCGCGGTGTCGTTGCCGATCCTGCTGGTCGAGGGATTTTATCTGCTGCTCTCCTACACCGACGTGCTGGTGCTGCAGCAATTCCGGCCCTCCGAGGAAGTCGGCATCTATTTTGCCGTGGTGAAGACGCTGGCGCTGGTCTCTTTCATCCATTACGCGATGTCGGCGACAACAGCGCATCGTTTTGCCGAGTACAACGCGCAAGGCGACAAGGACCGGCTCTCGGCCTATGTCACCCATGCGATCCAGTGGACGTTCTGGCCCTCGCTCGCCGCGACGCTGGTGCTGCTGGCGTTCGGCAAGCCGCTGCTCTGGTTGTTTGGTCCGCAGTTCATGGTCGGCTACGACATCATGTTCATCGCCGCGATCGGCCTCGTCGTGCGCGCGGCGATCGGCCCGGTCGAGCGGCTCTTGAACATGCTCGGCCATCAGCACATCTGCGCGCTGGCCTATGCGCTCGCCTTCGTGATGAACCTCGCGCTGTGCGTGGCGCTGGTGCCGCGCTGGGGCGGCCATGGCGCGGCGGCGGCGACCTCGATCTCGCTGGCGTTCGAAACCGTGCTGCTGTTCGTCATCGTCCGCCGCCGTCTCGGCCTGCACGTGCTGGCGTTCGGGAAGAAATAGACCTGGCCGCGGCCCCAACCCCATCATTTTCCTGCGTTTTTCACGCCCGGCACCACGAGAAACAAATTTCTCCCCGCAGTCACCGTCTCGTTCCATTGCGCGCACGAAATATTCTTATTTTCCCGGTTCCGTTGCGGTGCTAGGCCCTGCGTCGCTACATGTCTGAAACGTAATCAACAAAAGCCGGGAAATGATCGATCCGTTCTACGTCGCGTCGGGATTCGGCGTCGGCCTGCTTGTCGGAATGACCGGTGTCGGCAGCGGGTCGCCGATAACGCTGCCGCGGCCGGTAGGGTAAAACCAAGATGCCCCCAATTGATACCGCTGTGATCGTTCTTGCCACGATCGGCTTGTTTGCGGCCTTTGTGAACGGTGCGCTTGGTTACGGCTTTTCGTCCCTCACCGTGCCCGTCGGACTCGTTTTCTATGCCAATCGCGTGCTCAATCCCGCTTTGGTTCTCATCGAAGTCTTCGTGAACCTGTACGTTCTGTTCATCAATCGAAGCGGTGTTCCGGCCGTATGGAAAAGAGTATTTCCCATTCTGATCGGGCTGCTGCCCGGCATCGGAGTCGGAGCCTATGCTCTTGCTTCACTTCAGCCTGGCTGGACCAAATTCGCTACCTACTCGATCATTCTGCCCCTTATTCTGCTGCAGGCGGCTGGTTGGCGAAGGCCGATTCAGTCGAGATGGCTGGTTGGGTTGCCCTTTGGAGCGACCTTGGGGATCCTGTACTCGGTAACGACCATCTCAGGACCTCCCCTGGCGATCCTGTTTAACAATCAAGGCCTGGTCAAAGATGAGTTTCGGGCCGGCCTGGCGCTGGTTCGTGTGGCAGAGTCCAGCTTGACTGCGGTTGTGTATTACAAGCTTGGCCTGTTCATTGCCGAAAGCGTCAGCCTCTTGTCGGTGCTTGCTCCCTGTGCCGTGGTTGGCATACCGCTTGGCGCCTATTTCATTCGCCGCATGGATGCCGAGACTTTTCGCCGGATATGCATGAGCTTTGATGCGTGGGTCGTCGGATTCGGTCTCTCCCGGGTGTTGATCGAGCTCAACTTGATGGCAAGCCCGTGGGCCTACAGCGTGATGGCGGCCACGATCTTGATAGACGTCTATCTGCTGTACGTCTTTTTCACAGCACGAAGAGCGACCTTACCGGACCCGCAAATGCTGGCCCGCTGACCATGAGTCGGATGCTCGGTCGACCTGGCTGACGGGGTGCCCTGCCCCCTCACCCGCTCGCAAGAGCTCGCGACCTCTCCCCGCATGGCGGCGAAAGGTAAGCGGCAGTTACTCCGCGGTCCAGCCGCCGTCGATCGACAGGTTGGCGCCGGTGATCTGGGCTGCTTCGTTGCTGCACAGGAAGAGCGCGAGCGCTGCGACCTCATCGACGGTGACGAATTCCTTGGTCGGCTGCGCGTCCAGCAGCACGTCCTTGATGACTTGCTCCTTGGTCATGTTGCGTGCCTTCATCGTTTCCGGAATCTGGTGCTCGACCAGCGGCGTCCAGACGTAGCCGGGACTGATGCAGTTACAGGTGACCTTGAACGTCGCAAGCTCCAGCGCCACCGTCTTGGTGAGGCCGGCGATGCCGTGCTTGGCCGAGACATAGGCCGATTTGAAGGGCGAAGCGACCAGGGAATGCGCGGAGGCCGTGTTGATGATGCGGCCCCAGCCGCGCTTCTTCATGTGGGGCACCGCGGCGCGGATGGCGTGAAACGCCGACGACAGATTGATGGCGATGATGGCGTTCCATTTCTCGATCGGGAATTCCTCGATCGGGGAGACGAACTGGATGCCGGCATTGTTGACCAGGATGTCGACGCTGCCAAAGGTCTTGTCGCCAAGCGCGATCATCTCGGCGATCTCGGCGGGCTTGCTCATGTCGGCCGGCGAATGCACGGCACGCACCTTGAAATCGGTTTCGATGCCGGAGCGCTCGCGCTCGATGTCTGCCGGCACGCCGAAGCCGTTGATCACGATATTGGCGCCGGCACCGGCAAAGGCCCGCGCGATCGCTAGCCCAATTCCGCTGGTCGATCCGGTCACCACCGCCGTCTTGCCTGTCAACGAACCCATGTCATTCACTCCTTCTTTGCGGGGGCGCCGTCGCCGTCCCGGTTGAGGTCGTAAGTCACCATCGTCTGGCCGGGCTGCGGCTGCTCGAGCCAATGCTTGTGCTTCATCGACTCATGCACGTCGCGCACGCCCGCGTCCCAGTGCTCGACCACGCCGATATGGGAGAAGTCGTAATCCTTCGAGTTGGATTCGTGGTTCTTGCTCCGGTAGATCAGGTGCACAACCGTAACCGTGTTCTCTTTCGCAGCCTCGCGCAGAAACTGGACTGACGGATCGTTCTTCAGAGAGTCCGGCAGCTTGCCGATGAGATCGCGCACCGCCATGCGGGCGTTGTGGATCTTCCTGTTCATGTCGGTGTTCATCCGGGTGCGGCTGGAATAGCGGATGTCCTTTTCGCGCTCGGCGGCTTCCAGCAGCGTCTGCGGCAGGTCCCCGCGCGCGGAAAACAGATCGACCTGGAAGATCAGGAGGTCGCGATTTCTCTCGCCGTCCAGCACGTAATCGAGCGGCGTGTTGGAGGCGATCCCGCCGTCCCAGTAATGCTCGCCCTCGATGACGACGGCGGGAAAGCCCGGCGGCAGCGCGCCGGAGGCCATGATGTGCTCAGGGCCGATCTTCCTGCCGAGTTTTTTGAACTCGTAATTGTCGAAATACCTGAAGTTCCCGGAGGTCACGCCGACGGCGCCGACCGACAGCCGCGTCTTCAGGTCGTTGATGCGATCGAAATCGACGAGGCGTTCCAACGTCTTCTTCAGTGGCGCCGTGTCGTAGTAGCTTAGCGCGTCGGCGGAGCCGGGCGGCCAGAGCGGCGCCGGCGGAAAGCGCGGCGTGAAGAAGCCGGGCACGCCGAAGGTCGCGATGATCGCAGCACTGGTCTCGTTGAACAGTGAGCGCGCGCGCTCGCCGGGCACGACCGGATTCCACGACACCGGCTGGGATACCATGTCCCAGAATTCCTTCAGCCGGTCGATGCGCTTTTCGCGCTCGTTGCCGGCGATGATCGCGGCGTTGATGGCGCCGATCGAAATGCCGGCGATCCACTCCGGCTCGAAATCGAAGTGACACAGCGCCTGATAGGCGCCGGCCTGGTAGGAACCGAGCGCGCCGCCACCCTGCAGGACCAGCACGCGTTGCGCTTTTACAGGCGTCGTCGCCGGCGCGGAAGGAGAGCTATCCATGGTGACCCGTCGATCAGGGACCAGTTCATCCGCAAGAAAGCGGCTGTTCGCGGCGGCGTCAATCTGTCCGAGTGGGCAGGAAAATCACGCCTGATTTATCTGGTTTCCGTTGATGCAAGAATGAGCGTCCAAAACACCTTGTATTTGGTGTTCGGAGCATAACTGGCGGCAATGCCCAATTTTGTGACATCGCGGCTGAGCATATTGGCCCGGTGTGGCGGGGAATCGCGCCAGCCGGAAAAGGCCTCCGCCAGTGTGTGGTATCCGGCGGAGACGTTTTCGACCGCCGCCGTGGCGGGATAGCCGGAGCTGTTGAGCCGCCTGGCCAGCGGCCCCTTGACGTCATGGTCGAGCTTGTTGCGGTTGGCCATGGCCATGGATTGCGCTTCCGCGACCTTCATCAGGTCGGGGTCGACCACGACTTTGCCGAGACCGTTATTCTGGCGGTATTGCGAGATCATCGAGGCCGCAGTCTGCGGATCCAGATTGGCGCCGCCATTGGCCATGGACAGATACATGGCCGGCTGGTCAGGCTGGCTGTCGGACATGCAGCCGGCAAGCGCCAGAAGCGCTGTGATGGCGAAGATCGCCCGCATGGTCGAAGATTACCCCCCGGGTCAGGCCGCCGTTGTTGCATACCAACAGTGGCTGAAAAGTGAACGGCAGGGCAGATTCGCCGTCATTCCGGGTCCGGTGCTGGCGCACCGTCTCGGAATGACGATGTGTCCCCCCTAATCCTGCGCGGCAAAGATCCGGTAGCGGCGGGGCTGCAGGCTGACGGCGTCGCCGGGCTGCAGTTCCCGGTCGCGCGGCGCGTCGATCTCGATCACGGTCTTGCCCTCGCCGCCGCATAGCGCGACTTCCGCGCGCTGGATCGGGCCGAAGGTGCGCACATGCTTCACCGAGCCCTCGAGCGGGCCGCTGCCAGGCGGGCCGATCTGCATGTCATGGCGGCGGACGAACAGTTTTGCCGCGCCGGGCGCGTAGCCATTGGCGGCGATGTTGAGCGCCTTGCCGTCGAGCCGCACGCCGCCATCGCGCACCTCCACGGGGAGAACGATGGATTCACCGATGAAGCCGTGCACGAAGGCGGTCGCGGGATTGTCGTAGACATCGCCGGGCGTGCCGACCTGCTCAATACGGCCCTTGTCCATGACCACGACACGGTTGGCGACTTCCAGCGCCTCTTCCTGGTCATGGGTGACGAAGATCGAGGTGACGTGGATCTCCTGATGCAGCGAGCGCAGCCATTGCCGCAGCTCCTTGCGCACCTTGGCGTCGAGCGCGCCGAAGGGCTCATCCAAGAGCAGGATGCGCGGCTCGATGGCGAGCGCCCGCGCCAATGCAATGCGTTGGCGCTGGCCGCCGGAGAGCTGGTTCGGATAGCGGTCGGACAGCCAGTCGAGCTGGACGAGATCGAGCAGCTCCTTCACGCGGGTACGGATCGCGGCCTCATCCTTGCGGATGCCGCGCGGCTGCACGCGCAGACCAAAGGCGACGTTCTCGAACACCGTCATGTGGCGGAACAGCGCGTAATGCTGGAACACGAAGCCGACATGGCGCTCGCCGGCGCCGCGCGAGAGCGCATTCTCGCCGTCGAACGAGACTTCGCCGGAATCCGGCCAGTCGAGGCCGGCAATGATGCGGAGCAGCGTGGTCTTGCCCGAGCCGGACGGGCCGAGCAGCGCCAGCAGCTCGCCGTCGCCGACCCTGAGCTCGACATTGTCGAGCGCGGCGAAGTCGCCGAATTTTTTCGTGAGGTTTTTGACTTCAATCGTCACTGCCCACCTGTCCTTCGTCCAGCCGCCGTTCGAGAATGGTCTTGGCCACCAGCGTGATCAACGCCAGCATGGCGAGCAACGACGCAATCGCGAACGACGCCACGAATTGGTATTCGTTATAGAGAATCTCGACCAGCAGCGGCATGGTGTTGGTCTCGCCGCGGATATGGCCCGACACCACGGACACCGCGCCGAATTCGCCCATTGCGCGCGCGTTGCACAACAGCACGCCATAGAGTAGGCCCCATTTGATATTGGGCAAAGTGACGCGGAAGAAGGTCTGCAGGCCTGACGCGCCGAGCGAGATCGCGGCTTCCTCCTCCTGGGTGCCCTGCTCCTGCATCAAGGGGATCAGCGCGCGCGCCACGAAGGGGAAGGTCACGAAGATGGTGGCGAGCGCAATGCCGGGAACCGCAAACAGGATACGGACGTCATGGGCCTGCAGCCAGGGCCCGAAAAAGCCTTGCGCGCCGAACAGCAGCACGAAGACCAGACCCGAGATGACGGGGCTTACCGAGAACGGCAGGTCGATCAGCGTGATCAGGAAGGTTTTGCCGGTGAAGTCGAACTTGGCGATCGCCCAGGCCGCCATCACGCCGAAGATCAGATTGAGGCTCACCGAAATCGCGGCGATCAGGAGCGTCAGCTTGATCGCGGCCTGAGCCTCCGGCTCGGCGAGTGCCGTGAAATAGGCCATGACGCCGCGCGAAAAGGCCGACGCAAACACCACAACCAGCGGCATCACCACGAAGATCAGCAGGAACAGCACCGCAAGCCCAACGATCACGAAGCGGATCGCGCCGGGCTCGGTATGTATGTCGTCGCGCGGCGGTGTGTAGCTGAGGGCGTGCTGTTCGCTCACGGCTGCCCTCAATGTGCGGGGATTCGCGTCTGCGCCCAGCGCTGCAGACGGTTGACGGCGAAGATGATGAGGAACGAGGCCACCAGCATGACGACCGCAATCGCAGTCGCGTCGGCATAGCGGAATTCGGACAGCCGGATCACGATCAGGAGCGGCGCGATCTCGGAGACGTTCGGCAGGTTGCCGGCGATGAAGATCACCGAGCCGTATTCGCCGACGGCGCGCGCAAACGCCAGCGCAAAGCCGGTGAGCAGCGCCGGGATCAGGCTCGGCAGGATGACGCGAAACACGGTGTGCCAGCGGTTGGCGCCGAGCGAAGCCGCCGCCTCCTCGATCTCGACGTCGAGATCGAGCAGCACCGGCTGCACCGTGCGCACCACAAAGGGAATGCCGATGAAGATCATGGCGATGAAGATGCCGATCGGCGTGAACGCGACCTTGATGCCGAGCTCGGCGAGCGGCGCGCCCAGCCAGCCCTTTTGCGCAAACAGCTGCGTCAGCGCGACGCCGGCTACCGCCGTGGGCAGCGCAAAGGGAATATCGACGATGGCGTCGAACAGCCGCCGGCCCGGGAATTTGTAGCGCACCAGCGCCCACACCACGATCATTCCCATCACGAGATTGACGCAGGCGGCCGCAAACGACAGGCCAAAGGAGATCTTCAGCGCATTCAGCGTGCGGCGGCTGGTGATGATGCCCCAGAACTGATCGAAGGAGAGATCGAGCGTCTTGAGGAAGAGGCCGGCGAGCGGAATCAGGATGATGACGGAAAGCCAGGTCAGGGTCAGCCCCATGGTGAGACCGAACCCTGGCAAAGTGCTGCGCCGTTGCGGCACTCCGTTCACAACATCCCCCGCTGCGCTGCAGCCTGCTATTGCACCTCGTCAGTTCTTGTAGATCTGATCGAAAATGCCGCCCTCGGCGAAGTGCTCTTTCTGCGCCTTGGTCCAACCACCGAAAACGTCATCGATGGTGAAGAGTTCCACCTTGGCGAAAGACTTTTCGTATTCCTTTGCGATCTCGCTATCGCGCGGACGATAGGAATTGCGTGCGGCAATTTCCTGACCTTCCCTGGTATACCAATACTTGAGATAGGCCTCGGCGACGGCGCGCGTGCCCTTCTTGTCGGCGACCTTGTCGACGATGGCGACCGGCGGCTCGGCGAGGATCGACAGCGGCGGCGCCACGATCTCGAACTTGTCCTTGCCGAATTCGCGCTGCGCCAGAAACGCCTCGTTCTCCCAGGCGAGCAGCACATCGCCGACGCCGCGCTCGACAAAGGTGACGGTGGAGCCGCGCGCGCCGGTATCCAGCACCGGCACG
>Ga0081455_10002675_pt1 | contig 21053 bp, 14 predicted proteins | sample TabmetS3T2R1_FD_70207 | JGI IMG/M metagenome (GOLD analysis project Ga0081455, IMG submission 70207) | Tabebuia heterophylla rhizosphere microbial communities from the University of Puerto Rico - S3T2R1 | ecosystem: Host-associated > Plants > Roots > Rhizosphere ...
CCAAGCGCTGCCGACTAAAGTCGGTACTCTATACGCTCTCTCCTGATGGTTGTAGTTAAATTGAATGCGCCACTGACGATTATTCTCATTTAGCGAAAGGCTTCAGAAAGTCATTCACCAGGCCACAATCCGCGATCAAGAGTGGTGTTCCTGCAAACTGAGGACGCTCAGTTTGCCTTCCTCTCGCATCGCTGCGATGGCGCTGGCCGCCGCGTTGGCGCCGGTCAGGGTGGTGAAGGTGACGACGTTGTATTGCATGGCGGCGCGGCGGATGGCGCGCTCGTCGTAGAACGATGAGCGGCCCAGCGGAGTGTTGACTATCAGGTCGATCTCGTCGCTCTTGATCAGGTCGACTACGTTCGGTCTCCCCTCGTTGACTTTGAAGACCCGCTCGGCGGGCACGCCAGCTTCGTTCAGAAAGCCGGCCGTGCCACGAGTCGCGATGATCTTGAACCCGAGGTCGCGCAGCCGCCTGGCCACGCGCACGGCGTTCTTCTTGTCGTTGTCGTTGACGCTGATGAAGGCCGTGCCTTCGAGCGGCAGGCTGGCGTTGGCGCCCATTTGCGCCTTGGCGAAGGCCATGCCGAAATTCTCCGCCATTCCCATCACCTCGCCTGTCGATCTCATCTCAGGCCCGAGCACGGGGTCTACGCCGGGGAATTTGACGAACGGGAAGACAGGCTCCTTGATGAAGAAGTTGTTCACGGTCAGTTCGTCGGGCAGGTTGAAATCCGAGAGCGTCCGCCCGGTCATCGCGCGCGCCGCGATCTTGGCCAGCGGCGTCCCAGTAGCCTTCGACACGAAGGGCACGGTGCGCGAGGCGCGCGGGTTGACTTCGAGCACGTAGACGATGTCGTCCTTGATGGCGAACTGGATGTTCATCAGCCCGCGCACTTCCAGAGCCTTGGCGAGCTGCCGCGTGTACCGGCGCATCGTGTCGAGGTGTTCGGGCTTGACCATGTAAGGCGGCAGCACGCACGACGAGTCGCCGGAATGGATGCCGGCCTCCTCTATGTGCTCCTGAATGCCCGCGATCACGCACCGCTCGCCGTCGGCCAGCGCGTCGACGTCGACCTCGAAGGCGTCTTCCAGAAAGCGGTCGATCAGCACCGGCTTTTCGGGCGAGGCCTCGACGGCGCTTTTCATATAGCCTTCCAGGCTCTGCTCGTCGTAAACGATCATCATCGCGCGCCCGCCCAGCACGTAACTCGGGCGTACGAGTACCGGGTAGCCGATCGAAGCCGCCACCCGCTTCGCCTCATCAACCGAGACGGCCGTTCCGTTGATCGGCTGCGGGATGTTCAAATCGGCTAGCAGTTTGCCGAACCGTTTGCGGTCTTCGGCCAGATCGATTGATTCGGGGCTGGTTCCGATGATCGGGACGCCGGCCTTGTGCAGCCGCATCGCCAGGTTCAGCGGCGTCTGGCCGCCGAATTGCACGATCACGCCGTCCGGCTTCTCCAACTCGACGATGCTCATCACGTCTTCAAACGTCAGCGGCTCGAAATAGAGGCGGTCGGAAGTGTCGTAATCGGTCGAGACTGTCTCCGGGTTGCAGTTGACCATGATCGTTTCGTACCCGTCCTCTTTAAGCGCGAACGAGGCGTGGCAGCAGCAGTAGTCGAACTCTATGCCCTGCCCGATGCGGTTCGGGCCGGAGCCGAGGATCATGATCTTCTTTCGGTCGCTCGGAGCGGCCTCGCATTCGCTCTCGTAGGTCGAATAGAGGTATGGAGTATATGACTCGAACTCGGCGCCACAGGTGTCCACGCGTTTGTAGACCGGGATGACGCCTTCGGCCTTGCGGCGGGCGCGGACCTCGTCTTCGTCGCATTTGATCAGGTCGGCGATCCGGGCGTCGGGGAAACCCATCCGCTTCGCCTCCCGCAGCCCCCGCGTCGAAAGCGAACTCAAAGTCTCCTGTTTCAACTCCTCCTGCGCGTCGACGATCTGTCGCAATTGGGCCAGGAACCACGGATCGATGCAAGTCAGCTCATAGACTTCATCGACGGTCCAGCCGCGCTCGAAGGCGGTGTGGAGGTAATGGATGCGTTCGGCGTTCGGGATGATCAGCTTTCGGCGCAGCGTTTCGTCGTTGACGTAGCCGACTTGTGGCGAGCCGCGACGTTCGAGAGAGCGCACGCCTTTCATGAATGCCTCTTTGAACGTGCGCCCGATCGCCATCGCCTCGCCGACTGATTTCATCTGCGTTCCGAGCGAGTCTTCCGAGCCGGGGAATTTCTCGAAGGCCCACTTCGGAATCTTGACCACGACGTAATCGATCGTCGGCTCGAACGAGGCTGGCGTCTTCTTGGTGATGTCGTTATTGATCTCGTCGAGCGAGTAGCCGACTGCCAGCTTGGCCGCTATCTTGGCGATCGGGAAGCCGGTGGCCTTCGAGGCCAGCGCCGACGAGCGAGAGACGCGCGGGTTCATCTCGATCACGCGCATCTCGCCGTTGCGGGGGTTGATCGCGAACTGGATGTTCGACCCGCCGGTCTCGACGCCGACCTTGCGGATGATCTTGATCGCGGCGTCGCGCATCAACTGGTATTCGCGGTCGGTCAGCGTCTGCGCCGGGGCGACGGTGATCGAGTCGCCGGTGTGTACGCCCATCGCGTCGAAATTCTCGATCGAGCAGATGATCACTACGTTGTCGGCCAGGTCGCGCATCACCTCAAGCTCGTACTCTTTCCAGCCGATGATCGACTCTTCGACCAGAATCTCGCTGATCGGGCTGGCCGAGAGACCGCGTTCGGCGGTCTCCTCGAACTCTTCGTAGTTGTACGCGATGCCGCCGCCAGTGCCCCCGAGCGTGAATGACGGCCGAATGATGATCGGGAAATCGATCTCTTCGGCGGCGACCATCGCCTCGGCCTGCGTGTGACAGAAGCGCGCCTTCGGCATCAGCAAGCCGATCTCGTCCATCGCCTGTTTGAAGAGCAAGCGGTCTTCCGCGACCTTGATGGCTTTTAGCTTCGCGCCGATCAACTCGACCCCGAATTTGTCCAACACGCCACTTTCGGCCAGTTTGACGGTCAGGTTCAGCGCGGTCTGGCCGCCGACCGTAGGCAAGAGCGCATCGGGAAGCTCGCGCTCGATGATCGCGGAGACGGCCTCAACCGTGAGCGGCTCGACGTATGTCCGGTCGGCCAGTTCCGGGTCGGTCATGATCGTCGCCGGGTTGGAATTGACCAGCACGACCTCGAAGCCTTCCTGTTTGAGGGCCTTGACGGCTTGCGTGCCTGAATAATCGAATTCACAAGCCTGACCGATGACTATTGGGCCGGAGCCGATGATGAGGATTTTGTTGATGTCAGTTCTTTTGGGCATCTTTCCCCGAATTTCAAATTTGAGACAAAAACTCAACACAAAGGGTCAATGGGTCAATGAGCTTAGGGTTTTCTTGTAAGCCAATCCTTGGTCCTTTGACCCCTTGACCCTTTGTGTTTCCAATACACTTATCCGCCAACCAATTCTAAACGGCGAAGGTAACACAAGGGCGGTGTTGCGAAAAGTGGCGAGGCGATTCGCTCTGTTGATCCCGCGATGAATCCGGCGAATAAAAAGGGTTAAAGTTCCTCGCGCCTGCGTTGGTCGAGTTCGGACAATTTCCATCGTGGCCAGGTGGAGGTGCGGCTGTAGCGATCGGCGCCCTGAGCGAGGCCGTCGACGCGCATCGACCCGCACTGAGGGCAGTTGCTCAGGAGGCCGCGCATGACAATGTGACACACGTCGCAGACCGTGAAGTCGGGCGAGAAGGTGATGGCCGACGCCTGGGTCTTATGAAACGCCTGGGAAATCAGCTCCACCAGCTTTTCGGTCGGTGGCAGCGCGGCGCCCAGCCAGAGATCGGCGCAGGCGTTTCGGATCATCCCGCCCTGCATTTCGCTCTCGATGCGGATGCGGTCGAAAGCTCCGACGCCGCTTTTGATGGGCAATTTGGCGGAGTTAGTGTAGAAGACGTCGGCGGCGCTTTCGCCGCCGGGGCTGATCGCGCCGCCGGGGTGGTTGGCGAACTTCAGGTCCATCCGCGCCAGTCGATGCGGCGCTGTGGCGTCGCGCGACTCGGCCAGCGTGAATCGGACTTTGTGTTTGACTGAGAGCCGTTCGGCCTCGGCGTTGAGGTGCGCGATGACGCCGGCGGCGAAATCCTGCGCGGCCTGCGACTGATCGAGAGGGCCTCCAGTCGCGATCTGCGCCAGCTCGGCCAACCCGACGGGACAGATGGCGTGCGCAGTCCAACTGAGCGGCAGGAAGATCTCCTGCCCTGGGCGCATCGCCAACATCGACAGCGCGCCCGATTCGCCGCGAGCCAGGAGTTTCTCCAAAAAGATGCGTTTTTCGAGCGAAGCCTGGGCGGCCAATTCCAGCAACTCTGTGAGCAGATCGTAGATCTTCGCCATGCCCTGAGGGTCGCCGACGGCCCGGTAGCCGACCCTCGGCAGATTGAGCGCCACTGAAGAGAGCGTGGCCGCGCGCCATTGCCAGCTCTCGCCGACGCGCTGCAATCTGTCCGCGCCCACGCCGTAGCGCGCGGTGAAAGACTCGGCCGCCGGATTGGCGGCGGGGCGGTCGAACGCCAGCATGACGCCGCCGCGCTCTATCGCCGCGCGAATGACCAGATCGAGCGCCCCGCGATTGAAAGGATTCCCGATGAAGCTCTCGGTCAAATGGACGATCGGACGCGGGCCTGTGAAGGGCAACCCCTGCCCGTCGCCTTCCAGGTAAACCTCGAACAAGGCTTTGAGGAAGTCGCGCGCCGTCTCTTCCATCGCGCCGTATGTCGCGCTGAACTTTTCGCCGCCCGCGCCCACGACGGCCAGGTCGCGCAGGTAGGCCGGGGCCTCGCAATCCAGGTGGAGGTCGCACCGAACCGGCTGCCCGCCTCGCGCGATCGCCGGCGACGACAGTTCGAACAGGAGTCCCTGCGCGATCTGCCTGATCTCGCGCTGATTCAACCCGACCAGCATCGGCGCGAGCGCGAAGTTGACCGAATCCCAGGCGAGCGTCTCGCTGAAATAGCCTTGCAGCGCCGCCGTGTAGGTCACCAGATGCAAAACCAGGACCTCGGCGCGTTTGGCCGGGCGCGATCCCGCGAAGCCGCCCGGCAGCCGGACGCCGTGGCGTTTTATGAAATCTACCGAGCCGATCATCGTGGTCGGACGGTCGACCTCGCCCAGGTTTTCGATGTGCAGATCTCCCACCAGGTGGGCGTTCGACACGGCGTCGGAGAAGACGTTGCGGATCGCGTACTCGCGCTTGATTGCTTCGGCCAGCGCCAGGCTGCTGCCTTCAGGGCCGTGCGACGTGGCGGTCTCGCCGGAGACCGATTGGATGACCCGGTCGACGTCGTAGAGCGGTACGCCCAGGCGCGAATGCAAACGGTACTCGTTCATCAATCCGCGCTCGAGTAGCTTCGCGTCGACCAGCCCGCGGATAAGCGGAGCGGTCAGGGCGCGTATGCCGGAAAGCCTGATCTGTTCTTTTACCTCGAGCGCGATCTTGTGGGCGGTTTCGGAGGCGAGATTGGTTTCGCGCACTAGCGCGTCGGTTATTCGCTGCGGGTCGAACAGCTCGACGTTTTCGTCCGACTGCCGCACGAACAGCTCCGATTCGGTCAACGGGATACCTCTTTCCTGATTGCTGGTCATAAGTAGCGAGAATGAGAGCAGTTTTTATTTTGGTCGCCACGTTCATTAGATAGAGACGCAGAACAGAGAGATGTTCGCCTAATTGCGCAGGCAAAAATTCTAAACGGTACCGGGAGCGGTAGCGACCGGGGGCCCACCGAAACGCCATCTCCGCAAGGCGCCCAGTCGCTACCGCTCCTGGCGCCGTACCGCCGCGGGTCCCAATGTTGTCTGGTTCGATTTAGGGCGCAATCGTTTTTCATATGTCACATGTCATATGTCATATGGCTTATGGCTTATGGCATAGTGATTAAGCGGTCCCGCCCCATGGCCTATGTCCGGGGCGGCGCGCAATATCTCCGACAGATATTGCTTCGCGCGGGCGACGGCTTCGGGGACGTCGCAGCCCCGCGCCAGCAAGGCCGCGATCGCCGACGAGAGCGTACAGCCCGTCCCGCGCGTCTCGCGCGTCTCGATTTTCGGCGCTTGAAAAATGTGGAACTCCCGTCCGTCGAAAAGAACGTCAGTGGCTTCATTTTCCATATGCCCGCCTTTGACTAACACCGCCCGCCGCGCCGTTCCCCGCGATTTCGGCGCGGCGCTCATCTCGTGAATCCGCCGGGCCGCCCTCTTCATTCCGTCCAGGTCTTGCGCCTCCGAACCGGTCAGCCGCTCGGCTTCGGCCATGTTCGGCGTGATCACGTCGGCCAGAGGCAGCAGCCGTTCGACCAGAGACCCGACCGCGTCTTCGTCGATCAGATCGTATCCGCTGGTCGAACGGATCACCGTATCAACTACTACATTGGGGAGACGTTTATTTTCGACGATCTCGGCGACGGCCTCGATCAGCTCGCGCGTGGGAGTCATCCCGATCTTGACCGCCGCGATCTCGAAGTCGTCGATGACGGGTTCGATCTGCGAGCGCAACGCCTCAGCAGTCTGATGCGCCGCGCCGTAGACGGCCACGGTGTTTTGAAACGTCAGCGAGGTGACGGCCGCGGTCCCGAAAACACCCATCGCCGCGAAAGTCTTTATGTCGGCCAGCGCGCCCGCGCCGCCCGACGGATCGAAGCCCGCAATTGACAATACCGTCAACATCTTCAGATACACTCTATGTGGTAGGTCCGCGCCGGATCATAACATCATCTTGGGCGTCAACCAAAGTAGAAAAATTCCGAAACTCGACTTGTACTATTGTCGTAGTACAATATGACAAACGAGCCTGGGCGAAAAAGATGGAAGACCGGTTTCACATTGACACTGAAGACCCCACGCCGATCTACGCGCAGCTCGATCGGGCGATCCGTTTCGCCATCGCCACGGAGCGATTGCGCGTCGGCGAACAGCTTCCGACCGTGCGGCAGCTAGCCGTAGATTTGAAGATCAACGCCAACACCGTGGCGAAAGTCTACGCGGAGCTCGAGCGCGTGGGGATATTAGAGACGCGTCGCGGCGTCGGGACATTCGTGCGCGCGCGGCAGGACGGGATGTTGAAGCGCGCGGGCAAACAGAGCCGCGAACGGGAGTTGCGCGCGTTCGCGGACCGGATTCTGGCCGAGGCCCACGACCTCGGCTTCTCGCTCGACGAGGTGATCGAACACCTCGCGGGCAGGCGCAAAAAAGGAGAATGAAAACTATGGCGCATTTTCTCACACCCAACCTCAATAAACTGGCCTCGACCGACAAGGGCGTCCCGGCGCCTTCGTCATCCGCGCCGCGGATGAATGTGGTCTCGGCGCTGTTGCTTATCGGCCCGATCGGCCTGGGGTTGTTGCTGAGCGTATTGATGTCGAACCCCATTGGCGTGATCGCCGGAACATTGCTGGGGGCGGTAGCCTCGCTGTCGCCGCGAGTCGCCAAGCAGTGGGAGCGCGCGGTCGTGCTGCGGCTGGGCCGCTACGTAGGTTTGCGCGGACCCGGAATATTCTGGGTCATGCCGCTGATCGATTCGGTTTCGACTTACGTCGATCAGCGAATCATCACGACCAACTTCGCCGCCGAACAGACGCTGACCGCCGACACCGTCCCCGTGAACGTCGACGCGGTGCTCTTCTGGATGGTTTACGACGTCGAGAAAGCCGCGCTGGAAGTCCAGGATTACGAACAGGCGGTGAGTTGGGCGGCGCAGACGGCGCTGCGCGACATCATCGGCAGAACGGCGTTGACCGACCTGCTGCGCGGCCGCGAAAAGATCGAAGACGATTTGCAAAGGCTGATAGACGAGCGCACCACGCCATGGGGCGTGACGGTTCAATCGGTCGAGATGCGCGACGTGGTGATCCCCGACGCCTTGCAGGACGCGATGTCGCGTGAGGCCCAGGCCTCGCGCGAAAAACAGGCCCGCATCATCCTGGGTCAGGCCGAGGTCGAGATCGCGCATATGTTCGAACAGGCGGCAAAGTCCTACCACGACAACCCGACGGCGCTCCACCTGCGCGCGATGAACATGCTCTACGAAGGTTTGAAGGAGAAGGGCGCGATGATGATCGTGCCTAGCACCGCCGTCGAATCAATGGGAATGGGCGGGCTGTTGGGCGCGGCGGCCATGCGCCAGCAGCAGCTGGCCAAAGGCGAAGAAGAAGAGTGACTGGTTCCTGTAGAATAATCACATCGGCTTATCGGGAAAAACAACCATGAACAAACGACATATCCTGAGCCTGATTGCGCCGGCGCTTATTATCGCTTTGGCGCATGGGGCGGAAGCTCAAACGCAAACGCCCAACGGGTCTGCGGCGGGCCAAAACCTGGAAGGGACGTGGGAAGGCGCGATGGACGTCGGAGCGATGAAGTTGCGCCTGGCGCTCAAAGTGACGAAAGCGGCTGACGGAGCGTTTGAGGCGAAGCTCGATAGTCTGGATCAAGGCGCGAACGATATGAAGGTGGACGCCATCAGCTTGAAAGACGGCGCCGTCCATTTCGAGATGAAGCGATTGCTGGTGGTCTTCGACGGGACACTCGACAAGGAGAATTCCGAGATCGCCGGGCAGTTCAAGCAGGGCGGGGCTACTTACCCGCTGACTTTGAAGCGCATGGCCAAACCCACCACGCTGAACCGCCCGCAGGAGCCGAAGCCTCCTTTTCCTTACGACGAAGAGGAGGTCAGTTACGAAAACAAGCGTGACGGAGTGAAGCTCGCCGGCACGCTCACGCTGCCGCGCGGCAAGTCGTCCTCCCCCGCCGTCATTCTGATCACCGGTTCAGGCCCGCAGAATCGCAATGAAGAGTTGTTCGGTCACAAACCGTTTCTCGTGCTGGCCGACTATCTGACGCGACGAGGCGTCGCCGTATTGCGCGTGGATGACCGCGGGGTTGGAGGTTCGACTGGCCCCGCGTCGAACTCGACGAGCGAAAACTTCGCCGCCGATGCGCTGGCCGGGATCGAATTCCTCAAAGGCCACAAGGGGATCGATGCGAAACGGATCGGTCTGATCGGCCACAGCGAAGGCGGTTTGATCGCGCCGCTGGTCGCGTCGCAATCGGACGACGTGGCGTTCATCGTCTTACTGGCCGGGCCAGGATTGCCGGGCGAAGACATCCTCATGGCGCAAGCGGCTCTGATTCTCAAGGCGAGCGGGGGCGGCCCTGAAGCCCTGGCCAAGCAACGCGCGACCCAGGAGATGATGTTCGCCGTCCTCAAACAGGAGAAAGACAACGTCACTGCCGAGAAGAAGATGCGCGAAGACTTCGACAAGCAGATTGCCGGCTTGAGCGAAGACGAAAAGGCCCAGGCCAAACAAACTCTGGAAGCGCAGATCAAAATGGTCTTGTCGCCCTGGTTTCGCCACTTCTTGACCTATGATCCGCGCCCGACATTAGCCAAGGTGAAATGCCCGGTGCTGGCGCTCAACGGCGAAAACGACCTGCAAGTGCCGGTCACGGAGAATCTGCGCGAGATCGAAGCGACTCTCAAAGCCGCCGGCAATAAGGACGTGACGGTTATGCGCCTGCCCAAACTCAATCATCTGTTCCAGACCAGCGAGACCGGCTTGCCCGGCGAATACGTGAAGATCGAAGAGACTTTCGCGCCCGCCGCATTGAAGACCATCGGCGATTGGGTACTCGCTCATGGAGAGATGAAATAAACGGGGCGTTCTTTTCAAGCGGCCACGCGAAATTCTCCACGAACAGCGTCAACCATCGAGGATGGGCCTGAATGTCATTATGCCTGGCCCTGGCCGCTCACGTGTTCGACTAAGCGATGACCGATTTTTATCGGTCTACAACCTACAAGAGGGCAATCGTGAAATCGCTTTTCGGGATGCTGATTGCGTTAATCTCGGCGGGCTCACTCTTGAGAGCGCAAGGGCCAGCCGCTGATCCTTATTCCATCGGCGTCGCTCTTGGGGGACAAGGGAGTTGCGCGGTCTTTATTTCGGGCGTGATCCCTGGCTCTCCGGCGCAGCGCGCTGGCATTCGCGTTGGCGATTTTCTGCTGGCCGTCGGCGACACAAAAGTCGAGAACGTCGGGCATGCTTTCGACCTGCTTCGATCGGACATCCCGGGCACGGTCACTGTGAAGCTGTGGCGATCCGGTAGAGAAATTGAATCTGTAGTCGGACGGGAGAAGCGATCCTCGCTTTTGGCGAGAACGGGCGGGAAATCGGTTCCCGCTTTTCAATATTTTCTGACCGCGAGGGAAGCCGAAACCGAGCGCCTGCTCTCACTCGGTGGGCGGGTGGTTGGCCGCGTTTTTTCGCCGACTGGCTATCCCGACAATCCTGAAATGTTCTATCCCGGCTTCGAAATATTTGTCTTGCGCGACCCGGAGCAGATAACGATTGGCGGGATCGAGGATGGTCCGGCGTCTAGAGCGGGGGCGCAATCAGGCGACGTAATCCTATCCGTGAATGGCATACCTGTATCGAAAAAGACACTACTTGAGCTGCAGCGGCTGTTTTCCAGCGCGCGGCCCAAGTCGATGCGGCTCGAAATCGACAGACTCGGCTTGGTCCGGACGTTCCAATTCAAGCTGGCGAAAGCTTCGGACATCGCGCGTCAAAACGGCTGGCGCCTGGCAGGCGGACGATTCATTCCAGCGTTCGCAGACGGAGCCGATCCGCTTTGCTTTCCTTCGGCTCGGGATGTGATCTTCGATCGGACGATAGCCATCCCCGGGACTGTCACGGACGGTTTCGTGGAGGCGCACTGGATGGAAGATGGAAACAGCTTTTGGTTCGCGCAAGGCGGCAACGGCGAAACCAGCATCTTTAAGTACGATCCCCTGAAACAGGCCAAGACTCTATTGTTTAACGCCGAGCGCGTGCGAGCGGCATTGGCGCCGCTGGCCGGGCATGAGATACCGGGCAAGGGGTTGCCGTTCGATCGGTTCACCTTCCTACCAGGTGAAAAGACTGCGCGATTCAGCTTCGAAAACCGTGACTTCATCCTGTACCTATCGTCGTACAGCATCCAACCTGTTCCTCTCGAAACGCCGGTGGAACGGGATCGCCACACGCCCCGATTTCTGCGCAAGGCCGACTTGGCTCTGCTGCCGGCGATCTATGAAGTGGCGTCTCCGGACGGGCGATTCTTCCTCGGGTCGGCGGACGGCAAACTTTACTTGCGCTCGACGGCCGATGGCCGCAGGGAACCGCTGACAGAAGAAGGAACAAAGGATTACGGATGGGATTCGAATGGAGCTCTTTGGGCGCCGCACAGTGGTTTTGTGGCGGCGCCAAAAGTGGATCGGCGCGACGTGCCGCTCTACCCGATCGTCCACTGGTTAAAGCCATCGCCTGAAGTCGAATGGGCGCGTCTTGCCTATAGCGGCTCCGCCGTTCCCAAACGCGAGTATTACATCATCGACGTGGGTTCAAAGAAACAGGTTCGGATCAATACAGGAGATGGCGCCGTGTTCTTCCGAGGGTGGCGCCCTGACGATTCTGAATTGCTGATCACACGGCAAGGACCGAAACAGCTCGATTTCATGGCCGTAGATCCAAAGACCGGAGAGACGCGGCTGCTATTCACTGAGACGACAAAGACCTACTTCGATCTGGCGCTCAGTCCGCCCTATTCTCCGAATTTCACTCTTCTCCCCGATAATCGCCGTTTTTTGTGGTTGTCGGAACGGGATGGGTGGAACCAGATCTATCTATACGGCTTGGATGGCGGCCTTATTCGGAAGCTCACTGATGATCCACGCCCGGTGGCGCGCATAGTGGCTGTTGACGAAAAGGACGGTTGGGTCTACTACACCGCGTACGGGTCAGAGGGGAGGCCCTACGACTTCCACCTATACCGCGTCAACCTCCGGGGCGGCAAGGCGAGCCGCCTTACTGAGGCGCCCGGACAGCACGATCAATCGCTATATTCCAGTTATCTGGGAGCGGGCAAGGGCGAAGGTATCCAGATTTCGCCGTCACGTCAGTTTTTCCTGGATTCACATTCGGACGTCAACCGCCCCCCGCAAACCGATTTGCGCCGCGCAGATGGGGAGCTCGTGGAGACGCTTTCGAAGGCCAGTGGCGCCGTTGCGCAGACGCTTCGCCCGAATCCACCGGAAGAATTCACTGCGAAAGCCGCAGACGGGAAGACCGACCTCTTCGGCATTCTCTACAAACCTTATGACTTCGATCCAAAGAAGAAATACCCCGTGCTGGACGCCATTTATGCAGGCCCCCAGACCACGGAGGTATCGCGCACATTCGCCGGCGGATCAGGCGTTGTGGCGCAAGCGTACGCGAACCTCGGATTTATCGTCTTTACTGTGGACGCGCGAGGCACGCCCGACCGGGGCAAGGCGTTTCAGGACGTCGTATACGGCGCCTTTGGCAGGAATGAGATCCCCGATCACGTTTCGGTGTTGAAGCAACTAGCCGCCGCGCGGCCTTACCTGGATATGAGTCGCGTCGGTGTCTTCGGCGGATCCTTCGGAGGCTATTTTGCGATTCGCGCCATGCTGCAGGCTCCAGATACCTTCCACGTTGGTGTTGCGGGCGCCCCCCTCAGCGATCTCCGGCAGGTCAGCGGGACCGGGCTGATCCTGCTGGGCCCACCGGAAAAGAACAAGGAGGCTTACGACTTCGCTTCGAATCTGCGGATGGCAGGAAATTTGAAAGGGCGTCTGCTGCTGATCCACGGAACTTCCGACGTCAACGCGCCATTGACCGCCACGATGCAGATGATCGACGCATTGATCAGGGCCGGGAAGCCGTACGATTTAGTCCTGCTTCCGGATCAGGATCACGCCCTATCCGGGCCGTACGCCGCTTATTATATGCAGGCGCAAAAGCGATATCTTGTGCAGCACTTGAACCCATAGCCTGTCAACCAGCCACGCGAATTGCGCCGCGCCCGTTTTGGCTTCTGAGGAGGCTTGTATGGTTTGGCTCAAAACATTGATCTTCACAATCATCGTGCCTGGCGCTGTAATGGCGCTGATTCCGTATTTGCTACTGTCGGGATCGCCGTCATCGTTCGCGCAGATCGGGCCGTTTCAGATCTTTGGCCTGATTCCGATGGCGATTGGCGCGGCGATCTATCTCCGATGCGCCTGGGATTTCGCCTTGACGGGCAAAGGGACTCCCGCGCCGATTGATCCGCCAAAACACCTGGTCGCTCGGGGACTTTACCGCTTCGTCAGGAACCCAATGTACGCGGGTGTTCTGATAACGCTGCTTGGGGAGGCCTTGCTTTTCAGCTCACTGGCGCTGTTCGTATACGCCGCAATAGTTATCACCTGGCAACACCTCTTTGTCGTGTTTTACGAAGAGCCTGCGCTGAAGCGAAAATTCGGCGAATCGTATTCGGATTATCTCGCTAGGACGCCCCGCTGGATTCCCCGCTTTAACAATTCGGCAGGACGATCGGAAAGCTGAGGCCCGCCGCGCCGTCAATATAGCTTGCGCAGGTTGCGTCCCTGATCGAAGGCCAGAGCGGCGGACTACGCGTTCGGGTTGAGGCGGTCGACGAAAAATGCCTTGCCCGTTATTGCGGGCAAGGCATCGGCGTTGCGGAGAGGGTCGTGTTATCGAACCATGATCACTTTTTCGGCTTGTTTGCCCTTTGGCCCCTGCACCAGTTCGTATTCCACTTCCTGTCCTTCATCCAGAGTCTTGAAGCCGTCCATCTGGATCGAGGAGTAGTGGACGAAAACGTCTCCGCCGCCTTCGGGCTGTTCGATAAAGCCGTAGCCTTTGGCGGGGTTGAACCATTTGACTTTGCCTAACTTCTTGTCTGCCATGGTGAAACTACCTCCTGGGGATCATCGAAGACGAATCTTGACTCCGGCGTTCGCGCCGTCGCCGAGCCTCGTCAGGTTTACTTCACGTCCCGCTTGCTCAGTAATCCGCAGCTTAAGGTCTTTGGCTAAACTTCTGGCCGGACCTCCGGGAAAAGCCGACGCCTGAATCCGCGGGGCAACCGCTCAAAGCAAAAAAACCGCCTGCGAAACCGGGACGTCGCCGCCTGCGGCTTCGTGTGAGGATATTGCTCTGATATAGATTGGGGTGTACACGACGATATTATCGTTATCCTAATCGTTCTGATTGTGCATTGGGCTGCGCCAGAATCGGCGCGGTGACAAACACGGCGCGCATACTACTTAACGTCCAATTTGCTGTCAAGCTCTAAATGGATTTTGTAGTCATCCCGGCAAATCGCGTAGTAGATGACGTCTATGCCATTGACTACCATCTTCCGGGAGAACTTCGTTCCCAACTTCTCGATCACGCGAAAAGAAGCGACGTTGGGCGGGTCGGCGCCAGCGTAGAGTGGTCAATTCAACCTCTCGGAGAAACCACGGATTTAACGGATTAAGGACGGATCAGGACAGATCAATCCGTAAAATCCGTTTTTGATCCGTCAAATCCGCGGTTTCTCCTTCTTTTTCTAAACCGCAAGATATTGGGGTGTCTCACGGCAATTCCCAAAGAGCCGAAACTTTCAATACTGCTTTCGACAACGGCGATGGCCGTCTCCCGCGGAATGACCTGGTCGTCCCACAAGAACTTCCTTACCCCCGGATCAACCCAAAGACAATGCAGATCATCAACGTCGTCCATTGCGAACGGACGCATTACAAGCCGCGCCGTTTCAATTCGAGGAAAAGCCATAAACGCAAATCAAGGGCGCAGATAAGTTCGGATAGAAGGCATTCCGAACTTCCTGCGCCCATGGCGTTCGATCAACAATCAGGCCTGATGGTTCAGAACGAGAACCGCGCTCCGAACTGCGCCTGGAACGGGTTGCCCGCGCCACCGATGAAACCGTTGATGACCTTGAACAGATCCGTATTAGACGCGTTCGCGCTGAAGCTGTTGCCTGGATTGAGCGTGTCGAAGAGGTTGAACGCCTCGAAGAACAATCCGAGTTTGGCGGTGTCGCCGAATTTGATGTACTTCGAGACGCGAATATCGGTCAGGAAGAAGCGGCCAGAAACCGGGTCGCCCGCAATAATTTTTTTGCCCGTCGGATCGTTGGGATCAATCCTGCGAAGAAAGCCGCCGCGCTGCGAGCCGCGAGGAACCGGTTGACCGTTCACCCTGAACCGGTCATTGTTGTTGCCGTCCGCGTTCAAATCGGTTCCGGCCGTGAGCGTGTAAGCGCGCGGCGAAGCCAATTGGACGATCGGCGAAAGCTGCAAGCCCCACCACAGATCGAAAACTCCCGAGAAGACGAAACGGTGACGTTCATCCTGCGGCGTGGGGCCAAGTTCGCCCGGGGCGAAAATATTGTTCTGATCTTCCGCCGCGCCGCCGAACGCCGCCGCATTGCCGCCGTAGGCCAGCCCGCGCGAGAGCACGTAGGAGGTTTGGAACGTGAAACGGTTCGAAAACCGTTTCTTCAATTGGATGTTAAGGCCGTCATAGCGCGAGCGCCCGATGGAATCCTCCACGATGACGTCGGCCAGACGGTTGGCGTCCAGACCGGCTTTGACAAAATCGGCGGCGAGCAGGCGCGCGTTGGTGACCGTCTTTCCGTCGATATTCGTCACCGTATTGCCCGGCACGCGCGTGTTGATCCGGCGCCTAAAGTACTCATGCAGTCCGAGCACATGAATGTAATCGACCTCCAACGCGTAATTGTTCGAGAGCTGGCGACTGTAGCCGATATTCCACTGTTGTGTGTAAGGCATCACCGAGTCGGGGCTCATAATACGCCCCTGCGCGCCGTTCGGGAGATTAGCCGACGGCGGCGTGACGGGAATCGAGTCGACGCCAAAACGGAACGTCTTCAGGAATTGATCGGTGTTGGTCTGTGGGGTGGGGTTCTTGGGGTCGGTAAAGCTGGACGTAAAGCTCAGCACCGTGGCGAAGATCGTCGGGTTGGTCTGCTGTTGGGCGAAAAGCGGGATGTTTTGGAAGACCTGCCCGTAGTAGATCCCGTACCCGCCGCGCACCACATTCTTCGCGTCGCCGCCGATGTCGTAAGCGAATCCGATGCGCGGCGCGACGTTGTTCGTGTCGTCACCGAGCAGCTTCCGCGCGATCGGATGGTTGATTTGCTTGAGCAGCAAGTAGGTCTTGTTATCCGGCAATGGAGGCAGAAAGTTGACGTCCAGGTCGTAACGGACGCCCAGGTTGAGAGTGAAGCGCGGGGTGACCTTCCAGTCATCCTGGAAATAAGTGCTGAACATCGCCGTGTCTTCGTAACTGAAGGTCGGATCGCCGGCCGTCGTAGAGAGGGCCGAGACCGCGCCCGGCGTGGCGAAGCCTTGCGGATATTTCGTCTTGTCGGTAGTGATTACCGACGGATTTTCGAAGAAGGTCACGTTCGGCGTCGCGTTGAATTTGAAGAAGCCGCCCAGTTTCGGAATCGCCACGTAATCACCGCCAATCTTCAGCGCGTGATTTCCAATCGTCCAGAAAAAGTCATCCTTGAACTGATACTTCTTCTGGACGGATTGCTGGGGGACGTTGCCGTTGGTTCCGAACCCGCCTATAGGGAAAATGACCCGCGGCGCGAGGACGTCGGTGTCAATCAGGTTGTTCCAGTACTGGTAGCCGAAGGTGAATTGATTGACCACCGTCGGCGTGAGCGACGAACTTAGGCCGAACACGCCTTGCAGCAGGTTATTGCGGTTGAAATTGCCGCCCGTCACGTCCGTAATGCCCGCCTGGTCATTGAGCACGCGGTTGCGCTGCTCCGCCCATTTCAGGAATGCGGTATGCTTGTCGCTCAGCTTGCCGTCGAGTCTAGCCTGCCACAGGGTGTCCCGATACGGAGTCGGAACGACCTTGAGCGGCTGCGCGCCGAGGCTTGAGGCGAGCGACAACTGGTCGAAGGTCGCCTGGTCCACGTTGAAACTGGTTTCTTCCCGGGAGCGCTCGTAATTGCCGAAGAAGAAGAAGCGATCATGTTTGATCGGCCCGCCGAAACTGCCCCCGAACTGTTGGCGGCTGAACTGAGCTTTCGGCTGTTTGCTGAAATCGGATATGTAATCGTTCGCGTTGAACTTCCGGTCGCGCTCGAAGACGAAACCTGAACCGTGAAAACTGTTCGATCCGCTCTTGCTGATCACGTTGAGGGCCGCGCCCTCGCTGCGGCCGGAGGCCGCGGAGAAGCGCTGCGTTTCCAGCTTGTACTCCTGCACTCCTTCGAGCGAGAACTGCATCACGATGCCGCCGACGGTGTTGTCTTTGTTGTCGCCGCCGTCGACGGTCGTATTGACGTTGCGCCCGCTGCTGCCGTTAATCGAGAAGACGGCGACTCGCTGCTTGGTCGGATCGTATGAACCCGTCGGTCTCGCGCCGGGAATCAGGATCGCGAGGCCGGAGAAACTGCGGCCGTTGAGCGGCAGGTTTTCGATTTCGCGGTTGCTGACGACGCCCGCAAGTTCCGTCTTGCTGGTCTCTACCAGCGGAACGTCACCGCCGTTGACGACGACAGTCTCAGAGGTAGCGCCGGGTTTGAGCGCGGCGTTAATTGTCAGCGTGATGCCGACGTTGAGGGTTACGCCTTCGTTGATCTGTGAAGCGAAGCCTTTGGCTTCGATCCTGACGTTGTATAGGCCGGGAGTGAGTCCGGCGATGCGGTAATATCCGCTGCTGTCAGCTATGGCCGTGCGCTCGGCGCTGGTGGCCTTATTGGTGGCCGTGATCGCCGCGCCCGCAATGATGGCGCCGTTTGTGTCAGTGACGACGCCTTCAAAATTACCGACTGAAACGGCTTGCCCGAACGCGATCGAGCCGGCGACAGCGACAACACAAGCGAAGAGGGATAAACACTTGATGCGTCTCATGGCTAGTATCTCCTATTTTAGTCTGGTTTGGGTTTGAGGTCGGTCCTTCTGATGTTCAGTAGGAGACCAGACGAAGCTATGATCAAAACGTCTCACCATAGCGGAAGCTATGGTTTGATAGCGACTCGAATGAAGACGACGAAACAATTCGAGTGAGGATCAACTACTCACTACGAAAAAAAATGGCGGTGAGGCTCTTTCGAACCTCACCGCGCCGAGGGCTTTGCTGGGATGAAAACTCAAAAGACCATAGAGGACTATACTGCTTAATATCGTCCTGTTGAATTTAGGCCTGATAGTTTATGAATGCTGATCGCTGAATGGCGATCTATCGAACGCTAAATAGATCAGCAACTTTGGCGCCGCGAATATTCATTCTCATACGCCTCCGCTTAGCCGCTTCGCTTCAAGCATTTAGCATTGCGTTCCTGTGTATCTCCGGACGAGCAATCTGCGAAACTATGGATTTTCATCCATTTTTTCGTATCAATCCCAAGTTTTTGCCAGAAGCTTTTGCAAAGAAAAAAAGAGAGGCGATGACGCTGATTACGCCATCGCCTCTCTTGTTGATCAGTATGACAGACTACTAGAACTCGCCCATTCCGCCGCCGGGCATGGCCGGGGCCTTCTTCTCCTCGGGAATCTCGGAGACCAGGGCCTCGGTCGTGAGCATCAGCGCGGCGATCGAAGCCGCGTTCTGCAGCGCCGTGCGCGCCACCTTCGCAGGGTCGATGACTCCGGCCTTGACCAGGTCCTCGAACTGCTCCGATTCGGCGTTGAAGCCCATCGAATCGCTCTTCTCGGCCTTGACGCGTTCGACGATCACCGCGCCTTCGTGGCCGGCGTTCTCGGCGATCTTGCGCAGCGGCTCTTCGAGAGCGCGCTTGACGATGTTGACGCCGATCTGCTCGTCTTCATCCTTGAGCTTGAGGGCGTCGAGCGCCTTCGCGGCGCGGACCAGCGTAACGCCGCCGCCCGGCACGATCCCCTCTTCGACCGCCGCGCGCGTGGCGTGCATGGCGTCCTCGACGCGAGCCTTCTTCTCTTTCAGCTCGGTCTCGGTCGCGGCGCCGACTTTGATCACTGCGACGCCTCCGACCAGCTTGGCCAGGCGCTCCTGCAATTTCTCGCGGTCGTAATCCGAAGTGGTCTCTTCGATCTGGCGGCGGATCGTGGCGACGCGGCCCTGGATGTCGGCGGCCTTGCCCGCGCCCTCGACGATCGTGGTGTTGTCCTTGTCAATGGTGACCTTCTTGGCCTTGCCCAGGTCTTCGAGCTTGACGTTCTCGAGCCTGATCCCCAGGTCTTCGCTGATCACCTTGCCGCCCGTCAGGATGGCGATGTCTTCGAGCATAGCCTTGCGGCGGTCGCCGAAGCCCGGCGCCTTGACGGCGCAAACTTGCAGCGTGCCGCGCAGCTTGTTGACGACCAGCGTCGCCAAAGCTTCCCCCTCGACATCTTCCGCCACGATCAGCAGCGGCTTACCCAGCTTGGCCACCTGCTCAAGCAGCGGCAGCAGATCCTTCATCGAGCTGATCTTCTTCTCGTTAAGCAGGATCAGCGCATTCTCGATCGTCGCCTCCATGCGCTCGGGGTCGGTCACGAAATAGGCTGACAGATAGCCGCGGTCGAACTGCATACCTTCTACCACTTCAAGCAGCGTCTCGAGCGATTTGGACTCTTCGACCGTAATCACGCCATCTTTGCCGACTTTGTCCATCGCCTCGGCGATGATCGCCCCGATGGTCGTGTCGCCGTTGGCCGAAACCGTGCCAACCTGGGCAATAGCTTCACCCTTCTTGACCGGCTTGGACTGATCCTTGATCGCCTCGACGGCCCTCTCGACGGCCTTCTCGATGCCGCGCTTCAAGGCCATCGGGTTGGCGCCGGCCGCCACAGTCTTGACGCCCTCTTTGAAAATCTGGCGGGCCAAGACTGTCGCCGTGGTCGTGCCGTCGCCGGCCACGTCCGAGGTCTTCGACGCCACCTCGCGAACCATCTGCGCGCCCATGTTCTCGAGCGGCTCTTTCAACTCGATCTCCTTGGCCACGGTCACGCCGTCCTTGGTGATTGTCGGTGAGCCGAATTTCTTATCGATGACCACGTTGCGCCCTTTGGGGCCGAGCGTGATCGCGACCGCGTCGGCCAGTTGATTGACGCCACGCAGGATCGCCTGACGTGAATCTTCTCCGTGAATAACTTGCTTAGCCATAACTTCTTATATTCCTCCCGAATGTTTACGCTTACTTCGCGCCTTTGCCTTTGGCCGTGGTCTCGACCACGCCGAGGACGTCGTCCTCGCGCAGAATCAGGTACTCCTCGCCGTCGAGCTTGATCTCGGTGCCGGCGTACTTGCCGAACAGAATGCGGTCGCCGGATTTGAGGTCGATCGCGATGCGCTGCCCGGTGTCGAGCAGCTTGCCGTTGCCTACCGCCAGAACCTCCCCTTCCTGCGGCTTCTCTTTCGCCGTGTCAGGAATGTATAAACCGCCACGCATCTGCTCCTGATCCTCCATCCGGCGCACGATGATGCGGTCGTTCAGTGGACGAATACTTACTGCCATCGAAAAACTCCTTTCACTGTTTGGTTGTGATTGATGTTTTGGCCTATCCCAAACGCAGACAGATTTTCTTGAGTCTCTAATACTCAAGTTTTATAGCCAACCATATATCAAGCTGTTTGGTATTAGCACTCTCCGCTTAGGAGCGCTAAGTATATGAATCGGCTGTGGCCCTGTCAATAACTCGAGTAAAAAATTGCGGATTGCGGGTCGAGGATCGAAGGGTGAAGGGGTGAAGGGGTGAAGGGGTGAAGGGGTGAAGGGGTGAGGAGGTGAAAAGATGACCAACATCTCTTCACCTTCTCACTCCTTCACCCCATCACCCCTTCGATCCTTGATCTTCTATCCTCTCCGTTTCGGCTGCGTGCGTTTGTGTCCATTCTTGTGCCCGTTCCCATTCCCGTTAACGCCATTGGCGTATTCAAGCAAGCGTTTGCTGAGGGTGTTACGGTGAATGCCCAGAGCATCGGCGGCCTTGGAAAGATTATTGTTATGGCGGCTGAGAACTTTAAGAATGAAGTTCTTTTCAAACTCCTTCACGGCCTCGTCAAAGAGAATACCGCGAGTGATCATCTGGTCGATAATCGATTCAAGTTCCATTTTCATAGGCTTCCTCCGGAGGAAGATTCGAGGATAGAGGATCGGAGATAGAGAATAGAGGGTCGCTTCAGGGGC
>Ga0081455_10002676_pt1 | contig 21051 bp, 25 predicted proteins | sample TabmetS3T2R1_FD_70207 | JGI IMG/M metagenome (GOLD analysis project Ga0081455, IMG submission 70207) | Tabebuia heterophylla rhizosphere microbial communities from the University of Puerto Rico - S3T2R1 | ecosystem: Host-associated > Plants > Roots > Rhizosphere ...
CGGCATCGGCTTCGGGCTTTTGGGCGCCGCGATCATCGTCGCTTCCGGCCTTTATATCGGCTGGTCGCAGACCCGGAAGGCGTGAGGTCGGGCTACCACTTGAACTTGTCCTTGAAGATCGCGCGCATCTCGTCGCGGTCCCAATCCTCTTCGATGCGATCGGCATAGACCCGCATGACCACACGTACATCCTCAAACGGTTCTTTAGTACCGATGTTCACCAACAGCATGCAGGTCGGGAAGCGTTCCTTGAGCAATTGCTGCACCTCCTCTATCAGGCTTGGAGTCAGTAGCTCGACTTTGACGAAATAGATGTTGTGTGTGAGCAGAGGCCAGTTGTCGTCCTGAAGATGGTAGTCCTTGTAGGGAGTACCCTGAGCAGCAAACAACGGTTCAAGTACGTCATAAAGCTTGGCGGTGGTTTCCCAGTCTTTCTCTTGCTTGGGCGTCATGAATGGATAGATGTCCATCACTAGATCGTGCGAACACACCTCCACGCCGGCTTCAGGAACGACTTCCGTGCCATCCTTGTTGGCCTTCACGAACTGAACGCTCCAGTCCATCGGATGGCGTTCCAGCATCTTTGAGACGGCCTTGATCGTCCTCTTGTCGAGGACTTTGTCGTGGAACATGAGCACCTTCTGTTCATAGGTGCCCGAATGTGGTAGTCGCCGCCCTTGCGGGCATTGCGCCCGCGGCTGGCGAGTAGCACCTTTAGCTTTTGCCGGATGGCGTGCCCTTCCATCTTCCGAGGGCGAATAACCTCTGATGGCATGGCTAAATACTTACACCACCTACCGAACTACGGAAATTAAATTTCCGCAAATCCGGCAGCTTAAGGCTAGCCAACTGTCACCGGCGAGAAGTCGACGTACCAGCTCTTGGGATGGACGTAGCCCTTCACCTTGGGCGAGATCGCGTTGGGCCACACGTCGTGGACGAACCACACGAACACCGCCTCGTCGACCATGCGCGTGTTGATCCTGGCGAGCACCTTGTCGAGCTCCTTGGGATCGGACGTGCTGCGCGCCTCGTTGGCGAGCTTGTCGAATTCCGGATCGTTGATGTAGCCCCAGTTCGAGCCCTTGGGCGGCACCTGCTGGCTGTCGACGAAGCGCATGAAGGCGTTGTGGGGGTCCATCGTGTTCCAGCTCACGTTGATCGCGCCATAGCCTGCGCCCTCACTCGACTTGGCGCCCTGGCGCATCAGGTTGAGCAGTGCGTTCCAGTCCATCACCTGGAATTCCAGATCGATGCCGATCTCCGCGAGCTGCTGCTGGATGAACTCGTTCATGACCAGCGGATACATCTGCCCCGAACCCGAGGTCGAGATCGCCACTTTCATCTTGAGCCGCTTGGCGGCACCGTAGCCTGCCTCGGCCATCAGCTTCTTGGCCTCATCGGGATCGTACTTGATCTTGAAGGAGGGGGTGCCGAACCACGGATGGTCCGGTGGCACGCAGCCCACGGCCGGTACCGCGAGCCCATTCAGCAGCTTCACCATGGCGTCGCGATCGATCGCGAGGTTCATCGCCTTGCGCACACGGATGTCGGCGGTCGGCGCCCCCGGCAGCATGCTGAGCGTATAGGGCCACATATGCGGGATGGCATTGGTTTCGATCTTGCAGCCGGCCGAGCGCAGCTTGTCGAGCGAGTCCGGCGCCGGCGCCTCGATCCAGTCGACGCGTCCGGAGAGCAGCGCGGCGGTGCGTGTCGAGACGTCGGGGATCGGCAGCAGGACCATGCGCTCACTTTTGGGGATGCGGTCCTTGTTCCAGTAGTCGGTGTTGCGCTGCAGCTCGGCGCGCTCGCGCGGCGTCCAGGCCACCATCTTCCACGGGCCGGTGCCCGACGGCGACTTGCGATAGGCCTGCCAGTCCTTGCCGACCTTCTCGAAGTTGTCGGCGCTCGCGATGGTGAAGCGGTTGAGCAGCGAAGGCATGATCGTATCGACGCCCTTGGTCTGCAGCTCGACCTTGTAGTCGTCGAGCTTGCGGTAGGCGACGATCGGCCAGACGGAGGCGACCAGCACACCGCGGCCCAGCCGATCGAAGGCGGGCGATTTGTCGTTCAGCACGCGGTCGAGGCTGAAGATCACGTCGCCGGCCGTGAAGGGCGCGCCGTGATGGAACTTCACGCCCTGGCGCAGCTCGAAGATCCATTTCGTCGGATCGGCCGGATCCTGGGACCACTTGGTGGCCAGGCCCGGCACCAGTTTCGCGGGCTCCGTCCCCGACGAGAGATCCCACATCACCAACGGGTCGTACATCGTGTAGCCCATGAAGCGGATGCCCTCGGTGCCCTGGTCCGGCGCGCCATCGGTCACCGGAATGTCGGCAAGCGTCATGGCGATGCGCAGGGTCGATGCGGATTGCGCCGCAGCTGGACGGACGAAGGGAATGGCAGCGCTGGCGAGCAGAGCCGCGCGACGCGTCAACATGCGAAACCTCCTTTGGGTTTCGGCATGAGAAGCAGAAAACGGACCACTGCTGGGGGCGCGCCACTCCAGTGGCGCGTCATGATTCATGGGAAGACCGTGCCACTGGAGTGGCGCACCCCCAGCAAACGCGGCATATTTCTTGCTGTTTACTGATCCGCCATGGCTGCCCTGAACACGCTGACCGCGACCGAGCTCGCGAAGAAAATCGATGCAGGCGCGGCCACGGCCGAAGCCATCGTGATCGATCATCTCGAACGCATCGCCGAGCGCGATGCCGATGTGCTCGCCTGGTCGCATCTCGCGCGCGACGCTGCATTGGAACGCGCCAGGGTGCTCGATCGCGGACCACGTCGGGGTCTGCTGCACGGCATCCCGATGGGGGTGAAGGACATCATCGATTCGTGGGACCAGCCCACGACCTATGGCTCGCCCATCTACAAGACGCATCAACCGCTCGCCGATGCCGCGACCGTCGCCCTTGCGCGCAACGAAGGGGCCATTCTGCTGGGCAAGACGGTGACCACCGAATTCGCCAATCGCCACCCGGGGCCGACGAAGAATCCGCACAATCCGGCGCACACGCCGGGCGGCTCTTCGTCCGGTTCGGCGGCGGCCGTGGCCGACTTCCAGGTCGTGCTCGGCACCGGCACGCAGACGGGAGGATCGGTGATCCGTCCAGCCGCCTATTGCGGCATCGTCGGTTACAAGCCGTCCTACGGTCACTTCGCCACCGCCGGCATGAAGGCCAACACCGAATGGCTGGATACGATCGGCGCCTATGCGCGCAGCGTCGAGGACATCGCGTTGTTTCGCGCCGCGCTGATGGCGATGCCCTATGCGCCGATCCGTAAGCTCGCTTCGCCGCCGCGCATCGCCGTGTGCTTCACGCACCATCGCGCGGAACTGTCGCGCGACGGTGAGGCGGCCATCCAGGAAGCCGCGATTCAGCTGCGCAAAGCGGGGGTTGCGATCAGCGAGCTCGAGTTGCCTGAGCCGGTCTCGGAGATGACGGAGGGCCAGCGCGTTCTCTCAGCCTTCGACGGACTGCGCGCCCATGCCGACGAGGCGCGGCGTTTTCCGCATCTGCTGAGCGATAGCCTGAAGAAGCACAAGCTCGCCGCTGGTGCTGCGATCGACTATGCGACCTGGGCGGCCACGCGCAAGCTGGGCGAAACGGGACGGGCACGCGTCGATGCGCTGTTCACCGACTTCGACGCCATCCTCACCGCGCCCGCGCCCGGCGAAGCCCCGCTTGGTCTGCAGAGCACGGGCAAGGCGACCTTCAATCTGCTGTGGACTTATCTCTGGATGCCGTGCGTGACGTTGCCTTTCACCAAAGGCCCGACCGGGCTGCCGGTCGGCATCCAGCTCGTCGGTCGCCAGCACGAGGACACCACGCTCATCGACATTGCCGCTTGGGTGCGAGGCGCCCTGTCATGAAGCCGCCACTCTCCGCCACCGAAGCCGCCGCTGCGATCGACGCCGGCACGCTCACCGCGCAGCAGTTGGTGCGTGACTGCCTCGATCGCATCGCCGAACGCGAGCCTGCTGTGAGGGCGTGGGCCTTTCTCGATCCGGCGCTGGCGATGGCACAAGCGAAGGCGGCCGATGCCAGTAACGGCGGTCTGTTGCGTGGCATTCCGATCGGGGTGAAAGACATCATCGACACCCACGACATGCCGACCGGCCACAACTCCCCGATCTTTGCAGGCAAGACGACCTTCGGCGACGCGGCCTGCATTGCGCTCTGTCGCGATGCCAATGCCGTGATCATGGGCAAGACGGTGACGACCGAGTTCGCCAACCGTCATCCCGGTCCCACGACCAACCCGCACAATGCCGCGCATACACCGGGCGGATCATCCTCGGGCTCTGCGGCTGCAGTTGCCGACGGCCATGTGCCGCTCGCCTTCGGCACGCAGACCGGCGGCTCGGTCATCCGGCCCGCCGCCTATTGCGGCGTGATCGGCTACAAGCCGACCTTCGGCGATTTCTCGCGCGTCGGCATCAAGATGCAATGCCATTCGCTCGATACGCTAGGGCTGATGGCGCGCACCCTGGACGACATCGCCTTGCTGCGTGGCGCGGTGTTGAAGCTGCCGCCGGTCAAGATCGACCGCTCGATCGCGGCGCCACGCATCGGCTTCTGCCGCACGCCTCTGTGGGCCGACGCGTCAGGCGAGACCAAGGCGCTGCTGGAAAGGACGGCATCCAAGCTGGCGGCCGTCGATGTGACCTTCGCGGCGCCGTTCACCAACATTCTCGATGACCACGCTGCGATCATGGGCTGGGAGTGCGTGCGCAACTACGCGGACGAACGCCTGCGCAATCCCGACAAGGTCAGCCGCGAGCTGATGGATGGGCCGGTGAGGAAGGGCCTGGACGTGAGCTTCGAGCGGTACGTCGCCGCGCAACGCAAGGCCACGGCGTTCAAGGCTCATGTCGATTCGCTGTTCGACGACGTCGACGTGCTGCTGTGCCCCAGCGCACCGGGCGAGGCGCCGGAGGGCGTCGAGTTCACGGGCGATCCGCGCTTCAACTCGATCTGGACGCTGGCCGGCACGCCCTGCGTGACCCTGCCGGCCGGCGCCGGCGGCAAGGGCCTGCCGCTTGGCATCCAGCTGGTCGGCCTGCGCCACGAGGACGATCGGCTGCTGTCGACCGCCGCGTGGGCCGCGGCACGCCTGTCACCCTGAGTGAAGGACTTTTCACATGCCCCCTATCAACGGCGAAAGACTGCTCGGCGACCTGCGCCGCATCGCCGAGTTCGGTCGCTACGAGACCGGCGTGCATCGCCCGCATTTGTCGCCGCAGGACGTCGAGAGCCGGCGTTGGCTGGCTGGCCGCATGAAGGAAGCGGGGCTGGAGCCGGTGATCGACGGCATCGGCAATGTGATCGGCCGCAGCCCCAAGAGCGGACCGCGCCTGCTGATGGGCTCGCACACCGACACCCAGCCGCGTGGCGGTTGGCTCGACGGGGTGATGGGCGTGATCTACGGGCTCGAAGTGGCGCGCGCGTTGGCCGAGGATCCGGAGACGGCGCATCTCGCTGTCGACGTCGCCTCATGGGCCGACGAGGAAGGTCATTGGGGCGGCATGCTGGGCAGCAAGTCCTTCACAGGCCGCCTCACCGAAGCCGACATCGACAATGCACGCCATCGCGACGACGGCACGAAAATGCGCGATGCACTCAAGGCTGCCGGGCTGAACAAGACGCCGCGCATCGAGCTGGAGGAAGGGCGCTACCGCTGCTATCTCGAAGCGCATATCGAGCAGGGCGGCGTGCTGGAGGCGACCGGCAAGCGCATCGGCGTCGTGACCGCGATCGTCGGCATCTTTCAGTACCAGCTGACCTTCAGCGGCAGCCAGAATCACGCCGGCACCACCCCCATGCCCATTCGCAAGGATGCCGGTGTCGCCATGATGCGGCTCTACAACGATGTCATGGACAAGTTCCCTGCGCTCGCCGGCCCGCGCAGCGTATGGACGGTGGGCAAGATGTCGGTCGAGCCGGGGGCGCCGGCGATCATCCCGGGCAAGGCCGGGATGATCCTGCAGTTCCGCGATGCCGATCTCGCCGTGCTGCAACGCCTGGAGCAGGCGCTATTCGCGATTGTCGCCGAGCATCAGGCAAAAGGACCCTGCACGGTCGAGTGCGTGAACCTCTCCCGTACCATGCCGGCACCGATGGAGGAGCGGCTGCTCGAGGCGCTCGACGAGGCTGCCGAGAAGCATGCGCCGGGCGTGCATCAGCGCATGGCCTCAGGCGCCGGCCACGACGCCCAGATCCTGGCGCAGCGCCTGCCGTCGGCGATGATGTTCGTGCCCTCGATCGGCGGGGTCTCGCATCATTTCACCGAGAACACGGCGGATGAGGACATCGTCCTGGGCTGCCAGGTCTTCGCCGACGCAGCGGCGAAGATCCTGAGGAGCAATTAGCTACTCTTCCCAGCGCCAGGCACCCAGCAGGAACATCTTTCGCTTGCGGCGGTTGGGCCCAGCCTGCGCCTGCACGTCTTCGAGGTCGGCACCGTGCTGCACCATCCATCGGCCGATCAGCAGCTTGGCCACCGCGCCGACCGCCAGGAAGGTGCCGAAATAGATAACTGCCACGCCGAGCGCTCTCATGGCTCCTCGACCAGTGCTTTCAATCGCACCAGGGCATTATCCCACTGTCGCGAGACGTGGTCGAGATAGGTCTGGGCGTCCACGAGCGGTTTGGGGTCGAGCACGAAGCGGCTTTCGCGGCCGATCCGGTTGGAGCGCACGACGCCCACGTCCTCCAGCACGCGGAGATGCTTGGTAACCGCCTGGCGTGTCAGCCGCGTGCCCGAGGTCAGCTGCACGATCGATTGCGGTTCGCCGCTGGTGAGCTTGGCCAGCAGTCCCAGCCGCGTTTCGTCGCCCAGAGCAGCGAAGACCGAGGCGCGGGCCCTGAGCGCCGCGGCGGCACTAGGCGGCATTTTCGAGATGGTCCGCGATGTTCTTCATCTGGATCGTCCAGCCATCCTCGTTGCTGCGGAAGGCGAGGTCGCGGCGATGCGCCGGCAGCTTGTCGAAGCCCGATTCGACGACGCGCAGGCGGGTGCCCGTCGCGATCGTCTCCAGGGTGAATTCAACGAGGGTGGGCGTCTCGCCGCTGTAGTCGTGATCGGGCTCTACGGCATAGGGGTGCCAGGTGAAGGAGAACAGCCGCTCGGGTTCCATCTTCTGCACCACGGCCTCCCACTTGAGGTGCTCGTAGCCGGGATAGGTGATCTGTCCGCGGCTCGTCGCGCCCGGCGTGAACGGGCCGTCCAGCTTTACGCGGAACCACTTGCCGAATTCCTCATGGTCGGTCAGCGCGTGCCAGACGCGCGATACGGGAGCCTTCAGGTCGACGGTCTTTTCGATGCGATCGCTCATGCGCAACCTCCTGGTTGCTCATTGTGCTACACGCCCTCGCGGCAATAGGCAACCCTATTGTTGCGTATCTTCAATGCCGAGTGGTCGCAGGCTTTTTGCCGAAGAGCTCGCGCAACTCATCCTTGGCCGCCTCGAGGGTCCGGCGGCGGCCGGCAGGCAGGCTCGAGCCGGCGCGATTGATATAGAAAGTCAGCATCGAGATCGCCGACCGCAGCGGCGAGGACTTGCGCGCCCGGCTGCGCTCGGCCGACCGCTTCAGCGACTTGGCGATCTCGCGCGGACTGCGGTGCGTGAACACGCCCTTGTCGAGCGCCAGGGCATGGCTTTCGCGTGTCACCTTGGCGGACCATTTCTTCCGAGCCATTACCGCAGCAACGACGAGCGCTGGCGTTTGTTGCGCCGCAACCCACATCCCATGCAGCCCGTTGATTTGCGCGAGGAGAAGGACATGACCAAGAGAGCCCAGCGGCGTCGCAAGGCGGAGGTCGACGAAAAGCTCGACCAGGCGCTGAAAGATAGTTTCCCGGCGAGCGATCCGATCGCCTCGATCGAACCGGCACCGCTTGATCCGGCCGATCAGGGGCCTGCACCCGTGAAAACCGGCAACGACAAAGCCAGGGATTAAGGCAACCGCGCATCGAGGCTGATCGTTTGATTGGGGAATACGGGAGCATCTGCATGCCCGAGACCAACCGCGTGACGCCATCCGTTGCACAGGAATACGCGACGGAGGTGCGCGAGCCTGGTGGCTATCGCCGCGACGATGCCGATATTGCGCGCGAGATCTATGAATGCCTGGCCGACGACGTCGGGCTGGATGCCAGCGGTATCGAGGTCCAGGTCAAGCAGGGCGAGGTGACATTGCTCGGCACCGTGCGCCATTACGCCGATATGCAACGGGCCGAAGCGCATGCCTGCGCCGTCGCCGCCGTGAGCTGCGTGCGCAATGCGCTGCAACCGGGGGACACGAAAGCCGGCGGCGACACGACCTCGGCCGCAGGCGCGGCGCCCAAGATGGGCAAGCCCACGTACGACCGCTAGGGAGAGCCTGAGCATGGCCCGACGCGAGAGGAAGCCGCCGCAGGAGCCGCCTCGCAATGCCAAGAACGCCGAGCTCGGCCGCTCGCGCGAGGAACGCAACCGTCATCTTTCCTACGCGCATGAACAGTACAGCGGCTCCGGCCAGGGCTGTTTTGGCGCGCCCAAGGGCCGTCGATTGCCGTTGCAGACGCCGCCCAAGAACACGGAACGCTACCCGCCGGGCACCAAGATGCCGTGGCCGCCGGACGAGACGATCGAGGCCGACGACAAGCCTCCGCCTCCCTCGCGCCGGCCTTGCCGTTCCTGACAATACGCTGTCAGTGGGGGACGACTAGGATTCGCCTGCTCTTTGGAGAGGAGGGGGTATGGCTTCATTGCATATCGACTACGCGGCGATGGATTGGGCCAACGCCGTTGCCTTCTACGGCCCGGCCGCCGTGCATGAGGGCAAGGACATCGTCCAGCTCAAGGTGCTGAGCGACCGCCGCCGGGAGGGCGGCGGCATCGCCTGGCTGGTGCGGTTCCTGCCGCCGCCCGGCAAGCTGATCAAGATCGTGGCGACGGCATTGTCCGACGAGCACGTATTCTCGCTCCAAGGCGGCCGCAGCACCAAGAGCGGCACCCGCGCGCAGGGCTCGGGCGGCTACAGCCTGAACCCGAAGGGCCAGCCTCACAGCGCCATGATCAGCAGCGAGACGGTCGCGCTGGTGATCTATGCCGGCGAGCCCGACGAGGTCCGGTCGATGGAGGTGGTGGATATCGAAGCGGCGGCCTGAGGATGGCTATTGCACCGTCAGCAGGTAGCGCATCAGCGGTCCGCGCTGGTCGGCCTGCAGCTTCGACGGCGCGTCGTTGAATTTGAGCGCGATGGCGCAGGCGTCGTCCTCGGACACGCGCGCCAGATGCGACAGCTTCTCGAAGTCCTCCGGCGTGAAGCCGGCTTCCTTGAGAAGGGCGCGGGCCTCGGTATCCGAAGCAACCGGAGCGTGAGCATCCGCCGTCTTGACCGTGCGGCCGCTGCGATAGGCCTTCTCGAGCGCCGCCAGAACCTCGCGCAACAGCTTCTGGCCGGTCGCATCGAGGCGATCGGTCCGCTGGATGCCGGTCAGGGCGAACTCCTTGCACACGACGAGGTCGGTGGCCTGCAGATGCTTCAAGAGCGCGCCGCGTGCCTCGATGACGGCGGCGGCGCTCGCCTCGTCGGTGGCTCGGAGTGCCGGCACGACATAGTCGGCGCGCAATTCGCGCATCAGCCTGAGCGGTCGTGAAACGCCTTCAGCCGTCGGCCGATGCATCTCCTCCTTGAGCGCTACACGCAGGCGGTTCTCCGATCCCGGCACGTCGTCGAGCACGACACTGACCATGGGCAGGGCACGGGCGCTTGCGATCGCCTGGTCAAGGACCGCCGTGTCTTCAGCGTCGTTGCGAATCGCATCGAAGGCGAATACGCCCGCGGTGGCGAAAATGCCGGCGGCAACCAGGCCGACCACGGCTGCGCGCACCCTTTGCGCCTGAACCGTCGCGCGGCTTCGCAGATAGACGACGACAGCCACTGCCACTGCGATGCCGAGGATCAGGCCCAGTTTTTCCACATGATGCTCCGGATGGATATCAGAGTTGGCTAGACCGGCGTCACCGCCGGTTTCCTCAAGCTACCGTTCTTTGCGGCAGTCCTGAGGCCTTATTCAAAGCATCGTGCCGCGCGGATCGTGCAGGTATTGCCGGTCACACGGCGATTGCAATCACTCCAGGCCAACTGCCGGACCGTATCGAGGCTCTCCCCTGCCGCGTAGCCGTTGGCGTTGCCCGGGTCGCTTCGCGCATAGGCCACGCAGCGTGCCACGCCGGTGAGCTTGATGGAGCAGCCGTTGCCGCATTCGTTGAGCGCCGTGGTCTCGGCCGCTTCACGGGTCCCCATGCCGACTGCATAGCCGAAGTAGCGCTGGCCATCGTCGGCGATGGCGACCCACGTATCCTGCGCATAGGCGCGCGGCAAGGCCATCGCGGCAAGGATCGTCGAAAACATGAGGCCGCGCATGGTCATTTCGGCAGGTTCCTCTCCAGGAAGGCGCGCACGCGTCGGATCGAGTCGTCGAGGAACTGCGGGCCGCGCCAATCCTTCTGGACCTCGATGTTCGGCGCAAGGGCGGCGATCTCCTCGCTGGTATGCGCCGGATGCGGCTTGTCCGTGCCGGGCTGCAGCAACAGCGGCGTGCGGCAGCCCTTCACGAAGTCGCGGGTGACGGAGAACACGAAGTCCGCGCCGAACATGTTGCGGCCGAACGACTCGATCGTCTCCTGGCTGATCGTCGGATCGCGGCCGCGCATGGTCTCGCCGAAGCCTTTGAGGGCGGCCTCCCAGGTATCGCGGTTCTCCCACAGCCCGATCGGGTTCTGCACCACGGCGGCGGCGACGCGGTCGGGGTCATGCTCGATGGCTTCGAAGCAGAAGCTGCCGCCGATGCAGCCGCCCATCACGGCGAACCGCTTGAAGCCGAGATGGTCGATCAGCGCGAAATGATCCTGCGCATAGGTGTGCCAGCCGTGGTCGGCCGAAAGGCCGGCGCGCGACTTGCCGGCGTTGCGCTGGTCCATGCCGATCACGGTGAAGCGGTCGGCCAGCACCTTCATGGGATTCATCCACGGTGCCGGCTGCGTCGGGTCGGCCGGGCTCGCCTTCCAGTAGTCGAGCTGGGAGCGCAGGCCGCCCGGTGCGTAGAGCAGCAGCGGGAAGCCCTGGCCGTGCACCTCGTAGTGGATCTCCGCGTCGCCGTACGTGAAGGTCGGCATGACAGCTCCGTCAGTTCGCAGGCTTGTACCCTATCGAATCGAGGATGGACTTCCAGCGCGCAAAATCGGCGGCCATGCGCTGGCTGAATTCGGCGGGCGTCGACGTCTCGACGTCCAGGCCGAACTCGGTGAGCTTCCTGTCGACCTCGGGCATCTTCAGGACGGCGCGCAACGCGTTGCCCCAGGCGTCGATCAACGCCGCCGGCGTCCTGGGCGGGGCGAAGAAGACATACCAGCCCAGGATCGCGAGCGAGGGATAGCCGAGCTCAGCGCCGGTCGGAATATCCGGCGCAGAGGTCGTGCGCTTGGCGCCCGAGGTGAACAGCACCTTCACCTTGCCGGCGCGGTGATGCTCGAGAAAGTCGGTGGTGCCGCCGCAGCCCGCAGCGATATGGCCGCCCTGCAGGTCGGCGACCAGCGGCGCCGCGCCGCGATAGGGCACCGGCTCGAGCGGGATGCCGATCGCCCGGCCGGTCATGATGCCGAAGAAGTGCGTGAACGAGCCCATCGCCGTCGTGCCGAAGCTCTGCCGCGTCGGGTTCTTCCTCAGCCACTCGATGTAGTCCTTCAGTGTCTCGACCCCGATGGTGGGCGAGGCGCAGAACGCGGTCTGCACCGTGCCCGCGAGCGTGATCGGCATCAGGTCGGCCTGCGGGTCGAACGGGATCGATGCCATGGTGAGCTTCTGCACCACCGTGGCCGACGGCATGTAGCAGATGGTGGTGCCGTCGGGCGGGCTGTTCTTCAGTGCTTCGCCGGCCAGCGTGCCCGACGCGCCGCTCTTGTTCTCGATGATGATGTTGCGGCCGGTGCGCTGCCTCAGCGCCTCGGCGATGAAGCGCGCCATCACGTCGGAGCCGCCGCCGGCGGGAAAGCCGATCAGGATCCTGAGCGTCTTGTCGGGGAGTGCGGCGTCGGCACGCGCGATGGCGGGCGATGCGAGCGCTGCTGCCGGCATCAGGAGCGTCGCGCGGCGTGTCAGTCGTCTTGTCATTGCACTAGGCTCCACGCAAGCTCGGCGCGTTCGCGCGCGGCCTTGCTCATCTTGATCGATTCGGGATTGGACGAATTGCCCTGCAGGCCGCGGCGGTAGACGCCCTGCGCGATGGCGGCCAGCCGGAACAGCGAGAAGGCGAGGTAGTAGCTCCAATGCTCGATCGCCTTGCGGCCGGTGCGCCGGCAGTAGGCGGCGACGTACTCGTCCTCGGTCGGCAGGCCGAGCTTGGCGAAATCGACCGTGGCGAAGCCATGCGGCGGCTCGGGCATGTGATAGCCCAGGCAATTGTAGGCGAGGTCGCACAGCGGATGGCCCAAGGTCGAGAGCTCCCAGTCGAGCACCGCCACGATGCGCGGCTCGCTGGGATGCACGACAAGGTTCCCCAACCGATAGTCGCCATGCACGATGGTCGTCGGATCCTCCGCCGGAATGTGCTCGGATAGCCAGGCTGCGAGCTTGTCCATGGCCGGGATGTCCTCGGTCTTGAGCTCGGCGTACTGCTTGCTCCAGCGCGCCACCTGGCAGGCGATGTACTGGCCGGTGCGGCCGTAGTCGCCGAGGCCCACCTTCACCGGATCGACCTTGTGCAGGCGGGCGAGCACGTCGTTCATCGACTCGAAGATCGCGGCGCGCTCGGCCGCAGCCTGAGCGGGCATCGACGCATCGATCAGGATGCGGCCGGGCACGGCCTCCATGACGTAGAACATCTGGCCGATCACGCTCTCGTCGGCGCACAGCAGGCGGGCCGGCGCCACCGGCACGTCGGTGGCGGCGAGCGCCGAGATCACGCGGAACTCGCGATCGACCTGGTGGGCCGAGGCGACGAGCTGGCCGGGCGGCTTCTTGCGCAGCACGAAGTCCTGCCGCTTGCCGCCCGCCATCTCGGCGGAGATGAAGAAGGTCGGGTTGGAATGGCCGGAATCGAACTGGCGGACGTCCAGCCCGCCGCGATAGCCGTCGAGATGGTGACGCAGGTAGCGATCGAGAGAGCCGGTGTCGAAGCGATGACGCTCCATGACCGGCACGGTGTTGGCGTAGGTCGACATGACGGCAGCGAGCTTAGGGCGGGCGCTTGATGACGCAACCCAGCCATTCCGCAGACCGTTGAATGTGCTCTGGGAGGCACTGGGTTGGAGCGCTACCCCGTCGTCCATATCCAAGGCGGGTCGGCCATCCGCCGGCCGCTGATGGTGCTGGCGGTCTGCGCCGTTGCCGCGATCGGATACCTCGCGCGCGACTTCCTCATTCCCACCGCCGGCGCGGTCGTGCTGGCGCTGATCCTGACGCCGGTCGCCAACACCTTCGAGCGCCTGCGCCTGCCGCCAACGGCGGCGGCAGCGGCTTCGGTGATCCTGCTGGCCATGGGGCTGGCGGCGTTGCTGGCGATCTCGATCCCGGCCCTGACCAACTGGCTCGACCAGGGTCCCTTCCTCACCTACACGATGGACCGCAAGCTCGAGGGCCTGCGCAGGTCGATCGCCATCGTGCAGGAGGTGTCCAAGCAGGTCGAGCAGGCGACGTCGGGCCAGAGCGACACGGCAACGACGACGACTGCAAAGCCGCCGGACAAGGTCGTGGTGCGCGACAAGACGCTCTTGGGCGAGGTCGCCAGCACGACGCCGGGCGTGCTGCTGCAGGTCGGCTACGCGGCGGTGCTGGCTTTCATGCTGCTCGCCCATCGCAACACGTCGCGGCGGCAGATCCTGCGCATCCCGACCGGCTTCCAGACGCGCGTGCGGCTGGCGCGGCTGATGCGCGACATCAACGAGCGCGTCGGCCACTACCTGTTCTCGCTCGCCGTGATCTACGCCTGCGTCGCCGCCGTCTCGACGACGGTGCTGGCCTTGCTGGGCTTCCCCAATGCCATCGTGTGGGGCGTGTTGATGGGCATCGCCGGCTTCGTGCCCTTCATCGGGCCGGTGGTGATGGTCGCCACGGTGGCGGTGGTGGCCCTGCTCACCTTCGACGAGTGGCTGCGCATCCTCGCCGCACCGCTCTCGCTCCTGTTGATCCATGTGCTCGAATCGCAGTTCGTCACGCCGATGTTCGTGAGCCGGCGCTGCTCGCTCAACACCGTGGCGGTGTTCGGGGCCATCGCCCTGCTGGGCTGGATGTGGGGCACGATCGGCGCGATCGTGGCGGTGCCGCTGCTGATCCTGCTCAGCACCATCGCCGCCAATCTGCCGTCATTGCATTGGCTGGACATGCTGCTGGCCGACGACCGGCCGGCGCGCGGCCCCATGGCCGCCAAGCCTGCGCTCACTCAGCGGCGACGGCTGGCGACGGCGAAATAGACGACGCCGACCAGGCCCCAGAAGGCGCCGACGATCGCCCAGGCACCGGCGGCGTCGACATGCCGCTCCAGAAAAGTGAACGCGGCGGCGGACAGGCACACCGCGGCAACCGCCAGAGCGACGGCGGCACCCAGCGTCAGCAGGATGCGGTTGGCCGCCTCCTGGGCGGCCGACCGCAAGGATCGCGCGGCGGCGACCTGCGTCGCCGCGCGCAGGAAAGGGCCGATCATCGAGGAGCCGGACCGCGCGTTCGTCTTCGGGCGGTCAGTTCCGACGACAAAGCCAGCCTGCGAGGAAGCCGATGCCGGCAATCGCGGCGAGCGTGGTGAACGGGTGTTCCTCGGTCTGGTGGATCAGCGTTTCGCCGGCCTTGTCCTTGGCGTCTTTCGCCATCGTCTTGGCGCTCTCGCCGTACTTGGCGATCAGGTCGCGGGCCGAGTGCAGGGTCTCCTCCAAGACCTGCTCGCCGCGCCCGACCAGCGTGTTCTTGGTGCCGTTGACTGTGTGCGCCAGATCATCGAGCTGGGTGCGCAGAAGGGCGATCTGCTGGGACAGTTCCTTGCCGTCGTATTGGGCGGCTGAATTGCGCATGATGATTGCTCCCTGGGCTAGTGGTTCCCTAGGGCGAACGCGACAACCAGCCTCGGGTTCCTAGCCGTCCCACACGTTCTGCGGCATCGGTAGCTTTGCGAAATCCGCTGCAACCAGGGGCGTATGATGTGCAACGCCCTCGCGCTCCAGCAACATCATGTATTGCCGCACATGCTGGCCGCAGTGCCAGGTCGTGCGCTCCATCAGCTCATGCAGGCTCTGCGGCCCGTAATAGGTCGACAGCGTCTTGGACGGCGCAGTGTCGCCGCCATGCCACCATTGGTTGAATCTCTCGCGAACCTTCTCGCCATAGGAAACGAGCGTCGCGGTGTCGGCGTCGGCCGCCGGCTCCTCGCGGAACATCTCCTGCACCAGCGTGGTGCCCTGGTTGGCGCCGATGAAGGCATCGACGACGCGGAACAGGTGGAAGGCCAGCGTGCGGTAGCTGCGCGGCCGGCCGGGCACGTGCGTGCCGAGCCTGTCGTACGGCATCAGCGGGATGAGCTCGAGCGCGGCACCCATGAACTTGTCGACGCGCGCGGCGAGCTCGTCGGTCGAGAGCTGCGGGCCGCCGTTCTCGGCCAGCCCAAGGAACTCGATGATCTGCTTGGTGCTCTGGCCGAAGGTGTATTTGTCGCCGCGCGACAGCACCGGCACCGAGCGCACGCCGAGCTTCTGCAATTCGGCGAGGCCGTTCGGATCCTCGAGCACATTCACTGAAACGAAGTCGATCGCACGGACCGATAGAAACTCCTTGAGTCTCAGACAGCTGGTTCAACCAGGCTGCCAGAACACCTTCAATGGCTCGGTCATTTTTGCTCCTTATGGCAGACGATGCAGACCTTGTTGCCGTCCGGATCGCGCAGATAGGCACCGTAGTAGTTGGGATGATAGTGCGGGCGCAGGCCGGGTTCACCCTCGCTCGTCCCCCCGGCTTGCATGCCTGCCTTGTACGCCGCGTCGACGCTGGGCCGGTCGGGCGCGTCGAGGCCGATGGTGACGCCGTTGCCGACGCTGGCCGGCTTCTTGTCGAGCGGGGTCACGATCCAGAGCGGCGGCCGGCTGCCGGCGGGGCCGTAGCCCGCGGCGTCAGGATAGTCGGCGAGGCGCTGCAGGCCGAGCGGCTTGCCGATGCTGTCGTAGAACGCCTTGGCCTTGGCGACGTCGTTGGTGCCGACGGTGAAGTGACTGAACATGAACAAATTCCCTTATGAGGCGGGCCCTCACGAAGCGGCCGGAGCATAGACCGAGGCGAGCTGGCGCGATACCAGCCGCGCATAGAGCCCGCCGCGTGCCAGCAGCGAATGGTGCGTGCCGGTCTCGGCGACGCGGCCCTCGTCGAGCACGACGATGAGGTCGGCGTCGCGCACCGTCGACAGACGGTGGGCGATGACGATGGTGGTGCGGTCGGCCTGCAACAGATCGAGCGCGCGGCGCACCGCCTGCTCGTTCACCGCATCGAGATGCGAGGTCGCCTCGTCGAGCACCAGGATGGGCGCGTCCTTGAGGAAGGCGCGCGCGATGGCGACACGCTGGCGCTGGCCGCCCGACAGGCTGGTGCCGCGCTCGCCGACGGGCGAGTCGAGGCCGTCGGGCAGGGCGGCCACGAGATCGGAGAGCGACGCATGCCGGATCGCCGCCTGCAGCTCGGCTTCGCTGGCGTCGGGCCGTGCGATCAGGATGTTGGCGCGCAGGCTGTCGTTGAACAGGTAGGTGTCCTGGGCGACCAGCGCGACCAGCTGGCGCAAATCGTCGAGCTTGTAGTCGCGCAGGTCGGCGCCGTTCAGGGTGATGCGGCCGGCCTGCGGATCCCAGAAGCGCATCAGCAGTTGCGCGGTCGTGGTCTTGCCGGCGCCCGAGGTGCCGACCAGCGCCACCGTCTTGCCGGCGGGGATGTCGAAGCTCACGTCGGCGAGCGCGCGCCGCGTCTGGCCGGGATAGGTGAAGCTCACCTTCTCGAGCTTGAGGGCAGCGGCGCCTTTCCACGGCGGCACGCCCGACCCGTCGCGCACCGGGATCGGCTCGTTGGCCAGCGCATAGACGCGGCGCGTGGCGCCCAGCGTATCGGCGAGCTGGCGGCCGATCTGGGCGATCTCGGAGACCGGCAGGAACGCCGCCATGGCGAGGATGGTGAGCAGCGGCAGCAGGCCGGGATCGAGCGTGCCTTGCGTAGCGAGCGCCGCGCCGGCCACGACCACGGCGAGGCCGCCCAGGCCGGTCAGCATCTCCAGGAGCGCGTGCTGCAGGGTGAGCTCGCGGAAGAAGGGCAGGCGCAGCTGGATGTGATGCTCGGAGAGCTGGTCGAGCTTGGCGCCGCGCCGCGCCTCTTGCTGGAAGGCGACGATCTCGCCCAGCCCCTGCACCGAATCGACGGCGAAGGCGCCCAGCTCCCCGGCGGCTTCCCGCGCGCGGCTGCCCAGCCGGTCGACACGCTTGCGCATCAGGAACGGGCTCAGGCCCACGGCGAGCAGGAAGGGGAGCAGCGCCAGCGCGACCCAGCCGCTGGCCGAGGCGAGCACGGCGATGACGACGGCCGGCACCAGGATGGCGACGAAGGCCGGCGCCACGGTGTGGGCGAAGAAGTACTCGACCAATTCGATGTCGTGGGTGGCGAGCGCCATCAGATCGCCGGTGCGGCGGCGCACGAGATAGGCCGGCGCCAGCGCCTCGAGCTTGCGATAGGCGTCGATGCGCATCTCGGCCAGCAGGCGGAAGGCCATGTCGTGCGCCAGCCAGGATTCCAGCCAGTGCAGCACGCCCGACAAGGGCGCGACGACGGCCAGCGCAATGGCGTAGCCGGTGTAGGGCTCGTGGTGCTTCAGCGCCAGCACGATCAGCGCCGACAGCACGCCGACGCCGATGAAGGCGACGACGCGCAGCACGCCCAAGGTGAAGGTGGCGCTCAGCTTGCCCTTCCACGGGACCATGAGCTTCATGAGGGCGACGACGACCTGGTACCAGGTGAGGCCCTCGGCCTTGATGATGCCTTCGGTGACGGGGGCCGGAGCGCGGCCCTCCAGGTCCCCCTCACGATCACGAGCGGACCGGAGGTCCGCGCTCCCATGAGCGGACCTGGAGGTCCGCGCTCCGCTTGAGTCCTGGACCTGCTCCGCCATCAGGGTCGCGTACACGCCGCCTTGCGCCATCAAGGTCGCGTGGCGGCCCTGCTCGGCGACCTTGCCGCCATCGAGCACCAGGATGCGGTCGCAGTCGATGACGCTCGACAGGCGATGGGCGAGGATCAGCGTCGTGCGGCCCCGCATCAGGCGGTCGAGCGCCTCCTGGATGACGGCCTCGTTCTCGGCATCGACGGCGGAGAGCGCCTCGTCGAGCACCAGGATCGGCGTGTCGCGCAACAGCGCGCGGGCGATGGCGACGCGCTGGCGCTGGCCGCCCGAGAGTTTTATGCCCTTCTCGCCGATGATCGTGGCGTAGCCCTGCGGCAGGCTCTCGATGAAGTCGTGGATGTTGGCGGCGCGCGCCGCCTCGACCAGGTCTTCGTGCGACGCGTCGGGCCGGCCGAGCCGGATGTTCTCCTCGACCGTGCCGTGGAACAGGAAGGTGTCCTGGTTCACCACCGAGATCAGCGAGCGGATCTCGGCGAAGGAGAGCGAGCGCAGGTCGTGACCGCCGAGCAGAATTCGGCCGCGGTCGGGATCGTAGAAGCGCAGCAGCAGGCGCACGATCGACGACTTGCCGCCGCCCGACGGCCCGACCAGGCCAAGCCGCTCGCCGGCGGCGGCGCGGAAGGAGAGCCCGTCATGCACGCTGCGCCGCGTGCCAGGATAGGAAAAGCGCACGTCCTCGAACTCGATCGTCGGCGCGAGGTTCTTGTCGAGGCGCGTCTTTGGACCCTGGGGCGCGGCATCGGCGACGTTGGGCTGGTCGTCGAGGATGCGATAGATGCCCTGCGCCGCCGACAGGCCGACCATGCCCTGGTGCAGCACGGTGCGCAGCTCGCGCATCGGCCGGAAGATCTCTATGCCCAGCATCAGGATCACCAGCAGGGCGGGCAGCGACATCAGGCCGGCCTCGACGCGCGACGCGCCGTAGATGAGGGCGGCGGCGGCGCCGCAGGCGATCGAGGTGTCGGTGATGCCGCGCGCCAGCGAGTTGGTGCCCAGCACCCACATGGTGCGGCGGAAGAGATCGCGCGCCTCGACCTCGAGCTTGTCGGCGCGCGCCTTGCCCTGGCCGAAGGCTTTCAGCGTCGCCAGGCCCTGGATCGAATCGAGGAACTCGGCGGCGAAGGAGGCATAGGACTTCTGCCGGTACGAGGAGTTGCGGACGTCCCACTTGTGCCACAGCGCCGGCGCGAGCAGCGCCACCAGGGCGGCGGCCAGCATGACCAGCGCGACCGGCAGGTCGATGAAGGCGACGACGGCGAAGATCAGCAGCGGCGAGAGCAGGGCGATCAGGAACTGCGGCAGGAACTGGCCGAAATAGGTTTCCAGCTGCTCGACGCCGTCGATCAGCGACAGCGTGAGGCCGCCCGAGCGCTGGCGGCCGACCGTGCCCGGCCCCAGCGAGGCGATCTTGTCGTAGACGATGCGGCGCAACCGCTTCTGCACGCGCGCCGCCGTCTCGTGCGCCACCACGGCGCGCCAGTGCTCGGCCAGCCCGCGCGCCACCATGACCAGCGCGATCAGCAGCGCCGGCAGCGCCAGCTCGGAAAGAGGGCGGCCCATGAAGACCTGGCCGATCAGCCAGCCCAGCAAGGCGAGGCGGGCGATGCCGAGGCCAATGGCGAGAAGGCCGATCGCGACGGCGCCGGCGATACGCCCGCGCACGCCCTTGGTGAAGACCAGGAGACGGGGTTCGATGTGCATGAGAACGACTCTAAGTCGGAACAACTATTTTCGTCAGTCCACAAATCGGAAAACAGCCTGTACAATTTTGAACATGGACATGAACGCCAATTGGGACGACCTGCGCGTGTTCCTGACGCTGGCGCGCGAGGGGACGTTGAGCACCGCGGCCAAGGCGCTGGGCGTCAGCCATCCGACCGTGTCGCGCCGCGTGCAGGCGCTGGAGCGCCAGATCGGCGCGCGATTGTTCGAGCGCCTGCCCGACCGCTTCGTGCCGACCTCGGCCGGCGAGGAACTGCTGGCCGACACCGAGGAGATGGAGAAGGCGGCGCTCTCCATCCATCGCCGCAGCGCGGGGCTCAGCGACACGGTGAGCGGGGTGGTCCGCGTCTCGGCCGGCGAGGCGATGGCGGCGTTCCTGGCGCGCCATCTCCCCAAATTGCGCGCGCGGCTCAGCCAGATCGAGTTCGAGGTCGTGGCCAGCCACACGCTCGCCAACCTGTCGCGGCGCGAGGCCGACCTGCTGGTCCGCGAGCAGGTGCCGGAGCTGGGCGGCATCGTCGCGCGCAAGCTCGGCCGCGTCGCCTATGCCGTCTATGCCGCGCAAGATCTCCCAGTCGGCCGCAAGCCCGACTTCGAAGGCCAGCCGTGGATCGGCTTCGACGACGACCACGCCTACATGCCGGGCCAGCAGTGGCTGCACGACAGGCTGGGCGGCGTGCGGCCGGCGGTGCGCGGCAACAACTGGCTGGTGCTGCACGAGGCGGCGCGCGCCGGCGCCGGCCTCGCCGTGCTGCCCTGCTATCTCGGCGATCCCGACACCGCCCTTCGCCGCGTCGGCGGCGTCATCCCCGAGGTCGCGGCCGACCAGTGGCTGCTGGTCCACCGCGACCTGCGCGCCTTGCCGCGCGTGCGCGCGGTGATGGACGCCGTCATCGACCTCTTCCAGCGCGAGAGGACCCTGCTGGAAGGCCGCCCCTAGGCTGGCAGTGCGCGACTCCCGTCGCGCCTCTTCCTGCCCTGTCCGGATTTTTGCTGTCTCACCACAAGGGTGCGCCGGAGGATGCGGCGCACCCTTGTGGTGAGACAGCGAAACTGCGGACAGGGTTGCTGGAGCCATGAATGTAGTGGTTGTGCTCATGGGTCAAGCTGAGTCGGCGATTGGCGGCGATGTTGGGCGCGGGC
>Ga0081455_10002677_pt1 | contig 21043 bp, 17 predicted proteins | sample TabmetS3T2R1_FD_70207 | JGI IMG/M metagenome (GOLD analysis project Ga0081455, IMG submission 70207) | Tabebuia heterophylla rhizosphere microbial communities from the University of Puerto Rico - S3T2R1 | ecosystem: Host-associated > Plants > Roots > Rhizosphere ...
GGTGGAGCCGTAGGGCTGCGCCGTTCCCGCCTTGGGTCGCACGCCGATCACCGAGCCGCGGTCGATCTTCGTCGAGAAGTCGGTGTCGACGGAGACCTGGAATCCCGCGCGCTGCAGGGCGGTGGTGGCGTCGGCCTCGGTCGTGCCGGCGACCTTGGGGATCTCGGCGGGCGCGTGGCCCTTGCTGACCACGACGTCGACCGTGCTCCCAGACGGCTGCGTGCCCGTCGGCGCGCCGATGATCGAGCCCTCGGGGACGGCGTCGTCGTACCGGCGCGACTGCGTGCCGAGCCGCAAGCCCGCGCGTTGGAGACGCTGGGCGGCCTGGGCGATCGTCAAGCCTTCGAGATCGGGGATCCGAACCGGGGGAGGGCCGAGCGAGGGGATGATCGTCACGGGCTCGCCTCGTTCGAGCGAGGTCCCGGGGTTCGGCTGGATCCTGAGGACGTGTTGAGCCAGGATCGTGTCGTCGTAGTGACCGTTCGCGATCCGCACCGCGAAGCCGAGATCGGACAGCTGCGCCTGTGCATCGGCGACCGTCGCGCCTGCGAGATCGGGGACGTCGGCCCGATGGGGAACGACGTAGGTCCAGATCCCCCACGCGCTGGCGGCGAGCGCCGCCACGAGTGCGAGCACGCCGAGGCGGCGGCGCCACCGGTGACTCGCACGCAGCGGGATCGTGGCCGTCTGGTGGCTCGCTGGCTCGTCGAGATCGGCCTCGCCGATCGTGACGACGTCGGTGATCTGCGCATCGACGTCGGTGTCGAGGCCCGTCGTGGCAGGCACCGCACCGACCAAGGCGGCGAGCGCCGGTGACGCGGGAAGCGTCGCGGTGATCGCCTCGATGTCGTGGCGCATGACCGTCGCGGATTCGGGTCGGAGCTCGCGATCGCGATCGGTGGCGCTCGCGACGAACCCGTCGAGCTCCGTCGGGATCGAGGGAACCGACGCGCTCGGCCGGGGGACACGGCCCGAGAGGTGCTTGTAGGCGATCGACATCGCGGTCTCGCCCGTGAACGGCAGCTTGCCCGTCAGGAGCTCATACGTCACGACGCCAAGGGAATACAGGTCGCTTCGAGGATCGGCGGGCTCGCCCCGGATCTGCTCGGGCGCCAGGTACTGCACGGTGCCCGTGACCGTGCCCGCCTGCGTCTGGCGCCCGTCGGCGAACGCCCGAGCTAGTCCGAAGTCCGCGACCTTCACCACACCCTCGGACGTCACGAGGACGTTCTCGGGCTTGATGTCCCTGTGGACGATGCCCTGTCGGTGTGCGTGTTCGAGCGCCAGCAGCGTCTGTCGAACGACGTCGGCCGCCTGCGCGGGCTCCAGGCGGCCGGCGCGGTTCAACAGCGTGCGCACCCCGCTCCCACGCACGTACTCCATGACCATGTAGTAGATGCCGTCGACGGAACCCCAGTCGTAGACGGCCACGATGTTCGGATGCGACAAGCCCGCCGCTGCGCGCGCCTCACGCCGGAACCGGTCGACGAACGCCTGATCGCCCGCCAGCGAACGGTGCAGGACCTTGATCGCGACCTCGCGCGTGAGCACGGCGTCGGTCGCACGGAACACCTCGCCCATCCCTCCCGAGGCGATCCGCTCGAGCACGTGGTAGCGGCCGTCGAGGGTGATGAGCGAACGGCCCCCCGATCCGTCGGGAGGCGCAGGCTGGGTCATACTGCGAGACGTGATGCTTCTCCTCCTCGTGGGGAAGCGCTCGGAGAAGAGCGCGTCGGCGAGATGGTATACGCGGGAAGGGGCGGAATCGTGGAGGTTCGGCCAGAAGAACCGCCCCCGCGCGGCGGGCTGACGCCGTCCGAGGCCGACGCCGCGCTGGCTCGCATCGAGGCCGCCGTGGACGCGGGACAGACCGACCTCCGCGCGCTCGGGTTCTGGCGGCTCGTGGGGCGGATCAAGCTCGATCGGTTGCTCGTCGACCGGGAGGCCGAGCGGATCGGTCGTGTGGACACGGCGGTGTTCCGCGCGCGCGTCCGGGCGCGCGTCCCGGTCTGGGTGGGGATCGCCGTCCTGCTGCTCGGCGTGATCGCTGGCGGGTTCGCCGTGTGGGCGGCGTTCGCGTGGCGAACCGAGGCGTGGAAGGGGCTCGCCGTGGTGGCGGCGGGCGTGATCTGGTCCCTGTGCGTGCATTCGCCGACGCATTGGTTCGTGGGGCGGCTGATCGGGATCCGGTGGACCGACGCGTTCCTCGGCGGCCCGTTCCCGCCCCGCCCAGGCGTGAAGTCCGACTACGGCTCGTACCTGCGGGCCGACCCGGGGTCGCGCGCCTGGATGCACGCGTCCGGGGCCATCGCAACGAAGGTCGCGCCGTTCGTGGCGCTCGCGAGGTGGCCGGCGTCAGGCGCGCCCGGTTGGGCGGCCTGGGTGCTGCTGGGGATCGGCGTGCTGCAGATCGTGACCGACGTCGCGTTCAGCCGGAGATCGAGTGACTGGAAGAAGTTCGCGCGGGAGCGCCGGGTCGCCCGGACCCGGCGCGACGCCTTGCTGCCGGGGGCTCCCGCCGCGGCCCTGGAAGCCGTCACTGGACCTCCGGCCGTCCCCGGGGTCTGATCGCCCGTCGCCGATAGGGTGTCCACCGTGGATCTCGTGTGCGTGGGCGACGTGATGCTCGACATCCGCGTTGATGCTCAGACGTTGCAACGCGGCGGCGACGTCCACGGGCGCGTGGTCCTGCAGCCGGGTGGGACCTCGGCGAACGCGGCGGTGTGGGCCGCGTGGTCGGGCGCGTCTGCACGCGTGCACGGCCGGATCGGCGATGATCTCGCGGGCCGCACGCTCACCGACGCACTCCAACGCCGCGGCGTCGAATCGGCGCTGACGATCGACGAGGAGGCGCCCACGGGCACGATGCTCGTGATCCACGAGCCTGGTGAGCGGTCGATGGTGGCCGATCGAGGGGCCAACGCCCGCCTCGAGCCGTCGGATCTCCCCGAGGCGATCCAGGCGGGAGCGGTCTTGATCTCGGGATACCTGCTCTTGCAGGAGCGCGGGCACGGCGCCGCGATCGCCGCCCTCGAGCGGGCACGCGCGCCGCTCGTGGCGATCGAGGCCGCGTCGTGGCCGATGGTCGAGGCGTTCGGCCGTGACCGGTTCCTCGAGGAGACGACGGGCGCCGACCTCGTGTTCGCGAACGAGCTCGAGGCCGGGGTGCTCACCGGCGTCGACGACGGGGTGGCCGCGGCCACCGCGCTCGGCGAGCGGTACCGGTTCGCCGCGGTGAAGCTCGGGAGCCGCGGCGCGGTGCTCGTGGCGGACGGGGGGACAGCGATCGCGGCGACACCGAGCGTCGCCGAGGTCGACCCCACGGGTGCGGGGGACGCGTTCGATGGCGTGCTGCTCGCGGGACTCACGCGAGGACTGACGCCGGAGCGTGCGCTTGAACAGGCGTGTCGGGCGGGTGCTCGGGTCGCGGGGAGCTCGAGCGTGTGGCCCGACGAAACCGGCGGCGCGTCGACCGTCTCCGCACCGAGCGGGAGGGTCGGCGCGACGCGATCGGAGGAGCCGTGAACGATCCAGTGGTCGTGGGCCCAGAGGTGGCCGACGCGCTGGCCTCGGGCGGTCCCGTCGTGGCGCTCGAGACCAGCGTGGTCGGTCAGGGGCTCCCCGCGCCTCGGAACTGGGAGTGCGTCGAGCGCATGGCCGGTGCGATCCGCGGGGCCGGTGGCGTGCCCGCCTGGGTGGCGGTACTCGAGGGCAGCGTCATGGTCGGGCTGTCCGAGGAACAGCTGCGACGGTTCGCGGAGCCCGGCGCCGCCATCAAGGTCGCCCGTCGCGACGTTCCCGCAGCGGTGGCCACCGGCGCGCTCGGGGCGACGACGGTCAGTGCCACCATCTGGGCAGCGGCGCGCGCCGGCGTCTCGGTCGGCGCGACGGGAGGCATCGGCGGCGTGCATCCCGGCACGTTCCCCGATGTGAGCGCCGACCTGCTCGAGCTCGCGAGCACACCGGGCCTGCTCGTGTGCTCCGGCCCGAAGTCGATCATCGATCCCGTGACGACGGCGGAAAAGCTCGAGGAGCTGGGCGTCATCGTCGTGGGGTACGGGGTCGACCGGCTCCCGCATTTCCTCGCGAGGGAGGCCCCGGTCGAGCTCGAGCATCGCGTGGACGATCCGGCCGGCGCCGCGGCGGTCTTGATCGCGGCGCGGGAGCTCGAGATGCGCTCGACCCTGCTCGTGTGCAACCCGATCCCCCCCGCGGCTGCCATCCCTGCCGACGACGTGGCGAGTGCCACGCGCGAGGCGGAGTCGCGGGCCGACGCGGCCGAGATCCGTGGCAAGGAGCGAACACCGTTCCTGCTCGGTGCGCTCGTCGAGATCACCGGTGGCCGGAGCCTGGACGCGAACCTCGCGCTGCTCGAGGACAACGCGCGGGTGGCCGCCGAGATCGCGGCAGCTATCTGAGCCAGGTCTTCCCGATCGCCTTCGAGAAGTTCCAGGCGTAGCGGAACGTCTTGGGCTTCTTCGATTCGCCACCACGCCGGGTGAGGAACGTCACCGGCACCTCGACGACGCGTGCGTGCTGCCGAAGCGCCTCGATCGTGACCTCCGACGTCCAGAACTGGTCCTGTTCCAGGATCAGCTTGCGGAGCGTGTCGGCCCTCGTCGCCCGATAGCCGCTGGAGATGTCGGTGACCCGCTGCCCGGTGAGGATCGTCACGACGCCGGAGAAGAAGTGCACGCCCAGGTAGCGGATCAGGCTGCCGCGGTCGGGCTCGCCCAGGATCCGGGAACCGTTCACGTGGTCGGCGACCCCTTCGGTGATGGGCTTGATCAGCACCGGGAGCTCCTCCGGGAGGTGCTGCCCGTCGGCATCGAGCGTGACCACGATATCGGCGTCGAGCTGCAACGCGATCTCGTAGCCCACGCGGATCGCGAGGCCACCTCCCCGGCGGATCGGGAGTCGGGCGACGTAGGCGCCCGCCTCGCGTGCGGCCCGGGCGGTGTCGTCGTCGGAATGGTCGTCGACCACGATCGAGATCACCCGATACCCGTCGACCTCCTCGGGCATCGCGTGCATCACGGCTCCAACGTTCTCCGCCTCGTTGTACGCCGGCGAGATCGTGACTATCCGTTTGCCCTCCGGCAGCGCCGCCATCGCCTTCCAGTCGAAGCGTTCCACGGCCAGTGCCTCGACGAGCTGGCGGATCGAGCGTTCGTTCACGTCGCTCGAGGACTCGAGCCGGAGGATCAACCCGAACAGCACGATCACGGCGATCATCAGGAGCAGGATCAGACGGCGGTTGTTGCCGGGATCGGCGTTGAACGCGTCGAAAGCGAAATCGTACGCGTCCGGCCAGAGCGCGATGATCACGATCCCGATCGACAGCAGACACGACACGATCAGGTTCAGCCGGCTGATCTGCCGCCGCTGGTAGCGCCGGATCGACCAGAGGAAGAACGTGAGCGCCGCCAGACCTCCGATGATCCGCAGCGCCGGCACGGGTGCCCCCTACGACCCCGCGGGCTGCCAGCGATCGCGGGGGAGGATGTGCTCGTCGATCACGCGATCCTTGAACCGCTCGATCTGCGCGAACATCGACTCGATCAACGTCTCCGACAGCAGGTGCGGCTTCAATCCGAGATCCAGGAGCTTCGTGTGCGCAGGGTTGTAGTAGTGCTCCTCGAGCTCGAACCGTGGGTTGTCGATGGGCTCGACGGCCACCTCCATGCCGAGCTCCGCACCGGCCTTCTGGACGAGCTCGGCGAGGTCGGTCACAGAGAACGATTCCGTGAACTGATTGAACACACGCATCTCGCCACGCGCCGCCGGGTTCATCACTGAGAGCTCGACGCACTGCAACGTGTCCTCGATGTTCAGGTACCCGCGCGTCTGTCCGCCCTTGCCGTACACGGTCAGGGGATGGCCGATCACAGCCTGGAGGCAGAACCGGTTCAGGGCGGTGCCGAACACGTCGTCGTAGTCGAACCGGGTCAGCAGGCGATCGTCCAGCTTCGTCTCGTCGGTCTCGATCCCGTAGACGACCCCTTGGTTCAGGTCGGTCGCGCGCATCCCCCAGACGCGGCACGCGAAGTGGATGTTGTGGGAGTCGTGCACCTTCGAGAGGTGGTACATCGAACCCGGGAGCTTCGGGAAGGGGAGGGTATCGGTGCGGCCGCGGTGGTCGATCTCGATGTAGCCCTCTTCGATGTCGATGTTCGGCGTGCCGTACTCGCCCATCGTTCCGAGCTTCACGAGGTGGCAGTCCGGGACGAGGTCGCGGATCGCGTAGATCACGTTGAGGGTGTTGACCACGTTGTTCGTCTGGGTGAACACGGCGTGATCGCGATCCTTCATGGAGTACGGGGCGCTCGGCATCTCGCCGTAGTGGATCACGGCCTCGGGTCGGAACCCGCGGAACAGGTCCTCCGTGACGGCCCAGTCCGTGAGGTCGCCCTCGGTGACCCCGATCTCGAGACCGGTCACGTCGCGCCAGGCCGCCACGCGTTCGGGCAGGCCGGCCGCGATCGGCGTGAGCGAATCGGTTCCGGCCTCGCTGTGGGCTCGGCGACGGAGGTAGTTGTCGACGACGTGGACCTCGTGACCGCGGTTCGAGAAGCGCATCGCGGTCGGCCACCCGAGGTATCCATCACCGCCCAGGATCAGGATGCGCATGGGGTTCCTTTCGGCACGGTTCGGGTCAGGTGCCCGGGGAAAGTCGCCATATCCTACCGGCGCCCGCCGAGCGCCGCCGAGCACATGCGCCGCAGGTCAGCTGAGGTCCGCGAGCGCTTCGAGCACCCGATCGACCTCGTCGAGCGCGTGGTAGTGGCAGAAGCCGATCCGCACGGCGCCTCCGTCATCGAGGATGCCCAGCCGCTCGTACAGCTCCATCGCGTAGTAATGCCCGTCCCAGGTGAAGATCCCCCGCTCCGCGAGGGCCTTGGACGTCTCGCGGGGATCGCGGTCCGCGATGCGCACGGCGAACGTCGGCGTTCGCCGGTCGATCCGCTCGATGTCCCCGATGCCGAACAGTCGCACGCGAGGGAGCCGGGCCACCCCCTCGAGGAACCTCGTCGCGAGCGTGCGCTCATGGACCGCGAACGCCTCGTACGCGACCGAGACGGCCCCCCGCCGGGATCCGTCCGCCGGGTCGCCGGCGATCCGTCCGACGTCGGCCAGGTACTCGATGGCGGCGATCAGCCCGGCCAATCCTTCGTGGTTCTGCGTGCCGGTCTCCCATCGCTGTGGAGGCGCATACGTATCGGTCGGCCGCAGGCGATAGGGGTCCCATCCCTCGAGCACACTGGACGACGCAGCCACCATGCCCAGATGCGGGCCGAACACCTTGTACGGCGACACCGCCACGATGTCGGCACCGAGCGCGTCGAACCCGATCGACCGGTGCTGCGCGAGATGGACGCCGTCGACCGCGACCAGGGCTCCCGCCGCCTTCGCACGCGCCACGAGGTCGGCGGCGGGCGTGATCGTGCCCACGGCGTTGGAGGCGAGCGTGAATGCGACCAACGCTGGGTGGCGCCCCAAAGCACGATCGAACGACTCGAGATCGAGCGTCGCATCGTCGGTTCGGATGTCCACCCACGCGACGTCGGCGCCTGCGTCGCGGGCGGCCAGGACCCAGGGGCGGATGTTCGCGTCGTGGTCGAGCCTCGTCACCACTACGACGTCGCCAGGTCCGATCGTGCGCGCGAACGACCGCGAGAAGTGGAGCAGCAGCGTCGTGGCGTTGGGCCCGAACGCGACTCGCTCGGACGACGTGCCGAGGAGGTCGGCGGCGGCGGCCCGAGCTCCCGCGACCGTGGCGTCGGTCTCCTCGCTGGCCGCGAAGGCCCCGTCCGCGTTGGAGATCCCACGGCGATAGTGGGCGGCCACCGCGTCGATCACCGTTGAGGGGACCTGCGAACCCCCGGGTGCGTCAGCCCACACCACCGGACGCCCATCCTGGACCCTGGACAACGCCGGGAACCGCTCCCGGACGAACGACAGATCGGGTGTCGCCATGGCCATACCCTGGCGGCTGGAGATGGTGCGCGACAACCGGTCATCCCGGCTCGGCGCTCCGGCGAGCCTCCGAGAGAACGGTCGGCTCGATCGGCCAGGCTACCCGGGACGCAGTGAGGGCGCCCGTGAGGGCGCCCTCGCGCGTCGAGTGATGGATCGATCAGGTCGGATTCTGCGCCAGCTCTGACCGCAGTCCGTCCGAGGTCAGTGACTCCGTCCGCGCCCGAAGGTCGAGATACAGCAGCACGCCGACCAACGCTGAGAAGGGGGCGACGATGATCTGGGCGATCGCCTGGAAGATCCAGTCCACGAACCAGTTGTCGCTGATCGCGAAGCCGATCGCGCGGATGATCCCTGCGACGATCCCCGTCAATATGCCGGCGACGAAGATCACGCCCAGTGCATGCCAGAAATGGCCCTTCACCAGGTTCCACGAGCGGCTCATCGCCTCGGTCCCGCGCTTGTTCTCGACGACCAGGGCGGGGATGCTGACGGCGAACATCACCCCGAAGATGATCCCGGGGATGATGAACAGGATCAGGCCACCAAGGACGGCCAGACCCACCAGGATCGACACGAGCAGGACGCTGCCGAATCGCGCGAATCCCCACTTGTAGGAGGCATCCATGTCGACGGGGTCGCCGATCGTCCCCTGGGCGGCTCCCCGCACCAAGGCGGCTTCGAGCACCGTCCAGATGATCACGCCGATCGCGGCGACGAGGATGCCGACGAAGAACCCTTCGAACGCGCTACGAGAGGCGATCTCGACCGTCCCGTTCGTGAGGTCGACGTCGACGTTCGGTGTCGGATCGAAGACCACACCGTAGAAGAACGCGCTGATGAACGTAAGTGGGACGACGACGACCGCGACGATCATGATGAGGTTCGCGGCGTTGTCCCGGTAGATCTGGAACGCCGCGCTGAGGATGTCGCCCAGTCCTCGGGGAGCCAAGCCAGGCCCGCCTGCGCCAGCCGCGCCTCCCTCACCGCCAGGTGGCGGAGGTGGCGGGGGCGGGGTGGTGAAACCGCCCGAGTTGTCCATGACAAGACCCCTTTCTTGCTGGAGGTCGGCGGAATCCTACGCCCGGCTTCTGGCGAAGTGTGGGAGCGATCACTCGTATCTCAACGCGATTGCCTCGCAAGGGAACCGTGTCTAGAGTCGGGCGTGATGGGCGATCAGGGTGCGGTTCCTGGACCCGGAGATGCGGCGGGTGCGCCGGCGACCAAGCGTTGTCCGTATTGCGCTGAGGAGATCCAGGCGGCTGCCGTCGTGTGTCGCTTCTGTGGTCGAGACCTCCTCCCCGCTCCGCCGGCCGTCGCCGGGGCCCAGTACCCACCCATGGTGGTTCCGCAGCGCACGAACGGCATGGCGGTTGCGTCCCTCGTCCTCGGCATCGTCTGGATCTACGGGATCGGATCGATCCTGGCGCTCATCTTCGGCTATCAGGCGAAGAACCAGATCGACCGGTCGGGTGGTGCCGAGGGCGGGCGCGGGATGGCGATCGCGGGCATCGTACTCGGGTGGGTCGGGATCGGCGGGTTCGCACTCGTCATCATCGCGATCGCGGCGTCCAGTTCGTCCGGGTACGACTAGGAGGCCACAACGTCCCACCCTGGTTCCAGCTCGGGTGGCGTCCACGCAGGGTCGGGTCGCCAGTCCTCCCACGACCGGTCGAACGGGGGTTCCAACAGCAAGACCTGCTCGACCGCGCGCTCGCCGGCCCAGCGGATGTCGTGCGCCTCGCTCTCGCTGACGAGGCCTCGCGCGACCGCCTCGGCCAGCTCGTCCTCGTCCTTCCAGACGTAGGTCGAGCGGTCGATCGGGATCAGCACGTCGAGGAACCAGTCGACGTAGTCGAACCCTCCCTGCCACCGTCGTAGCGGCGACTCGATGTTCACGTAGTACTCGACGAACTCGCCACGCTCGTCGGCATCCATCAACACGGAGTACGCGGTCTCGGGGAACGAGAACGACAGCACCCCTCGGTCCCGGACCATGTCGTCGAGCTCCCAGGGGCCGTCGTGGAACCGGATCTCGCCCTGGTCGCGGGGATCGTTCTTCCAATGGGTTCCCGGCGCGAACCAGAAGGCCATGTGGTGATGCGGCACGTCTTCGACGACGCGGACCGGGCGTGCCGCATGTACGCGCCCGTGCCAGACCTCACGAAGGGTCACGGCAGTTCCAGGGGGAAGCGGCGGCTCGTCGCGGTCGAGTGTCAGCCCAGCCGCTCGTTCAGAGCCGTGAGGATCCGTTCCGACGCCCAGTCCAGGTCCTCCTGGGTTACGCACAGCGGCGGCGCGAGCCGCACCGTGGTCTCGTGGGTGTCCTTGGCCAGCACGCCCATGTCGAGCAGGCGTTCACACACCGCCCGGGCCGGCGCGACCTGCGGGGTGAGCTCGATGCCGATCCACAGGCCCTTTCCGCGGACCTCGGACACGGCCTCGGCGGGCAGGTCGGCCCGCAGTCGCTCGAGCAACACGGCGCCGAGCTCGGCTGCGCGCGCCTGGTACTCGCCCGTGCGGAGGATCCGGAGCACCTCGAGCGCCACCGCGCAGCCGAGCGGGTTCCCGCCGAACGTCGAACCGTGCTCGCCCGGCCGGAACACGCCGAGCACGTCCCGCCTCGACACGACGGCGCTGATCGCGACGATGCCGCCGCCGAGGGCCTTGCCGAGCACGTAGACGTCGGGCACGACGCCCTCGTGCTCGCAGGCGAACGTTCGCCCGGTCCGCCCCAGGCCCGACTGGATCTCGTCGGCGATCAGGAGCACCTGATGTTCGTCGCACAGCTCCCTCGCGCGCCGGAGGTACCCCTCGGGGGGCACGATCACGCCGGCTTCCCCTTGGATGGGTTCCACCAGGAATCCCACCACGTCGGGGTCGGCCAGGAGCGGCTCGAGCGCATCCGCGTCGCCGTATGGTGCGACCTCGAAGCCGGGCGTGAACGGGCCGAACCCACCGCGTGCGCTGGGGTCGGTCGAGAAGCTCACGATCGTGATCGTGCGGCCGTGGAAGTTCCCGCTGCAGACCACGATCTTCGCCCGATCCTCGGGGACGCCCTTCACGTCGTAGCCCCAGCGCCGAGCGGTCTTGACCGCCGTCTCGACGGCCTCGGCGCCGGTGTTCATCGGCAGGACCATGTCCATGCCGCAGAGCTCCGCCAGGTCGCGGCAGAACGGGCCGAACCGATCGTTGTGGAACGCGCGGCTCGTGAGCGTGACGCGCTCGAGCTGCTCCTGCGCCGCGGCGATCAGGTCGGGATGTCGATGGCCGAAGTTGAGCGCGGAGTACGCGGCGAGCATGTCGAGGTACCGCTTCCCCTCGACGTCGGTGACCCAGGCGCCCTCCGCCTCGGCCACCACGACCGGGAGCGGGTGGTACGTGTGGGCCGAGAATCGGTCGACCAGCGCGAGCTCGTCGGCCGAGGAATGGATCGCATCGCGGTCGGCGTCAGCGACGGTGGAGAGCTGTCCTTCCGGTTCGGCCACCGTCGTCATCCGCTCGATCCCTCCCTGGATCCGCCTGCCCTGGTCGCGCCTCGGCATGATACGGCGTGTCGGTCGGGCGTTCCGTCCGGTCGAACCACCCCGGCCACAGCCGGCGGGCCGTTCGAACCGAGACGCGGCCGCCCAGGTGCATCGAGCGCCAAACGCCCCGGTATCCGGGGAGGACCCCCGCCGCGACCAGCACGTGCCCCGCGATCGCCGCCGTCACCACGACCGCGGTCCAGCGGTGGATCTTCGCCATCAAGGCGAACACCGACCCGCCGTGGAGCGCGGTCAGCACGAGCCCGGACGCGGTGAGCACCAACAACCCACCCACGATCACGATGTTCGCCAGCCGCTGCCCCGGGTCGAACTCGCCCTCGTGCCGCCCGAACCGTCCCGTGAACACCGCCGCGGGCCACCGCACCCACCAGCGGCCGTCCCCCCGGTTCACCCGGAACGTCTCGCGGAGGAACGGGATGATCGCTCGGTGGCCGAACAGGACCAGCACGACTAGGAGCCCGGCGAGGGCCCGGCCCAACCACACGTGCAGCTCCGTGTCGCCGATCCCCGTGGCCTTCGCCAGAGGACTGGGCCGGCCCTCACCACCGGTCAGGATCCACAGCCCGGTCACGATCGTCGGGATCGTGACCAGGTAGACCGCTGCGTGGAACCACCGGGCCCTGCGGCCGTGTCGCTCGAGGCGATCAGTAGCCATATCCGCCGCTGGAGCTGGCGGACGGGCTGGTGGTAGCGCCGCCGGTGCCGGTGGTGCCGGCTCCGGCGCTCGTGACGTTCACCTGGATCGTGGCGCTCACGCCGGCATCGGAATGGTCGGCGTTGCGCAGCGACGCCTCGATCGTGTGCATGCCGGGGGTCAGATCCGTGACCTGGAACGTGTTCCCGTACACGAGCGTGTACTCGGAGTCGCAGCTCTTCCCGTCGAAGCAGAGGTGGACGTGATGATCCCCCGTGTCCGGGTTCCCGAGCGGAACGCTGGACTCCACCTTCAGCGTGAACGGCTCCTGCACCTTCGCGCCGTCTTTCGGGGAGGCGATCGACAGCGTGAGGTCACCGCCGCCTCCGTCATCCGACGATGCGCTCGCCCCGTTGCTGCATGCGGCAGCCACGAGACCGAGCGAGAACAACGCCGCGAGGAGCCCCACTCTCCGTGGCGTCGTCTGAAGCACGATGTCCTCCTTCTTCCTTCGGCTCCCTCGGAACCATCCGTGGTACTACCGACGAACGGCTCGATCGGATGCCGCTGGGTGGGTCGGCGTCATCCGACGACAACATCCGGATCAGCAGCAGCCGTCTTGACGGGTGTCGTTCCTCGGGCGTACAGTCGCGGTCTGGTCGAACATATGTTCGATTCCAACACCATGATGCAGATCACGTCTGGGGCGGCGGTGACGAAGCGATTCGATGAGGAGATCAGGGTCGAACGCGACGCCGGGATGCCATCGGTGTTCGAGTGGCGCGGGCGCCGCTACGACGTCGTCGACGTGATCGGCCGCTGGCGGATCGAAGGGCGTTGGTGGGCCGACGGGCGCGATCGCGAGTACTGGCGCGTCGAGGCCCGGGGCGGGGCGGTGTGGGATCTATATCTCGACCGTGGCCGCAACCGCTGGCACATGGAACGCCTCTGGGACTAGTCTGACGTAGACTAGATGAGGAGGGGCGAACGGGCTTGAGCTCCGTGTCTGCGTCGTTCGTCCATCTCGACGTTCGGTCGTGCTTCTCGCTGAAGGAAGGCGCGTTCACGCCGGAGCAGCTCGTGGCGCGAGCCGCGAGCTGCGGGATGCCCGCCGTGGCCATGACCGACCGCGACGGGCTCTACGGCGCCACCCGGTTCGTTCGCGCCTGCGAACGTGAGGGTGTGCGGCCGATCCTGGGTGCCTCGATCACGATCCGGGCATCCCAGCCGCCACCGGGTGGGCGGGGAAGCGAACGAGATGCCCATGTCGTCCTCCTCGCGACCGACGGGATCGGCTACTCGAACCTGTGCCGCGTGCTCACCGACGCTCACATGCTGGGCGAACGTGGCGATCCATGGGTCGATCAGCTCCAGATCTGCGCGCACGCCGCCGGGTTGATCGCGATCTCGGGGCCTGGTTCGCACCCGGGACGCGCCGCGATCGCCGGCCGGGGAGACCATGCCGCGAGCATGCTCGATCCGTTCCGGGAGGCGTTCGGTCCCGAGCGGCTGTTCGTGGGCGTGGAACATCGCCTGGAGCGCGACTCGAACGACGAGATCCGCTCGATGCTCCGACTGGCCGAGCGCCTCGGCGTCGGCGCCGTCGCCACGAACCCGGTCCGCTACCTCGAGAGCGGCGATGCGTTCGTGGCCGACGCGCTGGAATGCATGCGGCGCATCGTGCCGCTCGCCGAGACGAACGTCACCCGCCGCAACGCCGAGGGGTGGCTGAAGCCCGCCGCCGAGATGCGCGCGCTGTTCGCGGAGCGGCCCGATCTCGCTGATGCAACGCTCGAGATCGCCGACCGATGCCGGTTCGACCTGGACCTGGGGCGGATCCGGTTCCCGGACTTCCCGACGCCGGGACATCGCAGCGCCGACGCCGTGCTGACCGAGCGGTGCTGGCGCGGGGTGGTCGAGCGCGGCATGACCGACGACGAGCGGCTGCGCGAACGCCTCCACCTGGAACTCTCGCTGATCCGGCGCATGGGCTTCGCCGCGTACTTCCTGACCGTGGCCGACGTCGTGGCCGACGTGAAGGCGATGGGGATCCGGGCCGCATGCCGGGGGAGCGCCGCCGGGTCCCTCGTGTGCTACCTCACCGGCGTCTCCGACGTCGATGCGCTCCGCCACGACCTGTCGTTCGAGCGGTTCATGAACCCGAAGCGGAAGGACCTCCCCGATATCGACATCGACGTGGAGTCAGCCCGGCGGGAGGACGTCTACGACATGATCCTGTCCCGCCACGGCCAGGAACGGGCGGCGTGCGTCGCCATGATCGACACGTACCGTGCACGCTCGGCGATCCGCGAGGTGGGCAAAGCGCTCGGCCTGCCCGAGGTCGAGGTGGGCATGGTCGCGAAGTCGTTCCCACACATCTCCGCCCGGCACCTGCGCGAGGCGCTGGATCGCCTCCCCGAGTTGCAGGGCATCAACCTCCGGTTCGAGCAGATGGAGCGGCTCATCCGGGTCGCCGAGAGGCTCGACGGATTCCCGCGGCACATCGCGCTGCATCCGTGCGGCATCGTGCTGGCGGGCCACGACCTGGTCGAACGCGTTCCGCTGGAACGCAGCGCGAACGGGCATCGCATGATCCAGGCCGACAAGGACGACGTCGAGCTGCTCGGGTACCTGAAGCTCGATGTCCTGGGCGTGCGGATGCTCTCGTCGATGCGCCACGCCCTGGACGAGATCGCGCGCACGACCGGCGAGAAGGTCGACCTCGATCGCATCCCGCTCGACGACCCCGCGACGTTCGAGCTGATCCGGCGCTCGGACACCCTGGGGTGCTTCCAGATCGAGTCGCCCGGCCAACGCGAGCTGTTGCAGAAGCTCCAGCCCACCCGGTGGGAGGACCTGATCGTCGACATCTCGCTGTTCCGGCCCGGGCCGGTGAAGTCCGACATGATCGTGCCGTACCTCCGCCGCCGCGCCGGGCTCGAGGCACCCACGTACATCCATCCGGGCCTGCGACGAGCGCTGCAGGAGACGTTCGGCGTGATCGTCTACCACGAGCAGGTGATCCGAACCCTCGCCGCGATCGCCGGCTTCTCCGAGACCGAGGCCGATCACATCCGCCGGCACCTGGACCGGGACGACCTGTTGCCCGGGTTCGAACGGGAGTTCCTGGCGCGTGCGGTCGAGCGCGGCGTCGAACGCGAGGCGGCGACCGAGATCTGGAACGCGGTGACGCAGTTCGCGAGCTTCGGGTTCTGCAAGGCGCATGCGGCGGCGTTCGCGGTGCCCACCTACCAGTCGTCGTGGCTCAAGGCCCACTATCCGGCGCATCTGATCGCCGGGTTGCTCACCCACGATCCGGGCATGTACCCGCGCCGGCTGATCCTGGAGGACGCCCGCCAGCACGACATCCCGATCCTGCCTCTGGACGTCCATCACAGCGAACCCGAGTACGTCGTCGAACCCGTCACGACGGAGCCGGGTGGCACGTTCCCTGAAGGGCTGTCGGCCGGCGGGGGTGTCGGAGCTGGGGTTGGGCGGGGGCTGGCCAGCGGAGGCACCCCCGCCGGCCTCACGGACGAGCGGCACGAGGTCACCCAGACCCACGAGACCACGTGGGGGATCCGACTCGCGTTCCAGGATGTGCATGGGATCAGCGACGCCGAGGTCCGGTCGATCTTGGCCGCTCGGGCAGATCGACCGTTCCGGGACGTCGGGGACTTCCTGCGGCGCACCACGGTGAGCCGTCCGGTGACCGAGGCGCTCGCGCACGCCGGGGCGTTCGACGCGCTCACACCCGCACGAGCGGTGCGTCCCGATCGTCCGGGAACGCCCGACCGGTCACGGCGCCGCCGTCACCTGTTCGCGGCTATGACGACCCAGGTCGACCGCGAGGGTGACCAGCTCACGCTCGCGGCCGCCGCGGCGGCGGGTGATGGCCATGCGTTCCCCGACTACTCCGATGCCGAGGTCGTGCGGGCGGAGCTCGAGGTGATGGGGCTCGACGCCACCCGGCACATCGTGAGCTTCTTCGAACCGCTCCTGGCTGACCTGGGCGTGACCCGGGCGAGGGATCTGCGCCGGGAACGTGGAGGTTCGGACGTGATGGTGGCCGGGGTGAAGGTCGCATCGCAGACCCCGGCGATCCGCAGCGGCCAGCGCATCATCTTCCTCACGCTCGACGACGCCACCGGGCCGGTGGAGGTCACGGTGTTCGAGTCGGTCCAGCCCAAGGTGGCGAAGACCGTGTTCCACGGGTACGCGCTGGCGGTCTGGGGTGAGCTGCGGCGCACCGGAGTCGGTGGGGTGAGCGTGGTGGCCGAGGAGATCTGGGATCTCACCGCGCTGCAACGGGCACGCGCGGCAGGTCGTCTGCGGCAGGCGATGGGGACCGGATCGGACACCGGGACCGCGCCCGAGGCGGGCTCCGGTCCCAGCACGCTCTGGCACGCGAGCGGGGGTTCCGCGGGATGATGCATCCATGATCGTCGCCACGCCGACCCCGCGTCCATGACCCGAGCACGTCCACCCGAACCGATCCTGCACGCCGACCTCGATGCCTTCTACGCCTCGGTCGAGGTGCTGAAAGATCCATCGCTGCGCGGCCGGCCGGTCATCGTGGGAGGCCTGGGAGGCCGAGGGGTCGTGTCCTCGGCGTCCTACGAGGCCAGAACCTTCGGGGTACATTCGGCGATGCCGACGGTCCGATCTCGCCGCCTGTGTCCCGAGGGGGTGTTCCTGCAGCCCGATTTCCAGGCCTACCAGGCGCATTCGAACCGGTTCCGCGAGGTGCTGCTCTCGTTCACGCCGCTCGTGGAACCGATCTCGCTCGACGAGGCGTTCATGGACGTCGCCGGCGCCGAGCGCCTGTTCGGCGCCCCCTCTGAGATCGCCCGGAAGATCCGGGCACGGGTCGCGCACGACGTCGGGGTGACCGTGTCGGTCGGGGTCGCCCCGACGAAGTTCGTGGCCAAGCTCGCCTCCGACGGATGCAAGCCCGACGGGATGCTGGTGGTTCCTGTGGACGGCGTTCGGGCGTTCCTCGAGCCGCTCCCGGTCGGCCGGCTGTGGGGGGTGGGGGAGAAGACCGGCGAGGTGCTCGGCCGGCTGGGGGTCCGCACGATCGGGGAGCTGGGGCGCACCCCCCAGGCCATCCTGGAACGGCTGCTCGGCGAGCAGGCCGCGCGGCACCTGTTCGAGCTCTCCCACGGCATCGACGACCGCGAGGTGGTGCCGTACGAGCCCCCGAAGTCCGTCGGGCACGAGGAGACGTTCGAGCACGATCTCGACGACGACGAGCGGATCCTCCGCGAGCTCTTGGCCCTCTCCGGCAGGGTGGCGGTGAGGCTCCGCGCGGACGGCTACCGGGCGCGCACCGTGACCCTGAAAGCCCGGTTGGCGACGTTCACGACCCTCACGCGCTCCCGGACGCTGTCCGACGCCACCGACGTCGGGGCGGACCTGTACCACACGGTCGCCCAGCTGTATCGGGCGCTCCCGGGCGAACGACGACGGATCCGGCTGCTGGGGGTCCAGGCGACCGGCCTCGTGGCTGCGGGCGCCGAGCAGCTCGCGCTGCTGCGAGGGCAGCGATGGAGCGAAGTGGAGCGGGCCGTCGACCGGATCGAGCGCCGGTTCGGGCGGGGGGCTGCGACCCAGGCGTCGCTGCTGGATCGGGGTCGCCGGTAACCGCGGGCCGCGTCGTCACGCTCGATGCGCTTCGTGCAGGTGGCCGTGGGTACGTCGAGTCGCCGCGCCTCCCTATAATCGAGGGGTACGGTCCGAACCCCACGAGCCGCACATCGCGAGGAGGCCGGCACGGCATGCCGCTCAGCGAGCACGAACAACGGATCCTCGAAGAGATCGAGCAGCGCCTCGCAGAGGAGGATCCCAAGCTGGTCGAGCAGGTGGGACGCACCGATCTCTACACCCACCTCGCGCGTCGTATCCGGTTCGCGGCGCTCGCGTTCGGAGGCGGATTCATCCTGCTGCTGTTGTTCGTCGTGAGCCCGCTGATCGCCGGCGCTGGGTTCGTCGTCATGGTGCTGTCGGCCCTGCTGATCTATCGCTACCTCGGACAGCTCGGTCGCGATCAGATCCGCGAGATGCAGAAGGACGGACGCATGTCGTTCACCGGCATCATGGGTCGGCTCGCGGCGCGCTTCCGCCCGTCGTCGACGCCCGACACCGACGACCCGTCGGACGCGTGACGAGGTCACCTCACCGTCATCGGTCGTTCAGCTCCTAGCCCGTTCGGATGATTCTTCGGCGCTCGTGACCTGTCGGCTTGCCGCTCGTTCCCACGCTGGTGTACAACGGGAACCCCTTCCCCTGGGCGCGTCACCGTCGATGACAGGTTGACCCTTCGGCGAGGGACGTGCCGCACCGCGAAGGTACGTCGGGGACCATCGAACGAGGGGGCACGCGTCCGGATGGAGGGATTCACCACCCACCAGGCCTGCAAATTCACCGGCTGCACATCACGCCAACTCAGGTACTGGGACCAGATCGGGCTGGTGAAACCGTCCGTCCAGGGAACCGGAGGGCGCCCGGGCGTCCCCCGCCTCTACTCGTTCCGCGATCTCGTCGCGCTCCGCGTCGTGAAGTCCCTGCTCGACGGCGGGATGAGCCTGCAACGGGTCCGCCGGTCGTGGGAGTTCCTCAACGACAAGGCGGGCATGGACCGACACCTGTCCGAGGTCAAGCTCGTCACCGACGGGCAGAGCATCTTCAAGATCTGTCGGCGCGACGGCGAGGTGATCGACGCGCTCCGCGACGGGCAGATGGCGTTCTTCGTCGCGATCGACGACATCGCCAGCGGCGTCGAAACGAACGTGCGGCAGTTCGAAGAGGACCGGGAGCGCTTCGTTCGGGCGTTGCGAGAGGCCGCAGCCCATACGGCCACGGGGACGTGACCGCCCGCCTTCGCTGACTCAACGGCGCAGGTAGACGCCCCAGACGCGCTGCGCCCACGGCGTCGACCGCCGCAGCTCGCGGATCACCGTGTCGGCGGCATCGCCGGCTTCACGCGCGCGTTGGCCGTCGGGCTCCCAGGTCGAGTACGCGGCGTCCGACGTGATCCGCGTGAGCCGATCCAGGTCGCCGTTCGACAGGGCTTGCGACGATGACACGAACGCTCGGTACTCCTGCAGGGTCTGCCCGCGCTCGCGTGGGAACCCGAGCTCGGCGGCCCGCTCGGTGAACACGTCGTAGGTGGCCAGGATCAGGCCACGAGGCTCGGCCGCGGCACGTCGCAGGCGTCGGCGCCGGCGCCATGCGCGGAACGGCGGGATCGCCAGCAGGAAGAGGATCGCGAGGCCGATCAAGCCGACCACGGCCCGACGAACGGTGATCACGTGGTGCTGCGGCGCCAACCCAGACACCGTGAACGCCGGGCTCACGAAGTCGTCGCTGGCGCGCAGGGCATCGACCGTCGTTCCCGTCTTGACGCCCGGGCGTGCACCTGGGAGGCCGCCGCCCCGTGGATCCGCCGGCCTGGGGCCGCAGGCCCCGCCGCCACCGCCGACGCACTGAACCGGCTTGGCCACCGTGGGGTCGACGTAGGGGTACGCCGACACGGCCGCGGCGCCGCGTCCGGGGGTTGGGTCGAACGTCAGCCATCCATAGTCCGGGAACAGGACTTCGACCCAGGCGTGCGCGTCGTCCGTCGTGACCTGTCGAACGTCGCCGGCGTCGTTGAAGGCGCCGGGCGTGAACCCCACCGCGACGCGGGCCGGGATCCCGAGCGTCCGAAGCATGATCGCCATCGAGCTCGCGAACTGCTGGCAGAACCCTCGCTGCGTGTTGAACAGGAAGTTCGCGAGCCCGTTCTGGTCCTTCGCGGGCGCGATCTCCTGGTCGTAGTGGAACCCGCCGGTCGGCGAGGTGAACCTCCGCTGGATCGCGAGCACCTTGTCGTACGGCGTGGTCGCATCGGATGTCCAATCCTGGGCGAGCTGCCCGATCTGTTCCGGCAGGTCGTCCGGGTAGGCCGTGTACCTGGCGACCGTCGCCGACGGCGAGATCACCTCCGCCCGGAGTTGCTGGGGAGATGGCAGGACCTCCTGGACGACGGCCGTGTATGACACGTCGCTGTCCAGCGGAGCGTCCAGCACCATGGACCCACTCTCCGGATCCCACCGTAGGCCGTCGGCGTCCACGTCCACGGCGGCTGCCGGATAGGGGAGCGGGAGCCAGGGCGAAGCGAGATCGCTCGCCGTGTGGAAGGAGACCTGGAGCTCCTGCGTGGCCGCGAGCGACGGGTCTACGGCGGCGTTGGTGGTCAGCGCCGCCCCGGGTTCGACCTCGATGGTGGCCGGCTCCGGATCGGGACGCCACGTCGTGCCGTCGAACTCGGGAAGCGCCACCATGCGCCAATACATCGGGCGCTGGCTCTGCACGTCGAACACGGGGAGGACGTCGTCGCGCTGCAGGCTCGACGTCACCGAGACGAGCGGGTTCACGCGGACGTCGTCGTCACCGTGCGTGCTGAGGTCGAGCAGTGCCTTGGATCCGAAGCCGGGCAGCAGGAGCGGCGAGACCGCGGCGAGCGCGACGGCCGCCGCCGTCACCCGTCGAGCGCCCCGTCCCGCGCTCACGGACAGCCGGGCTTGGCGCCCGGGCCCCGACCAGATCGGGCCCCACCCCTGCACCCGACGCAAACCGTCGGCGAAGATCACGGCCGCTGCCGCCACGAGGAACGCGACCCCGTACAGCGGCCGGACCACGTCCTCGAGCACCGTGTCGGCGAACCCGACGAGCGCGACCGGCGGCAGGAGGGCGAGCAGCGGGCTGCCGGCGCGGAACGCGAGCGCATGAGCGGAGAACACCGCCGCCCACGTCGCGGTGACGGCGCCCAGCATCAACGGCGGGAGCGCCTCGGTCGGCGCCCCCTGGTAGCGAGCCTGTTCCCCCACGAGCCGCGCCG
>Ga0081455_10002678_pt1 | contig 21043 bp, 18 predicted proteins | sample TabmetS3T2R1_FD_70207 | JGI IMG/M metagenome (GOLD analysis project Ga0081455, IMG submission 70207) | Tabebuia heterophylla rhizosphere microbial communities from the University of Puerto Rico - S3T2R1 | ecosystem: Host-associated > Plants > Roots > Rhizosphere ...
GGGGACGTGCCTGATCACCGTGGCCCGCCGCGCCGGCCGCCGGCTCGCCGCCATCGTGCTGGGTTCCGACGACGAGGCCTTCTCCGAAGCCGCGACGCTGCTCGACTTCGGGTTCGAGGGGTTCCGAGAGCAACGGTTCGTCGAGAACGGCGAGTCGGTCGGAACCCTGGAGATCCGCGGCGGGGTGGTGCCGGTCGAGGCCGGTGCCACGCTGGACGGCTTGGTCCCCGTCGCCGCGCTCGATCAGATCCGGCGGAAGCTCGTCGCAGCTCCAGCCGCTGTGTTCCCTCCAGGCGCGGGGGAGCGGGTCGGCACGCTGAAGATCACCCGTCCCGGCGTCACGATCGGATCGGTGCCGCTGGTCGTCTCGACGGTTCCGCCGCCTCCGCCGGCGGGGGCCGCGCCCTGGTGGGCGCGCGCGACGGGCGCGATCGCGCGAGGCGTCGGGGCGGTCGTCGAGGGCCTGTTCGGGTGAGGTGCTCGGCGCATCGGCTGCTCCCGGCCGCTCGGCAGACCTCCTGCTAGGCTCGCGCCGATGTCGGATGTCGCGAGCGTCCTGTTCGGGCGCGAGGATGTCCGCCGCCGGGTGCAGGAGCTCGGCCGCACGATCGCCGGGGACTACGTGGGGCGGGAGCCCGTGTTCATCACGGTCCTCAAGGGCGGCGCGGTCTTCCTCGCGGATCTGATCCGCGGCGTCGACCTCGGGGTCGAGACGCATTTCATGGCGATCAGTCGCTACGGCGACGCCGACGAATCTCTGGGTCGCGTCCGGATCCTGTTGGACGTAGATGTCGATCTTGCCGGCCGCGATGTGATCCTGGTCGAGGACATCGTGGACACGGGGCTCACGCTCCGGTACCTGCTCGGCGTCCTGCGATCCCGCGAACCGGCGACGCTCGAGGTGTGCGCACTGCTCGACAAGTCGGCTCGGCGCATCGTGCCCCTGCACCCTCGATACATCGGATTCGATTGTCCGGACCGGTTCGTCGTGGGCTACGGGCTCGATTTCTCCGAACGGTATCGGAACCTCCCGGACATCCTGCAGGTCGACGATCTCGAGGCCCTCAAAGCCGACCCGGACGTGCTCGCGCCGCTGGTTGCCTCGGCTTGATCCGCCGGCGGCGCCGAGAGTTGCCCGACGTCAGAGCCGCCGTTACCCTCGATGCGCGATGATCGAGATGGAGCTGACCGGCGTTCGGGTCGAGCTGCCCACGAACCAGCCGATCGTGCTCCTGCGCGAACGCGAAGGGGAGCGTTACCTCCCGATCTGGATCGGAGCGGCGGAGGCCGCCGCGATCGCGCTCTCGCTGCAGGGGGTGGAGACCCCCCGGCCGATGACACACGACCTGCTGAAGACGATCCTCGACGACCTGTCCGTCGACGTGCTCCGGATCGTCGTGACCGAGCTCCGCGACTCGACGTTCTACGCCACGATCGAGCTGAACCGGCAGGGCGAGGATCTCGAGGTCTCGTCGCGCCCGTCCGATGCGATCGCGCTCGCGGTCCGCATGTCGGTCCCGATCTTCGCGAGCGAGGACGTGTTGGAGGAGGCCTCGATCCTGATCCCCGGCGACGAAGACGAAGAGGTCGAGAAGTTCCGGGAGTTCCTCGACAGCGTCAGCCCCGAAGACTTCGAGAGCTAAGCCTCAGACGTAGATGCCCGTTGGCTCCCGGCCGACGGGTCCGTGATGGTTCGGAGCGCGCTCGAGGGCCCAGCGGCGACAGCGCGCGAGCGAAGAAGAGCGGGCGTCCGAGCGACCCCCTCAACCGCTCGTCCGCCCGCCGTCCCGGCGCGGGGAACCTGGACCGCGCCCGGGAGCATGTGCGGTCCTCCTCAGGTGCAGAAGAACACCGTCACCCAGAGCTTGCCGTTGTGTGTCGCGGCGCCGACCGCCACGCGGTGGAACCCCCGATCGAGGATGTGCGAGCGGTGATCGGCGCTGGCCATGAACGCCCGTTCGAGTTCTTGGACGCTTCCCGACGTCATGCCGACGTTCTCCCCCCACGCGTAGCAGTGGGCACCGTACTGTCGAGGGCCACTCGTGTGCCAGAGGCGATGGTTGCGCGCCATCTGCTCGCTGTGGCGCTGTGCCTCGTCGGACATCCGGAAGGCCCGCTCAACCCGATGTACTCCGTGCCTCTCGCGGCTGTCGTTCGTGGCGTGGTACACCTGCCACGCGTAGTTGGGAGTCCCGGCGACGGCGGGCCCGGGAGCGGCCACGATCCCCACGGCGATCGCCACGGCCGCCACCGACCTGATGAATGCCCCTCGGGTGCGCGTCCGCTCGATCCTCATCCCTACGTTCACCTGCGCTGTTCGGTCCAGTCCTTCCGTACTAGGGGCCACATCGGCCGGTGGATGTTCGAACTTGAGTTCAACGGAGCGTGAACGCGTCGATGAGGCCGTTGACACGCCCCGACAGGGGCCATACGCTGCCGAAACACATCGACGTGATTACGGAGTTGTCATGAGTGAACAGGGCTACCGTGCGCCCGAGGCGAAGCGGATCGCGGATATCACGTACCGGCAGCTCGACTATTGGACCCGCACGGGTCTGGTCACCCCATCGATCAACGACGCGCACGGGTCCGGATCCCAGCGCCTGTATTCGTTCCAGGACCTGGCCACGCTCCGAGTGATCAAGAAGCTGCTCGACACCGGCGTGTCGCTCCAACGGGTGCGCAAGGCGGTCGAACACCTCCGCGCGATGGACCGGCCCCCGCACGGCGTCACGCTCATGTCGGACGGTCGCGGCGTCTACGAGGCGCATTCCCCGGAGGCGGTCGTCGACCTCCTCCGTGAGGGGCAGGGCGTCTTCGCGATCTCCCTGGACGCCGTATACAGCGACCTGGAAGACAGCGTGAACGGGACCGCGAAGCGTTCCCGGCGCACCGCCACCGGAGGATCGTGAGCCCGCAGGCCGCCGTCATCGACGACACGCCTCTGAAGAGTGACACCGTTCGGTTCGCCCACGCCTCCGAGCGGCAGTTCGCCCAGCTACTCGACTTCTACGGCATCGGCTGGGAGTACGAGCCCACGTCGTTCGATATCGAATGGGACAAGGAGGGCCGGGTCCTGCAGCGGTTCACGCCCGACTTCTACCTGCCCGAGTACGACCTGTACATCGAGATCACGACGCTCAGCCAGAAGCTCGTGACGAAGAAGAACCGGAAGGTGCGGCGACTGCGCGAGCGCTATCCCGAGGTCACCTGCAAGATCTTCTACCAGCGCGACTACCTCTCGCTGGTCACGAAGTACGGCTTGGAGGACGCCCGGACGGACCACCCCGGCGACGCCTCCGCATAGGTACGTCGCCCTCCGTACACTGGGCGGCGTGAGGTTCGCGCCGCACACCGAGGCCGACGTCCGCGACATGCTCGCGGTGATCGGCCGCTCCTCGATCGACGACCTCTTCTCCCAGATCCCCGAGCCCATCCGGCTCGGGCGCGCGCTCGCGATCGAGGACGGCGTCTCGGAGATGGAGCTGCTCGGCGACGCGCGCGCGCTGGCCGCTCGGAACCGTCACGCGGACGATCTCGTCTGCTTCGCGGGAAGGGGGGCGTATGACCACTACGTGCCGTCGGTCGTGTGGGCCCTGGCGGGTCGGTCGGAGTTCTACACCTCCTACACGCCGTACCAGCCGGAGTTGTCGCAGGGTGTGCTGCAGGCGTTGTTCGAGTACCAGTCGATGATCTGTGAGCTCACAGGACTCGAGGTCTCCAACGCGTCCCTGTACGACGGGGTCACCGCGCTCGTCGAGGCGGTCCACATGACGATCACGTCCGAGCGAACCCGGGTCCTGGTCTCCTCCGGGGTGGAGCCCCGGGCGATCGAGGCGTTGCGGACCGCGGGCCGGGGGGCGGGCTATCAGCCGGAGCCGCTCGGGGACGACGTGTTCGCGCACCTCGGTGCGGACGTCGCATGCGTCGTGGTGCAGCACCCGAACGTGTACGGGGAGCTCGAGCCGGCGCGGGCGATCTTCGATGCGGCCCGCGATGCGGGGGCGCGATCGATCCAGGTGTTCGACCCGCTGTCCCTCGGGTTGCTCGCACCACCCGGCGAGCTGGGGGCCGATCTCGCGGTGGGGGAGGGGCAGGGTCTGGGGAACCACCTCAACTACGGCGGCCCGTACCTGGGGATCATCGCCGCTCGCGCGGCCGACGTCCGCAAGATGCCCGGTCGCATCGTGGGCGCCACCGTCGACGTCGACGGCCGGCCCGGCTACGTCCTCACGCTCCAGAGCCGCGAGCAACACATCCGGCGGGAGAAGGCGACGTCGAACATCTGCACGAACCAGACGCTCATGGCGATCGCGGCCACCGTGTACCTGGGCTGGCTCGGACCGCAGGGGCTGGAGGCGCTGGGGCGGGCGTGCGCGGCGAAGGCGCGATACACGGCGGACCGGCTGACCGCGATCCGGGGCGTCGAGCTCCTGCATCCGGAGGCCCCGTTCTTCAAGGAGTTCGCGGTGCGCCTGCCGCGGGACGCGGCCGGGATCGTCGATGCGATGGTGGAGCGCGGATACCTCGCGGGGGTGCCGTTGCTCGAGGCGGGGTCCGACATCCTCCTCGTGGCCGTGACCGAGCGCCGGACCCGAGCCGAGATCGACGCGTTCGCGTCGGCGATGACGGAGTTGCTGGCATGAGCGAGGGTGCTCCGATCCGGACCCAGGGCCCGTCGTCTCCCCCGACGATCATGGACCGCAGCGTCCGCGGGCGATCCGCATACAGCCTGCCGACGCTCGACGTGCCCGAGGCCGACCTGGAGGTCGAGCATGCGCGCAAGGAAGCGCCGGGGCTGCCGGAGGTCAGCGAGATCGACCTGATCCGCCACTACACGCGGCTGTCGCAGATGAACTACGGGGTCGACACCGGCCCCTATCCGCTCGGATCGTGCACGATGAAGTACAACCCCAAGGTGGCCGAGGCCGCGGCCGGCCTGCCGGGGTTCCAGCGAGCCCACCCCCTGCAACCCGACGGGACGGTGCAAGGCACGCTCGAGATGCTGTGGCGCCTGGAACGGACGCTGTGCGAGCTCACGGGGATGGCTCGAGTCACCATGCAGCCGCCGGCGGGCGCCTGCGGTGAGATGACCGGCCTGCTCATCATGCGCGCCTTCCACGCGGAGGGGGGACAGGGGCCGGCTCGCACGCGGATCCTGATCCCCGACTCTGCTCACGGCACGAACCCGGCGAGCGTCAAGCTGGCCGGGTTCGATGCGGTGGCGGTCCCGTCCGAGTCTCGCGGGCTCGTGGACGTCGACGCCTTGCGTGAGCTGGTCGACGAGGGCACGGCCGGGTTGATGTTGACGAACCCGAACACGCTCGGGCTGTTCGAGGAGCGCATCGAGGAGATCACGGACATCGTGCACGGAGCCGGAGCGCTCGTGTACTACGACGGCGCCAACCTCAACGCGATCCTGGGTCGCTGCCGGCCGGGCGACATGGGGTTCGACATCGTGCACATCAACACGCACAAGACGTTCGCCACCCCGCACGGCGGGGGAGGTCCGGGGGCGGGGCCGGTGGGCGTGACGGAGCGCCTGGGCCCGTACCTGCCCTCCCCGGTGGTCGAGCGGGCGGAGGACGGCACCTACCGATGGGACCACGACCGTCCGCGCTCGATCGGGCGCCTCCACGGGTTCAACGGCAACATGGGGGTCCTGGTGCGCGCCTACGCGTACGTGACGCTCCATGGGGCCGATGGGCTCTCGGAGATCAGCGAGCTCGCCGCGCTCAACGCGAACTACCTGGCGGCCTTGATCGCCGACGAGTTTCCCCTCGCGCACCCCGACGCCGCACCGATGCACGAGTTCGTGGCGTCGGCCGCCGGACTGAAGCGCGAGACCGGGGTCCGGGCGATGGACGTCGCCAAACGCCTGATCGACCTCGGGTACCACCCCTCGACGGTGTACTTCCCGCTCGTCGTGGACGAGGCGATGATGGTCGAACCCACGGAGACGGAGTCGAGGGAAACGCTCGACGGCCTCGGCGCCGCGTTCCGGCGGGCGGCGGCCGATGCGCGCTCCGATCCCGATCTCTTGCGCGAAGCCCCCATCACGACCCCGGTGCGCCGGCTCGACGAGGCGTGGGCGGCCCGGCACCTCCAGCTGCGCTGGACCGCCGCGCCGTCCGATCGAGACTAGACCCCCGCCACGCGGATGGACCCGGGCCCGTCGTCACCCTTTCGCGGCGGCGATCGCCTCGGCGACGACCTCGTCACTCGGGGCGACCCCAGGCACCTCCGTCGTCCACACCGACCGCACGATCCCGTCGCGTGAGATCCCCACGACGGCGCGCTTGGTCGTGAGGCGGAGACCGGCCGGCAACGCATCCTCGTACAGCCCGACGTAGGACCGGCTCACCTCGTGGTCGTAGTCGGCCAGCAGCTTGGCACCGAAGTGGAACTCGTCGTCCCAGGCCTTGAGCAGCATCGGGTAGTGGCCGGTCACCCCGTAGACGGTCACGCCCGCGTCGCGATAGTCCTCGATGTGGTCGCGGACCGCGCACATCTGGGCCTCGCAGGTCCCGGTGTAGGGGAGCGGGAAGAATTGCAGGACCACCCCACCATCCGCCAGCGCATCGGAAAGGCGAAACGTCGGAGCGTCCTTCCCCCACACGTCGCTCAGCAGCTCGAAATCGGGTGCGGCGTCACCGACGTGCACGGGCATCGGCGCCTCCTCCTCCCGTCCGGGGCTCGATCCCTTGATCCTGGCGTTCGGCCAGCGTACCGGCCGGGGAGGGAGGCGATGCGGACCGCTCGGTCAGCGCACCCGGGACAGAGTGTCATAATGTTCGTTATGGGGAAGGGTTCGAGGGCGGGGCTGAGGCCGTCAGCGATGGACGGAAACGCCGCCGGAACCCCCATCTGGTGACCAGCCACAGCGCTTCGACCACGATGCGGCGAGAGATCTTCGAATGGCCGTGCTCGCGTTCCCGGAACGTGATGGGCACCTCACGCAGCGTGAAGCCCAGGTCGTGGGCGCGCATCACGAGCTCGATCTGGAACCCGTAACCGTCCGAGGCGAACGGACGTTCGACGAGCCGGGCGAGGAGCGCGGATCGATACACGCGGAACCCGCTGGTGGCGTCCCGCAGCGACAGCGAGAGCATCCACCGGGCGTAGACGTTGCCCGCGCGGGACAGGGCCACCCGGGCCGCGCTCCAGTTGGTGACGGAGCCTCCCGGGATGTAGCGGCTCCCGACGACGAGGTCGGCACCGGCGGCCGCCGCCTCGAGTAGACGGGGGAGCTCGGTGGGGTCGTGGGACAGATCCGAGTCCATCTCCACGATCAGGTCGTACTCCCCCACGAGCCCGATCGTGAACCCTTCGAGGTAGGCGCTCGCCAGGCCGGCCTTGCCCTCGCGCTCCACGAGGCGGACCTTCCGGTCGGCGGCCGCGATGGTCCGTACCACGTCGCCGGTTCCATCGGGCGAGCCGTCGTCGACCACCACGACGTCGATGTCCGCTCCCGCGGAACGGACGCCTCGGATCACGCGTTCGATCGTCGGTCGCTCGTCGTAGGTCGGCAGGATCACCATCGTCCTCCGCGTGCCGGGGAGCGGGGCCGGCGGCGGGCGACGCGAGCTTCGACGGCGTGGCAGGGCGAACAGCACGAGCACGAACCCGCCGCACAGCCACGGGAACCGGTCCCCCACCCGCACGTACCAGGTCCGTTCGCTCGAGGTGACGATCGAGTGCCGGAGCAACGCCGGCTCGAACAATGCGGCTGAGGCGACCACGCGCCCGTCGGGGTCGATGAACGCGCTGATCCCCGACACCGCGGCGTTCACGACCCATCGTCCGGTCTCGATCGCGCGGATACGGCTCATCTGGAGGTGCTGTTCGCTCGCCGCGGTGAAGCCGTAGGAGGCGTTGTTCACGCTCACCACCAGGACCCCGGCCCCGTCGGCCACCATCTGTCGTGGGATCGAGGGGAACGAGTTCTCGTAGCAGATCGGGGCTCCGATCGGCGGGAGCCCCGTCGTGCGCACGGTGTGGATCCGATCGCCCGGTACGCGGTCGACGGGCACCTGGTCGATCGCGTCGATCCACGACAGCCTCGATCGGAAGGGGACGTACTCGCCGAACGGCACGAGATGGACCTTGTCGTACCGATCGACCTGCTCGCCGTTCCCGTCATATAGGAGCTCGCTGGTGTGCTGGGTGCCGTCTGGATCGTTCACCACGGCCCCGATCAACGTCGGTGCTCCGACGGTCGCGATCGTTCCACGAACGGCGGCCATCACGGTGGGGTCGGCGGCCGCCGCGGGGTCCAGAGCCCCTTCGCCCCACACGACGAGATCCGGGCGGGGCTCCCCCACCAGCCGCAGATGCTGTTCGACGTTCAGGCCGGCGACGTCGATGTCCTCGGCTGCGACGGAGCGTGAGCGCGCCTGCCGGACGTCGACCTGCACCGCCGCGACGTCAACCGTCGATCCGTCGGGCGACCCGAACGGGATCGCGATCGAGCCGAGCGCGAGGATCCCGGCCGCGACGATCGCACCGGCGTCGCGTCGCGGCCCGTCGCGCGTGGCCCCCGCCAGCACGGCGTTCACGAGGACCACCACGAACGTGACGGCCCACACACCGGCGAGCGTCGCCCACCGGACCGTCACGGTGTTGCTCACTTGGGAGACGCCGAGGGCTCCCCAGGTGAACCCCCCCAGCGGCCACAGGGAACGCAGCCAGTCGATCAGCGTCCAGAGCGCCGCGATGCCCAGCCCGGTCACGAGCGGGCGTCCGGGACGGCGGATCGCCGGCGTCAGCAGGCCGAACAGTCCGACCGTCAGGGCCGAGACGACGGTCAATGCCGTCCACCCCATCAACCCGAACCGCAGGATCCAATACAGGGTCGCGCCGTAGAACCCCAGGCCGAACGCGAGTCCGAGCCAGAACCCCCTGCCGGGCCCCGCGTCCGCGAGCAGCCACAGCAACGGCGCCAATGCCACGAACGCCACCGGCCAGATGCCGGCCGGTGGGAACGCGATGGACAGGCCGAGCCCCGCGAGGAGGCAGATGAGGAGCGCGAGCGGAAGCCTGGGACGCGCCCTCAGGCGCAGTCGCGGCACAGCATCTTCTTCTTGTCCGCCAGTTGGCTCCGGTGCTTCACCAGGAAGCACCGCTTACACATGAACTCGGTGTCCTGCATCGGCACGATGCGTGCGTCGGTGGGGTCGGCGGCGGTCTTGTCGTCGCGCGGGACCGCCACGAGGACCTCGTCCTCCTCGTCGGCCTCGTCCTCGGCTGCCGCCTCCTGTTTCACCAGGAGCTCCTGGATCGACTCGACGTCGCCGCCGGTGGCGGGATCGGGTGGCACCGTGGCGTCGGCGAGCTCGGCCTCCGAGGGTTCGGCCTCGCTCAGGTCCTCCTCTGATTCGTCGATGTCTTCGTCTTCGACCGGCTGATCGACGTCGTTCATGGTGTCGTTCATCACATCCTCCGAGGGTTCGGTGGCCCTCGATGCGCCGCGTATCCTACTGCCGCAGGATGCGGTTGCAACGGGCGCCGGACAGAACCTCGCGAGGACCGTGGACATTCCCGCGGGAGACAGATGAGGACCCAAGAGACCTTTGGGGCCGCGACGCCGGGGCGCCGCGTTCTCTACTCAGCCTCTTGGGTCCTGCGCGCGCCTCCGCCGGGGCGGTGACGCGGGAGGCAGGGTAGAACGGCCTCCTGGAGGGGGTCAACCGCTCCGCGGCAGGAAGAGTGACAAACGAGGCTCCGAGATGGCGATCAGCGCGCGTAGACCTCCCGGCCGAGCGACACGGTGAGCACGGGCCGGAGTCCTTCCACCGACGGAAGGTTCAACGGATCGACCTCGTAGACCGCCAGGTCGGCATGCATCCCAGGCGCGAGCGCACCCTTCTTCTCCTCCTGGCGGCCGACACGGGCGGACCCGATCGTGTGGAGCCGGATGGCCTCACGCCGGTCGAGCCGTTCGGATGGGGCATGATGCAGCTCCATAGCGTGGACGGCGAGCATCGGGTCCAGGGGCGTGACCGGGGCATCCGAGCCCACCCCCACCACGATCCCCCGGTCGAGCATCGAACGGATCGGATTCATGGTGGCGGCGCGTTCCCAGCCGAGCGCCCGCTCGTAGAGCGCCCCCGGGCCCCCCCATCGCAGATCGAACACCGGCTGCATCGAGACGGCCAGCCCGAGCACGGCGGCGCGCTCGATCTGCCCGGGCGAGGGCATCTCGAAGTGTTCGATCCGGTGACGGCGGGACCGGAAGTGTCGGCGTTCCCTGGAGTCCAACGCTCCGTATACACGCTCCCAGGTCGAGAGCACCTGTTCGATCGCGGCATCGCCGATCGCGTGCACACCCACCTGCAGTCCTGCCACGTGGCCCGAATGGAAGAGCTCGGCGAGCTCGTCGTCGCCGAAGTAGGGAGCTCCGGCACCCGCGGCGTCGGCGTACGGGGCGCGGAGCCACGCGGTCCGGGCACCGACCGATCCGTCCACCGGCAGGTCTCCCCCCACGCTCCCGAGATCACGTTCGATCACCGAGGGGAGGTCGGTGGTGGCGACCACCGTCATCACATCGACCGGCAGCCGGCGGCGGTGACCGAGCAGTACCTGGAGCTCGCGCGGTCCGTGCCAGTGCGGCATGGCCATCTCGTGCACGGTCGTGACCCCTCGAGCCGCCGCGAGCCCCGCCGCCTCGAGCTGGAGCGATTGCACGGTGAGGTCGTCGAGCGACTCGAGCGCCCAGCGCCCGAGACGGTCGTTCGCGTCGCCCCGGAGAATCCCCGTCGGGCGACCGTGCGCGTCGAGCTCCAGGCCCTGAGCGTCGACCACCCCGCTCGCGTCGATCGCACGCGCGTTCGCCAGGCAGACGTGCCCGTCTGCCCGGCGGATGACCAGGGGTCGGGGGGTCACCGCCGCGAGCTGCTCCGGGGTCGGCACCGCGGGGTCGTCCCAGCGCGATTCGTCGTAGCCCTGCAGGTAGAGAGGTGAGGAGCCCGTCGTCCCTCCCTCGCTCGTGCTCGCCCGCGCCGAGGCCGCGGCCAGGAGCTCGGTCGCCGATCGGGCCGACTCGATGGCGTCGTTCTCGAGCGCCAGCCCCGTGGTGGTGAGGTGAACGTGCGTGTCGACGAAGCCGGGCATGATCGTGGTCCCGGGCAGATCCACGACCCGATCGGCACGGGGTGGCTCGCCCGAGCCGACGCGCTGGACGTGGCGGTCGTCGATCAGCACCCACTCCCCCCGTTCGGGATGCGACTGCGTGTACACCACCGATGCCCGGTACAGCGTCCTCATGGCCGGCGCATCATGGCACGTGACGAGTACCGGCCGCGGAGGATGCTTCCACGAGCCGGAACACCTCCGATCGGTTCGGCACGACCCGCGTCTTGTCCTCGTTGGCCCGGAGTCCCAGCTGCCGCAGCGCCCGCCGAACCTGGGCGCAGGTGCGTTCCCCGGACGCCGCGTCGGGAACGAACACCGTGAGGTCGTCCACCCAGCGCATGTGCCGCAGCCCGGTCTCCTGGATCGCGCGATCCACCTGCAGCAGCACGGCGTTCGCGAGCACGGTGGAGGCGACGGGTCCGATCGGCAGACCATCCACCCCCCGCTCTTCGAACGAGCGGAGGTGGTCGACGATCCGTTCGATGTGGCGCTCGCGGGCACCGATCAGCCGCAGCGCGGACCCGACGCACCCGGGTTCGATCGAGGCGAAACATTCCCGTACGTCCATCGCCAGGGTGAGACCGGCGGGCGCGGCTCGCAGCGATCGAGCGGTGGCCCGACGGAGACGGCGACGCGCGCTCCTCCAGTCGTGCAGGTCGATGTGTCGTCCTCGAACCCAGGCACGGTCGGCGAACACCTCGGGACCCAACGCTCGTTCGACCAACGGCAGCACCCGGGCGACCGAGACCTCGTAGGAACGGCCATCGATCTCCGGGAGCACGGCGATCTGTCGGGGTCGGCCGTCCGGGCGCGGGACCTCACGGATCGTGATGACGTCGGTGCGCCCTTCGGGTGGATGCGTCGGTCGAGGCGCGGTGTGCGCGGGTCGCCTCGTCTGCGGGCTCGTCTCCGACACGTCGACCTCCGTGGGGCGTTCCGCGGCGGTCGCGAGGGAGGCCGGTGCCGCGCCACTCCGATTCCTACGTCGGGCCGGCCTCAGGCGCAATCGGACGACGCGGGGTGCGTGCATCCCCCGATCGGATCGCGCGTGCCCCACCGGGGGACGACGACACGACGTCTGGGGGGCCGTCGACACGGGCGGACGGTCGCCGCCCCTATGATGGACGGGTGCTCGACGAGCGGGATCTGGACATCGTCTCGGCGTTGCAGGCGGATGCGAGAGCGACCTACGCCGACGTCGCCGCGAGGGTGGGCCTGTCCGCGTCCGCCGTCCACGACCGCGTCCGCAAGCTCGAGCAGCAGGGCGTGATCCGCGGCTACACCGCGATCGTGGAACCCGGCGCGCTGGGTCTGTTCGTCACGGCGCTGGTCGCGGCGTCGCCGCTGGATCCCACCGAACCCGACGACCTCCCCGACCGGGTCTCGGAGTTCCCCGAGGTCGAGGACTGTTACTCGGTGGCTGGCGAGGCGAACTACATCTTGAAGGTGCGCACCGGTACGACGATCGACCTCGAGGATCTGCTCCGGCGCCTCCGCGAGAAGGGCGGTGTGAGCACCAGAACCACCGTCGTCCTCTCGATCCCGTTCGAAGGTCGACCCCTCCGGGGCTGAGGGCGGCGGCCGGGCCGATCGGGGCGGAGGGATCGCCCGGGTATCCTGACCCTTCATGCGCCTGTTCAACACGCTGACCCGAGAGGTGGAGGACGTCCGTCCGATCGAGGAGGGCCACGTGACGATGTACACATGCGGTCCCACCGTGTATCGGTACGCGCACCTGGGGAACCTCCGCACGTTCATGCTCGGTGACCTGATCCGCCGGGGTCTCGAGTTCGAAGGGCTCCGGGTCACGCAGGTGATGAACATCACCGACGTCGGACACATGACCGACGAGGCCTCGACGGACGCGGTGGACAAGATGCAGCTCGCGGTCGAGGACGAGGGCATGACCCCCCTCGAGATCGCGGAGAAGTACACGGAGCAGGTGTTCACCGACGCCGAGGCGGTCGGGATCCGCCCTGCGGACATCGTGCCGAAGGCGACCGAGCACATCCCCGAGATGCTCGAGCTCACCCGCACGCTGATCGAGCGCGGCCACGCCTACCCGGTCGACTCCGGCAGCGTCTACTTCGACGTGACGTCGTTCCCGGGGTACGGCACGCTGAGCGGCAACACGCTCGAGCACCTGCGCGAGGGGCACCGAGAGCTCGAGACGGATCCTCGCAAGCACCACCCGGCCGATTTCGCCCTGTGGAAGGCGGCCGGTGAGGGCCGCCTGATGCGTTGGGATTCTCCGTGGGGTGAAGGGTTCCCCGGATGGCACATCGAATGCTCGGCGATGTCGATGAAATACCTCGGCGACCGTATCGATATCCACACGGGCGGCACGGACCTTCGGTTCCCCCACCACGAAGATGAGATCGCCCAATCCGAGGGCGCGGTCGGACATCAGGTCGTGTCGATCTGGGTCCACGGCGGCCACCTTCGACAGACGGGCCAGAAGATCTCGAAATCGACCGGCAACGTGGTGCAGGTCGCCGACCTTCTCGATCGAGGTCTCGATCCGCTCGCGTTCCGCTGGCTGGCGTTCCAGACGCAGTACCGATCGGAGATGGACTTCAGCTGGGAGGCGATGGAGGCTGCCGACCAGAAGGTGCGCCAGCTCCGCCATCGCGTGGCGGACTGGGGAGCGCCCGCGGCGGAGCCCGGCTCGTCGGCCCGAGCGTTCGACGAGCGGTTCCGGGCCGAGATCGCCAACGACCTCCACATGCCGGGCGCCGTCGCGATCGTGAACGAGCTCGTCTCGGCCGCCGACGTCCCCGACGCCGAGAAGGGCGCCCTGCTGCGGTCGTGGGACGCGGTGCTCGGGCTCGACCTCGATCGAGAGGCCACCAGCGGGTGGGAGCCGACCGAGGAGATGCAGGCGTTGATCGCCGAACGTGATGAGGCCCGACGGGCCCAGGACTACGCCACCAGCGATCGGCTACGGGATCGACTCGTGGCTCTGGGACTGGAGGTCATGGACACGGCCCAGGGGACGAAGGTTCGTCCCGCGGGCTGAGGCGCCCGACGTGTTGCTCAGGCGCCCGGCTCGGGCATGCCACGCCTGGCGAGCGCCTCCGTCAGCGCCGGCCGAAGGAACGCCGTTCCCTCGAGGCCCGGCAAAGCGGCGATCGTTCGGTCCATCTCGTCGATCAGCGCCGCGCCCACGGGGTCGCCGAACAGACGCGTGACCACGAAGTCCGTCTCGGCTTGCGGCCGCACCCCGGTTCCCACCGGGGCCCACAGGTGCTCGAGGGACCATCGGACGAGCCTTCGAGCTCGGCGGCTCGCCGAGAGGCGTCGGCGTGCCTGCGCCCGGTAGAACGCGAAGTGACGGCGCTCTTGCTTGCCGATCGCAGCCAGGACCTGGATCAGGGTCTCGTTCCGGGTGCGATCCATCATGAGGTGGTACCCCCGGGCCGTCGTGAGCTCGTTCACCATCCCCCACGTCATCGGGATCGCGACGAAGTCCCGGTCCGTTGCGGCCGAGCCCAGCAACGTCCCGACGTGCGCGGTGTAGCCCTTCGCCCCGAGCCGGCGGCGGATCCGGTGGATCCGGGCGGTCCGAGTCGGATAGGGCGAGTCCGCGTGGACCCGCTCCCCCGGGTCGGGCGCGATCGAGACCCCCGCCTCCCCGAGCAGCCGGCTGAACGCCTCGCCGTGCCAGTACTCCTCATAGTTCCAGCAGCTGAGGAACGCGGTCACGTCGGGGTCGAACGCTGCGTGCGTCGCGAGGAGGTCCCGCAGGAAGATCACCGTGTGGCCCTCGATGTCCATCATGTAGCGCAGGAGACGCACCTCGTCGTTCGTAAGCGGTTGTTCGCGTGCGAGCTCCCATCGAACGTTGGAGAGGTCCACTCGTCCCGAGGTGCGGATGAAGCGGTCGAGGTCGAACTCGGCCTCAGCCCGCCGGACATCGAACGTCGCGACCATGCCCCTGCTTCGCAGCAGCTCGCGAGCGGGATCACCGCCGAGCCGTGATCGTCCGGGTCGCTGGCTCAGGCCACGCTGCGCAGCTCCCTCGGGCTGCGGTTCAGGCGCTCGGCGCCGTCGTCGGTGACCGCGACGATGTCCTCGATCCGCACCCCGAAACGTCCCGCCAGGTAGATGCCGGGCTCGATGGAGAACGTGGTCCCGGGCTGCATGATCCACCGATCGCCCGCGACGAGGTAGGGCGGCTCGTGGACCTCGAGACCGATGCCGTGGCCCGTGCGATGGATGAACCGATCGCCGTACCCGGCGCGCTCGATCACATCGCGAGCGATCCGGTCGAGCTCGTGCGCTGCGATCCCCGGACGAACGGCCTCGCACGCGGTCTCCTGCGCCTCGGCGACGACGGCGTGGACCCTTCGGACCTCTTCGTCCGCCTCCCCCACCACGACCGTCCGCGTCGTGTCGCTGTAGTAGCCGTCGACGTCGCCGCCGAAGTCCATGACCACGACGTCACCCGGTCCGATCCTGCGCCCTCCGGGTTCGTGGTGGGGCGACGCTGAATTCGGCCCGCTCGCAACGATCGTGAACTCGGCCCGGTCGTGGCCCTGGTCGACGAGCAGGCCGGCGAGCTCGTCCGCGATCTCCTGTTCTCGCCGTCCCTGGAACCGGGTCTCGCACACCAAGCGGTATGCCTCGTCCGCCGCGTGACCGGCCCGCCGCAGCGCGGCGAGCTCATCGGCGTCCTTGATCGCGCGGATGGGTCCCAGGACCGGGGATGCAGGAGCGAACGACGACCCCGTGGCGCGCTGGAGCCCCAACAGGTGGGCGGCCCACAGCCGGTCGCCCACGGCCACCCGGCCTGCGACGGGCAGGAGCCCGGCGGCCGCCTCGTAGGGATCGTCGCCGTCGCCCCAAGGTCGCAGCTCCACCAGGCCGCCCATGGCCGATGCCGCGAGCGGCTCCTCGAGCGCGGGCACCAGCATGAGGGGCGGTTGGTCCGGACGAAGGATCAGCAACGTCGGTCGCTCGAACGGGATCGGGGCGTAGCCCGCCAGGTACGCCAGGTCGGGCGAAGGGGGGATCACCACGGCGTCGAACCCGAGCTCCGCCGCGGCCTCACCCGCCCGGTGCATCCGATCGTCGTGTCGTGGGGTCATCGTCGCCTCCTGATCAGATCTTCAACAGGATCTGCTGGGGCACGAGCTGGAACGTGGCCGGGGTCGTTCCCAACGCCACCCCGTCGGCGACGACCGGGAGCGGCCGGTCGGCGTCGATCGCGATACGGATCTTCGCCCGGAACTCCCGGATGGCCGGGTCGGGCACGTGATCGCCCTGGCGCATGATCCTGGGCATCATCGTGTACGCGTCGGACGTCGGACCTGTGAACACGAGCGCGTCGAGCACGCCGTCTCCCGGCCACGACCGGGGGGAGAGTCGGAGCCCGGATGCGAACTGCGCGTTGCCCACGATCACCTGGAACGCCCGTCCCGTCCACGACTTCGTGTCGATCGCGGCTCGCACCTCGGCGGGTCGCGTCCGGAGATAGGCGCTCCAGAAGCCCAGGAACGCGCGGCCGCGATCACCGAGGACCCGAGGCATCCGGTGCGCGCGCAGCGAGACCTCCGCACCCAAGCCGGCCTGGGCGAGGTTGTGCGCGTACCGCGTGCGATCCGTGCCGTCGTGGTCACGACACGTGATCTTCATGACATCGAACGGATAGACGACGTCGCCGTCCAGGTGCTCCACCGCCCGGTCGAGGTCGGACGGCAGGTTGAAGGTCCGGAGGAGGTCGTTCTCCGTGCCGGCCGCCACGACACCGAGGATGGGGTCGGGCACGATCGTCGAGCCCTCGCGGAACATCCCGTTCACGACCCCTTGCACGAGCCGGTCGTCCCCGACCGCCACGATGAACCGCTCACCCCGCTCGAGCGCCTCGGTGGCACAGCGGGTCGCTTCGTTGGCTGAGGCCACTAGGTGGAGCCGGAACGCAAGCGAGCGTCGGTCGAGCGCGTGCTCGAGCTCGGACCGCGTGCGATCGCCGTTGGGGCCGGGGCCGAGGCCAGCGATCACGGCCAGCGGTCGCACCGACGATGGAGCCGCGACGGAGGCGTCCATCAGACCCCCGTGTACGCGACGACGCCGCGCAGCACCGCCTCGCGCGCCGATCGGAACTGCCCCGCCACCGGGGGCTCGGCCACCTCTTCGACCTGCCGCAACAGGTCGACGAGCTGCTTGCAGTTGCGCACGAAGTCACCCGGCGCCATCTCGGTCTCCTCGAGGACGTCCTCCAGCGGGCGTCCTTCGGCCCAGTGGAAGACCGGTGTCGCGAACCCCTGTTCCAACTCTCGGCACAATTGCACCTGGTGCTCGTCCTCGGTCCGGCGGACCCGTCGCCAGATCCGCAGGAGCGCCTCGTACCGATCCCGCGTCGCTGGGGTCGGCATCTCACCCGAGAGCGGGACCCGCTCGCGGCCCTCGTAGACCGTGGCCGACATCAGGGCCGCGATCTCCGGCGCGGAGATGCCGGCGAACAGATCCCCCGCAAGCGCCTCGCCGACCAGGATGTCCGCTTCGCCGTAGACATGGGCCAGGATCCGACCCTTGTCGGTCACCCCCCACCCGTCCACGTACCCGAGGTCCTCCAGGACCGACAGGACGCGGTCGAACTGTCGCGCCAAGGTCTCGGTCCGCACCCGGATCCGTCGCTCCACCCCCTGGAGTGACCGTTCCTTGTCCTCGACCCGCGCTGCCCACCGTTCGTGCTTCGCTCGCTCGGGGCATCCGTGGCACGGGTGCTGCGCGGCCCGTTGCTCCAACGCTGTGGCCTCGCGCTCGACCTGCGGGTCGGGGCGCTCGGGCGGGGCGGCCGGCGTGCTCACGCGGAGGGAGACGAGCTTCGACGCCACGTCACGGCGGTATCGGCTGCTGCGAGCGCTCCCGGAGCGCGGCAGCGGGATCTTCGTGAGGACGGCGGGCGGCTCGTGGAAGTCTCGCGGGTTCACCCGGAAGAACCGGCGGTCCTGCGTCAGGACGGTGGGCCGCCCGTCTCGGGAGGAGACCACGACCCCGATCCCCCCACGTCTGGCGCCGGGGACCTGGATCACGTCACCCGGTCGCAGGCTGCGCACGCCGCCGCGGACGGCCTCGCCCCGGGCTCGGTCGCGGCCGAGGCGATCCTGCTCGCGCAGGTGCCTCGCCTTCGAGCGCAGCGCCCAGTACTCGTCGAAGTCACCCAGGTCGCATCCCATGTTGACCCGGTAGGCGTCGATCGCCTCTCGGTCGGCGGCGCGCATCCGCTCCAGCGCGACCACGCCACGATCGGCGAGGAACTGTGCGAACGATGCGTTGAGCAGCTGGTGCGACTGCTCGCGCGTGTAGTTCCGCACGAGGTTCACCGCCATGTTGTACGAGGGGCGGAACGACGACGTGAGGTCGTACGTGCGCGTCGCGGCGAGCGTGGCCACGCGCTCGAACGGCACCTGCCGTTGGTAGACCACCACCGCGTGTCCGAGCTGGTCGATGCCCCGGCGGCCGGCACGCCCGGTCAGCTGCGTGTACTCGCCTGGCGTCAGCAGCTCGTGGCGCTCCCCTTGGAACTTCCACAGATCCTCGATCACGACCGTCTTCGCGGGCATGTTGATCCCGAGCGAGAGCGTCTCCGTCGCGAACACGACCTTCACGAGTCCGGCTTCGAAGAGCTCCTCGACGGTCTCCTTGAAGACCGGCAGCATGCCTGCGTGGTGCGCGGCGACCCCCGCCTGTAGCCCGTCGAGGAAGTCGAAGAAGCCGAGCGTCGCCAGATCCTCCTCGTCGATCCAGGCGGCCCGGCTCTCGGCCCGCTCCCGGATCCGATCCGCCTCGGCTCTGCTCGTGAGCCGGATGCCTGCCTCGCGGAGCCATCGGACGCTCCGATCGCAACCCGCTCGGCTGAATACGAAATAGATCGCCGGCAACATGCCCTGTTCCGCGAGGACCTCGACCACTTCCTCGCGGCGCGGTTTGTAGACGCGGCGGTACCCCTCACGGGGCCGGGAGATCCGTTGGTGTTGTGGCAGCGCGCTCCCCCGCCGGTAGTACGTCCGCGCCCGGAGCTCATGCTGGTCGAGCGAGACCACGTACGGGTTGGGGATCGCGACGCCATCCTGTTCCACGTGCATCGGGTGCAGGCGGTGTCCCACCAGGTAATGGTGCTCGAGGGGCACGGGCCGGCGCTCCTCAATGATCACGCGCGTCTCCCCACGCAGCGTGCCGATCCACTCGCCGAATTCCTCGGCGTTGGAGATCGTGGCGGACAGGCACACCACGCTCACGCTGCTCGGGAGGTGGATCAGCACTTCCTCCCAGACGGCGCCCCGGTAGGGGTCCTGCAGGTAATGGACCTCGTCCATCACGACGCTGACCAGCCCGTCGAGGGTGTCGGAGCGTTCGTAGAGCATGTTCCGCAGCACCTCGGTGGTCATCACCACCACCGGCGCCTCGGGGTTGATCGTGTTGTCGCCGGTGAGCAGTCCCACGGTCGTCAGGCCGTGGATCGCCGTGAGGTCGCCGAACTTCTGGTTCGACAGCGCCTTCAGCGGCGTCGTGTAGAAGCACTTGCCGCCCCGGTCCAGGGCGCGTTCGATCGCGTACTCGGCCACGACGGTCTTGCCGCTGCCGGTCGGGGCCGCCACGAGCACGGACAGGCCGGCATCCACCGCGGCTGCGGCTTCGAACTGGAACCCGTCCAGCGTGAACGGGAAGCGTTCCGCGAACGCGAGGGGGGTGATCACGGGCCCAGTCTACGGGCGGCTCGGCTCCACCCGGGCCTCGGAGCACGCGCGTCGACGTCGTGCCGTCGCGTTCAGGCTCGGGCCACGTGGAACCGCGCGAGGAACGCATCGAGCGCATCGCCGAACGCGTGAGGGGCTTCGAGGTTCGACAGGTGGCCGGCGTCCGCGATCGTGACGAGCTCTCCGTGGTGGAGGTGTTCCATCATCGAGGCGGTCGTCGCAGGCGGGATCAGCGTGTCGTGATCGGAGGTGATGACGAGCACCGGCACGTCGATCGCCGGGGTGCTGGCGCCGTCCCAGGTGACCGAGACGCGCACGCCTGCGAGACTCGTCAGTTTGTCCTTTGCGACGCGAAGACGCAGGTCTTCGACCGTCGCCGGCCCGCTCAGCTTGACCTCGCGCTTTTCTCCCGCGCCGAGCGCGAGCGTCTCGGCGTGCAGCGACGTCGCCGCGGCGGGCACCGGTGACCCGCTCGAGAGCAAACTGCGCGCCGCGTCGCGCTGGTTCAGCCGCGCACGCGGAGCGACGCGGCGTTGGGGTTGCGCGTCGAGGACCGCGTCTACCTGGAAGTAATATTCATCGCGCAGCTTGTCGAGTGCGACGACCAGCTTACGACTAAACACGACAGGGTAGTGCCAGGCGACGTAATAACGTGACACTACTCCGAACGGGATCGTGAATACCTCGCCTGCGGCACCGGTCAGCACTTGGTCGAGTGGCAGTTGAACCATCGCCCGCGGGTTATCGTCGACGTAGATGCGCAGCACTTCGTCCGAGAACGCACCGCCGGGCAGAAACAGAGCATCCGACGTGAGCCAGAAGCGCGTCATGCGGCCGGAGCCTTCGAAGCGCGCCATGACTGCGCCGCGCACGTACGAGTCGCTGCAGCCCATGGCGTCGTACTGGTAGGCGATGATCGCGCCCGCGCCGGTATCCGCGTTCCCCGTCTTGCACACGAAGTTGTCGAGGTCGCGATTGCCGTGTGCCACGACAGGCAATAGCGACGCTTCGCCGGCATCCTCGCGTCCTCGGTCGTGGCTGCTTTGCTGCTCGTATTTGCCGGTTCCGAACACCGGCAGCCGGCTCCAATCGGAGAGCAGCTGCAAGCTGTCGGCGTCGGCGACTTCAGGATCGATCGCGGCAGTTGCGGGGTCGAGCGGGCTCGTGTCTCGCGGTGGCTCGTTCATCGCAGGTGCCGTGTTCCCGCC
>Ga0081455_10002679_pt1 | contig 21039 bp, 19 predicted proteins | sample TabmetS3T2R1_FD_70207 | JGI IMG/M metagenome (GOLD analysis project Ga0081455, IMG submission 70207) | Tabebuia heterophylla rhizosphere microbial communities from the University of Puerto Rico - S3T2R1 | ecosystem: Host-associated > Plants > Roots > Rhizosphere ...
CGCACGCTCGGCTTCCAGACTCAGGCGCCGAAAGGCCACCCAGACCAGGGGATGGAACCAATACAAGATGCATGTCGCCCGAGCAGCCAATTGAATGGCCCAGTCACCGCGTCGCACGTGCTCCAGTTCATGAACCAGCGCGCGACGGAGGTCAGCTTCATTCCATTCGCATGCCTCATCGGGCAGCAGGATGGCTGGTCGCCATATGCCGCAGGTTAGAGGCCCCGGGATGCCCTCGTGCAGTAAGACCTCGACGTTGCGACGAACGCCACATTCGCTAGCCAACCACTGCATTAGCTCGCGCGACCCCATCCAGAGCAGGCCCTCCCGACGTGTTCGGTAGAGTCGTCGGAGATCAACAGCGAGCAGCGCGAGCAACAAGAATGCTCCGGCGAGCCATACTGTGCGGATTATTGACATCCACGAAGGGAGTGACCAGGGGGCGCTCTCGGTCGCTCGACTCGGAAGGCTGTCGCCCGTGGGAGCGGTCAGAGCGACTTGCTGCGCGACTGGTCTTAAGTCAGTGGATTCGCTGGCTTGAGAAGCCGGAACGCCGATGATCACTTCCGGGGCGGCCAATACGATCAGCGGCAGCGCTAACACCGCGGCCAGCGTCGCGGCGAGCAGCAGATGTCGCACGGACGCACGCGCGCGTCTGGACAGCCTTACGATGGTCAAACCGATCACCAATATGATGGTCGCTTTGCCAAGGATTGACAGTTCGACCAGGCGGCCAAACGCAACGGCCGCCTCGTTAATCGTTGATGTCATGATTGCCCCCTGTCTTTGCGGGCCTGTTCGATCTCGGCTCGCAACGCGTCGAGTTCCTCATCGGTCCAGTTTTCATGTTTTAGCAACGCCGTTACGGTGTGGCGCGGGGAGCCGCCGAAAAAGGTACGCACCAGCTTGTTTATGGCGTTGCGTTGGGCGACGGCCCGCGATTTCGTCGGAGAGTAGACATAGCGCAAGCCTTCCTCGCGATGCTTGATAAAACCCTTCGCCTCGAGCTTGGCGAGCATCGCCCGGACGGCCGAGTAGCTGGGCGGGTCTGAGAGCCGGGCGCGCACGTCCTCGACTGACGCGCTGTCTCCCAGCGCGAAGATTGCGTCCATGATCTCGCGCTCGCGACGGGTTAACTTCTCATGCGGTGGTGAAGCCATCATCGTCCTCCATCTCTGTTTCTCGAACTGGCTGCTACGTGCGTAGCAAGATGCTATGAATGTAGCATAGTGCTATGAATGTAGCGCTGTCAAGCGAATTATTTTTGAGCCTTCCGCTGAATCTCGCAGGTGGCCGGAACGGCGTCAAAATACTGAAGGGGCGCTCTTCCCGGACGAGGGAGCTGAGGGATCAGCAGACAGATGCGAACAAATTGCAGCGCCGCGGTTCCTAAGCGTTATGTTTTTCCTCCGCTATACCGAAACACCGTAAAGCGATAAACTCATATCTCCAAATCCCGGGGTAAGCGTTCAGTCGGGGATCCGAAGAAGCTCCCGAATCAATGGACATCGGTAAGCTGCGCCGCTAACCTTCCGCGCCTGGTCTCCACGCGATAACAAACGGCGGCCGAGTTACCGCGCAGAAATTCTTTCTTAATGATTGCCAGAAACGATTGAGCCTTCGCATAATTATGGACAACAATCCTAGGCATGAAGCGTCAACACTCCACCAAACGCTGATCGATCAACTGAAACAGAACATCCCAGAATTCATTCTGACCTCAGAGATTGAGGAGGCTTTTAGAGCGGTTCCTCGCCATGTGTTTTTGCCCGATTTGCCTCTCGATCAGGTCTACCGGGACGACGCCATCGTTACTAAGAAGGAAGGCGAGTCCGCCATCAGTTCGTCTTCTCAACCGAGTGTGATGGTCATGATGCTGAAGCAACTCGGTCTCGAACCGGGGCGCCGGGTTTTGGAGATCGGCGCCGGAACCGGATATAACGCGGCCCTGATGGCGCGCCTGGTCGGCGAGACCGGGAAGGTCACGACAGTTGACATTGACGAAGACACCGCGGCGGGAGCGCGGGAGCGCCTGACAGAAGCAGGGTTTGGGCGGGTAGAGGTCGTATGCGCCGACGGATGGTATGGGCATGAGGGCTCGGCCCCCTATGACCGAATCATCATCACGGCGGGCGCTGTGGAGATTTCACCCGTGTGGCGCGAACAATTGAAGCAAGGTGGTCGAATCGTCGCCCCCTTATCAATTCTTCCCGGAGGCCCCCAAACGAGCGTCTGCTTTGAGCTCAACGGCGAACGCCTGACCAGTCTCTCCCTTATTCTTTGCGGGTTTATGCCGCTCCGGGGCGCGTTTACAGGCGCGACCGCCACCAAGGATCGTGAGGCGCCCCTCGGCCCCGCCCCTGGTCTTCTGCTTCATCTCAAAGCAGATGACCCGCGGGAAGTTGACGCGGAAGCGGTCTATAAACTCCTTACAGGACCGAGCGAAAACCTGCAGACGGGGGTGACGGTTCATGGGCACGAGCTGATGGCAAAATTCTTTTTGTGGTCCAGGCTGCCCAGAATCGATAAGGACTATCGGGATTTCAGATGCGGCTTGACTGCGCATGGCGAATTAGCGGATGGCGACATCGTGCCTTATCTTTTCGGACTTGCGGGAAAGTACCGATCGACGAGTGGCCTGCTTAAGGGAGGCAGTATGGCGGTATGGGGGCGTCCGCCGGGTCAAACACCACCACAGGACTTGTCGGGAGAGACCTCTTTCGAGTTATGCGTGCGAAACTACGGCCCGGATCTCTCACTCGCCGAAGTCCTCGTCGAGAGGGCGCGGAGTTGGGACGCCGCAGGCCGCCCACCCAAGATAGTCAAGATTTGCGCATACATGATAGAAAATGATTACACTCCTTCAGAAAATGAAATCGTTGTTGATCGGCTACACACGCGATTTGTGATAGAGCTGGAGGGTTAATAGGGGGTCGCTGACCCTCAGGCCAACCCCACAGATCAATCCGAGTAGCCAGAGCGCCAAGAGTCTTACAATAATTGTTTGAAACATTGTTTTATCCTTCATCGAGTTCAGCTCTTCTCAGGGGTAACAACTTTTTGCGCGCGGTAACGTCTACTGCTTACGCGCCTGCCTTAATGGAGCTCAAGGACTTTGCCATAGCTTGCGCCGCGACTAAAAATGCGTGAGAGCTGTCGTCCGGCGCGGCGCGCCTGAAGCGTACCTTCCGGGGCACGATGATTGCAGCGCTTCCGAGGAGTTTCGCCCGATGAAGTCCCTCGTCTGAAGTGTGAGGTGGTTTGTGAATTACCCGGAGATTCGGGAATCGTTATGCCTGAGAGAATCGAGCGCACATTAGGTCACGTCGGACATCGGTATTCGCGGCGTGGGGCGCGATCGGCCGGACATAGCTTTCTCGGCGGATTAACGTTCATCGAGTTGGCTAAAAGGGTGTGGAGCGAGGCGAGAGAGGACGAGGCTACCAGCCGCGCGGCGGAGTTGGCTTTCTACTTCCTGCTCGCGTTCTTCCCGCTGCTGATTTTTCTGATCAGCATTTTGGGCTTTGCGCCGAGCGCGCAGGACAGGCTGGTCGATTACCTGACGAAAGCGGCGCCGCCGGAGGCGAAAGGATTGCTGCGCGATTGGGTGAGGGACGTCGCCAGCAAGACCACCGGCAGTCTGCTCTCATTCTCGCTGCTGGGTTCGCTCTGGGCGGCTTCAAGCGGGATGGAAGCGCTGATGCGTACGCTCAACATCACTTACGAGGTCGAGGAAGGCCGCCCATGGTGGAAGTCGCGGCTGGTGGCGATCGGGTTGGTGCTGGCGCTGGGAATCTTCGTCATTGGCGGCGCCCTGCTGATAGCCTTCGGCGACGCGCTGGCGGCGGCGCTGGCCGGGTGGTTCGGACTCGGCGAAGTGTTCGCTGCGATCTGGCCTTACGTTGACTACCTGATCGGACTGGCGCTGCTTATGGTCGGGATGGGGATGATCTATTACTTGGCCCCGAACGCGGAGCAGCGTTGGCGCTGGATCACGCCGGGCGCGGTCTTCGCCGTGATCGCCGCGGTGATCGCTTCATTCCTCTTCTCTAGTTATCTCCGTTATGCGCGGAGTTACAGCGCGATCTACGGCAGCCTGGGCGCTGTGATCGTGCTCATGCTCTGGTTCTACATTCTCGGACTGGCGATCTTTCTCGGCGGCGAGGTCAACGCGGAGGTCGAGCAGGCGGCGGGCAGGCCGATTCGTCAGAAAGAGAACAGGCCCGGCTCGCGCCGCCACTCGCGGTAGCGTTGATGATGAGTGTGACGTAAAGGCCGGGCATGATGTTTGTGGAGAAAGCGAGGAGTGGAGGCCGCCACTTAACGCAATTGCTGCAGGTAGGCCACGCTACGGCGCCGCACTCGATAATCCGAGGGAGGGTGATCCGCCGGACGGGAAGCAGACACTGAAAATGCGCATCGTCGTTCTATGACTACAACAATCTGGGGCCTGCCTGCGCGCGAATTGCCATGCGCAGTGTGGCTTGATCTGTTTGATCCCGTACCGATTCTCCAAACGAAGCCCGGTATGATCGTTCTGTCGGTAATTTCCACACGGTCAAATGTGAAGGCGGAAAGATCAATTTCAATAAAGGAAAGAGAGGGTTCTATGGTTGGAAGAAGACTCAAAGAGATCGCGGCAATGGCGATCATCGGGGAAGGAATAATCGGGGCGTTGTTCCCCAGACGGCATTTGCACCTCTGGAAGTTCGGCCCGAAAAAGTACCGGAAGTTTATTGATGCGACCGCGAGGCGGCCGAACCTTGTTCGCATCGCCGCGGGCGCAGGGGCCGGGTTAGGTGTCTTGTGGGCCTTGCGACAAATTTCCCGGTAGGTCAGCATCCATTCAGCCCAACGCAGCCAACGTCGGCTGAAGGATGAGGATTCGAGTTTTCAGTCCTGTGTATTCCCGCGCCGGGCGGCGTGTATAGGTTGAACCCAATCGAGCGCGATTATCAACGCCAGTCCTGACAGTGGGATGAGCAACGATCTCAACTCCCACCGCTTTTGCGCATAACCGCCAGTGATGGCGCCGGTGACGAACGCCAGCCAGATGCCGCTGCTCAACAGCATCATCTTGAGCGAGACCTGCCGCGGCGTCGCGCGCGGCGCCGCGGCGACCCGATGACCCATCGCGCGCTGGCTGCGGTCACGCAGCCAGTAAAGATACTCCACACCGGCTTCCGCCAGGTCGGTAAGCATGCCAGTCACATAAGTCGTGGGCACGATTCGCCCGCCGACCCGCCGCAGCGCCGCATTCTGCAAACCCATCGCGAAGGCGGGCAGCGCCAGGAGTGGATAGTGTTCCCAGGCCAAATTCGCGCTAATCACTCCGCCGCGGATCACCCCTTCGCCGCAGATCATAAAGAGAAACAGCAGCGCGGCCTCCAACCCAAGTGTCAGAGAAAACAGAGAACGGACGCCGCGGCGAGAGGCCGCTTCGTTCAAAGCCGCGCCCGCGATGACGCCCAGAACAAAAGCCGGAATCGGGATGGCGCGGTAGAAAGCCTCGCCCCATTCGCCCTGCCCGAAATACGCCCCCATCGCCGCGCTGTTGCCGCTCATATGCGCGATGAACAGGCGAAAGAGTAACACATATCCCACTGCGTCAACGACGCCCGCCACCCAGGCCAGCAGTATCGCCAGCCACGCCTTCTCTCGATCTTCACGCCACACGTCGCAACTTGCGCTGATTTATTGGGAATGCCTCCCGCGCGGGAGTATCGGGCTGGGGAGATGGGCGAGCGTAGCGCGACATAAGTTCCCGCCGCTCACATCTATTGTTTAGCTAACGCCATTTGGTCCCCAACCCGGCGCATTCCGGCTTGGCCGTGACGCGAGACGCGCGCTTTCGGCATCTTCAGCCGAAGTGCGGCCCGCGTGGACGATGGCCCACTTCAATACGAAGCCGCCCGCAAGCGACAGCGCCGATCTTAGAATCGTTCCGACTCGGCTTTGCTTGCGCCGCTTCGGTCTCATTGCCTGCAACACGGCGGGCGCCACCAGCCCCACCCCAACCGCGCCGAGCCAGAACATGCGCCCGTAACGACCTTTCATCAGCGGCTTCGCGGCTTTTCCCGTCGTCGCAAGATAGAAGCCGATTGCGATGGCTTCGCTGATGCGCGCGACGCGCTCGACCTTTTCCAGACTTCTCAACGCCTGCCGGGCGCCGTCATTTTGCAGGGCGAGGTGGAGTGATGTGGCCGCCACCCCGTTGTTGATTGCGCTCGTGGCAAAGAGCGCGCCCAGACAGCGGCTAGTCGCCCAGAGCGGCGTGCTCGTCGCCGCAAGCAGCACGCCCGTGTAACTCGCCATCGTCAGCGACAACGGCAGCCCCAACCACCCCAGCAAACGCGCAGGGATCAGCCGCGCGGCTCGTTTGACCCGCGGGTATTTCTTCGACAGCTCTTCGGCAAACTGCTTTGCCGCGAGCAGCGTCAGGGGCAGGCTGTATGCGCTCAGCGCCCACGAGCCAAGATTCATCGGCGACGAAGGTTTGAATACGCGCAGCATGTGATGGAACCGCGACGGGTCGCCCAGATCGGCGATCAGCAGCGGAGGGCAGGGAATGAAAGCCAGAAGCGCTGTGTAATGCCCGGCCCGCGTCACCGGTCGCAATCGTTTATCCCCCGACCACGCCGCCAGACTCGCCATTAGAAACGAACCTGCCGAGACGCCCTCGAGAAAAAAGTAGCAGGCGATTTGCCAGCGCCAGGTCGGGCGTTTGAGCATAGGCAGGCCGTAATAACCTTCTTTCTTCACTCCAGCCGGCGTCGCCTCTTTGAGAATCTCGGCCGAAGGAGTGAAGGTCGGCAGCCACTCCTGCCGATCACGCGTTTGCATTTCAACCAACATCGTTATAGGCGCTCCTGCGGAAAATCAGTTCGTAGTCCCGCCTTTAGGCGGAAGCCTTGGATGCAGATCCATTCCGTGACGCCAAACGCTTCCGCCTAAAGGCGGGACCACGAACTGATTTTCAATGGTTTCCCCTCGCCAGCAGCAGCGCGGACAAGGCGGTCAAGCCGATGGCCGCGCCGAAGCTGATCAGATAATTCGCCTTCAAATGCGCCTTCGGTCTGCGCGGCGCTTCAGGCAGGTTGTAGGTTGACGGGTGGTCGGTGAGCAGGAAGAAGGCGTTGAGCGCGCCGTATTCGCCCGCCGGTTCCGCGCCGTAGAGATATGCGTCTGTCTGGCCGCGCTCGCGCAATTCATCCACGCGCCGCCGCGCCCGCTCGCGCAATTCATCAACCGGGCCGAACTGGATCGAATCGGTCGGGCAGGCCTTGGCGCAGGCGGGCTCGATGCCGTCTTTCTGCCGGTCGTAACAGAGAGTGCATTTGTGCGCGTGCCCGTCGGCCTTGTTCCGGTCGAGGACGCCGAACGGGCATGCGGCGACGCAATAGCCGCAGCCGTTGCAGATGTCCTGCTGCACGTAAACGTCGCCGAATTCGTTGTAGATGATGGCGCCGGTCGGGCAGGCTTCCTGACACGGCGCCTGCGCGCAATGCTTGCAGACGTCGCTCATCATCAACCAGCGATCAGGCCGGCAGCGATCAGGCCGGCAGCGATCAGGCCGGCCCCTGCCGTCGAACTGTTCGACAAAGGCCACGTGCCGCCAGGTCGTGTCGGAAAGAGCGACGGTGTTGTCGTAGCTATTTCCCGTCCAATGAAAACCGTCCGACGGGAGTTGATTCCACTGCTTGCAGGCGACTTCGCAGGCTTTGCAACCGATGCAGAGCGTCGTGTCGGTGAAAAATCCCGTCTCCCGATGCGGCGCAGGCGGCTCGGGCCGCGCGAATGCGTTGACCAATTCCTCGATCATATCGTTTGTCCCTCCGGTTGCGCTGACTTTGGCGTCTCCGGCGCAGGCTCGCGTGTAGGCCACGGCGCGGCGGCGAGGGGGCGCTCTTCGCGGTAATTTCCCAGTCGTCCGGGCCAGACGTCGCAGGTGAACGCCTTCGCTTCGTGAATGCTGACGTTCGGGTCGAGCACAATTGAGGTCAGATCGTTGGCGACGCCGCCCACGGTCTCGCCCGCGAAGCCCCAATGAAACGGCAGCCCGATCTGATGCAGCGTGCGCCCGTTGACCGTCAGCGGCCGGATGCGCCGCGTCACCATCGCGCGCGCTTCGATCGCGCCGCGCCGTGTGGCGACGACCACCCATCCGCCGTGCTCTATGCCGCGCTCGGCGGCGAGTTCAGGGCTGAGTTCAACGAACATTTCGGGTTGCAGCTCGTTCAGCCAACTGTCGAAACGCGACATCGGCCCGCTCAGGTAATGTTCCGTCAACCGGTGCGTCGTCGCGACAATCGGGTATTCGTGATCCACGCCCTCGGCCTTCGGATTCATCGGCAGGTCGTAACGCTCGGCCGCCGGGTTGTCCTGCTGTTCGTAGAGCAGATTCTTCACCGGCGATTCGACGGGTTCGTAATGCGTAGGCAGCGGGCCGTCTTTCGTCCCCGCCGGGGCGAAGAGCCAGCCTTTGCCGTCAGGCTTCATAATGAACGGCGCGTCGCCCGCGATGGCGTCCATGCCTCTCGCGCCTTCAGCCGGGCGATACGAAGGCGGCTTATCGGGTTCAAAATCCGGCGCGTCGAGTCCCGTCCACTTTTTCCGCCGCTCGTCCCACCAGACGTATTTCTTGCGCTCGGACCACGGTCTGCCTTCGGGATCGGCCGACGCGCGGTTATAGAGGATGCGGCGGTTGTGCGGCCACGCGAATCCCCATTCGGGATTGAGGTAATTGTTCGGATCGCGTTTGCGTTCTCGCGCGCGGTTGCGCCCTTCTTCGGGATAGACGCCGCTATAAATCCAGCAGCCGCAGGCCGTCGAACCGTCATCTTTCAAATCCGAAAAGCCGCCGACCTGTTTATGATCGGCGACCGTGTAGCCGTTGATCTCCTTGAGAATCTTTTCGGCATCCGGCTCGTCGGTGATTCGGCTCGGCCTGCCGTCGGGCAGCGTCTCTCGCGCGTCGCGTTCGTAATCCCAAGTCAGGTTGAGCAAGCCCTGATCGCGCCCCGCAGTCGAACCGGCATAGAGTTGTTTGAGCCGCTTGCCCAGGTGATAAACGAACCATGTGTCGGAGCGGCAGTCTTCGGGCGGGTCAACGGCCTTGTCGTGCCATTGAATCAACCGCTGCGTGTTGGTGAAACAGCCGTCTTTCTCGGCGGCGGCGGCGGCGGGCATGAAGAAGATTTCGGTCTTGATCGTTTTCGGGTCCGGCCTCTCCGGGCCTTTGTACCAGTAACAGGCGCTCTCAATCTCAAACCAGTCGCGCACGACCAGCCAATCGAGACGCCTCAGCGCCTCGCGGTTGAGCGCGGCGTTGGGCGCGCCGCCGGCAGGGTTCTGGCCGAAGAGGAACAGACCTTTGACTTTGCCTTCCGCCATTCGGATGAAGGTCGGGAGCTGCGAATAATCGTCGTCAATCTTCGGAATCCAGTTGAAGCCCCAATCGTTTCCCTCCGTCGACGCTTCGCCGTACCAGGCCTTGAGCAAGCTGACCATGAAATTGGGAAAGTTAGACCAGTAACCGTTGGGCACGCGCTCCTGCTCCAGGTAATCTTTAAGCGAGCCATGATTGCGGATGGAGGCGGGTTGCGGGATGTAACCTGGCAGCAATTCGTAGAGCGTCGGAACATCGGTCGAGCCTTGAATGCTGGCGTGGCCGCGCATCGCCATGATGCCGCCGCCGGGCCGGCCCATGTTGCCGAGCAGCAGTTGCAGAATGCCCGCCGCGCGAATCATCTGCACGCCGGTGGTGTGCTGTGTCCAGCCGACGGCGTAAACGAACGCGCTCGTTCGCTCGCGTCCGGAGTTTTCGCACAGCGTTTCGGCGACGCGAAGAAATTCCTCCTTCGAGCAACCGCAGACGTCGGCGACCGTCTCCGGCGTGTAGCGCGCGTAATGCCGCCGCAGTATGTTCAGCACGCAGTTCGGATTTTGCAGCGTCGGATCGCTCGGCGGCGGGACGTTCTGAATAAAGCCTAGCCGCTCGCTGAACGATTCGCTCTTGATCTGCGGCGGCGTGTGAGTCTTGGAAGCCCCCTTCGGCTCGCCCTGGTAATTCCAGGCCATCATTTCCGGTTCGTAACGCTTCTTCTCCGGCTTATAGCCGTTGAAGAGGCCGCCCATCTCGTCGGCGTCTGTGTAATCCTCGTTGATCAGCGTCGCCGCGTTGGTGTAGGCCATCACGTACTCGCGGAACCACCGCTCGTTGGTCAGGACGTAGTTGATCAATCCTCCCAGAAAAGCGATGTCGGTCCCCGCGCGGATCGGCGCATACTGATCGCACAGCGCCGACGTGCGCGTGTAGCGCGGGTCAACGTGAATCAGCTTCGCGCCGCGCGCGCGGGCCTTCATCGGCCAGCGGAACCCGACCGGGTGCGCTTCGGCCATGTTCGACCCCATGATCACAATGCAGTCGCTGTTCTCTAAATCCTGTTGAAACGTGGTGGCCGCTCCGCGGCCGAACGAGACGCCCAGACCGGGCACCGAGGCGCTGTGTCATATCCGCGCCTGGTTCTCGATCGAGACCACGCCCAGTCCGCCCCCGAAGAGCTTCTTGATCAGATAATTCTCTTCGTTGTCCATCGTCGCGCCGCCAAGACATGCCACGGTAGTCAGATGATTTACCGCCGCGCCGTCTTCTTTCTTCTCGACGAAATCGGCGTCGCGAGTCTCTTTCATCCGCTCGGCGATGCGCCGCATGGCCCAATCGAGCGGGCGCTCTTCCCAGTGATCGGAGAACGTGTCCCTTCGGCAGAATGGCGTCAGCCGCGTCGTCAAATCTCGGCAAACATTTTGTCATCGTCCATCGCGGTAGCGTCGGCAATGATATTGGCATAAACCGCTAAGGCCGACATCGCGATTATCTCTACGATCTCTGATTGCTTGAGGCCATGCTGACGGAGGTTGTCGAAATCGGCTGCCTCAAGGCCTTGAGGGTTTCGAGAGCACTTGATCGCGAAGAGAATCATGTCGCGCAGCTTGGAATTGGGGATCGAATGGACGTCACGGACCAGGCGATTCAACATTTCAGGTTCCACCCCCAACATGCGGCAGCAGGCGATGTGCGCCGCTGCGCAATAACGACAATTGCGGTCTTTGGAGATGGCAACGAACATCATCTCCTTGGTCCAACGGGGAATCTCCCCAGTGACTAGGACATTGCGCACCGCTTCCCACGTTCCTCGCACCACCGTGGGAGAGTGTCCTTGGGTCATGATGAAGTTGGGCGGGGAAGGAAAGGACATCCTCCGGTAGAATTCCTCGTAAACGGCTTGAACATCTTTTGTGGCGTCAGTCGGCGGCAAAATCGGAACGTGCGGCATAGTCAGCATCTCCTGTTGACGTAGAGCCGCATTGACACAATGCGGCAGAACGAATTATCCGGACGGATGACCGGACTTTTATTAGGCATATCTTCCCGATGGTAGCCATTACCGCATAACAGTAGGCGGCCCATCTTTCTACTGGCACGCGTCGAATGAGTGCGAGCGATTAGACTCGAAACACAAACCATATTTCAACCTCACTTACAGCATAACGCCATTCTTGATCGCGTGAAATGCCCGTTTTGAGTGTCCCTTCGGCAGAATGGCGTCGGCGCTAGTAGAACCTGTGCCGACGCCATTCTGCCGAAGGGACATGGAGAACGGAGCGCGATAGAGGACCTTCTTGATCCGGTGCGGGTTGACGGTCAGTTGAAAGGTGTTCGCGACTTTCGGGCAGAGCGTGCCCTCATTAATCGGACTGTCGTAATTGCCCTCGATGTCAATGATCTTGCCGCCTTTGACGTATACTTTCTGACTGCACCCGACGGCGCAGTATGGACATACGCTCGTGACTTCCGTCGCCCCGCGAATGCGCGGCGCCTTATTCACCGAGTTCGGGCTGAAAGGCTGGCGCTCGACCGAGCGTTCGTCCGAGACCCGTCGTAGTCCGGCTTGCCTTCCGTCATTTTTTTGCTTTGCTATCTTCATAGACGTCGCCTCGAGGAGCGTGGCGACGGCCTCCAGACGAATGAAGAGCGCCGCCACGTTATCTTGTCGAATATTTTCACCCTGAACAGGCCAGAATGAACCCGAAGCAACCTTACTTAACTCAGCCGGGATAATCGGTACGGTTCCGAACGCTTCCCGCATTACTAACGCTCTTTTCTTGAGACCTTAGTCTGACGTGTGAGGTGGTTTTGAATTACCCGGAGATGATCGAATACTCCACTTTGTCCATCTGAATGAAGGCGCTTGCGCCGTCATTACGAAATGGACAAAGTGGAGGAATAGTGAGTATTCGAATAGTTGACTAATTGACCGCCGCAGGCTGAAACTGCGAACGCCAAATCTGATCGTCGGCGCGGGCGATGCGCTGTACGCATTGACGCTGGCAGGGAAGAGGAAAACAGAATGAATATTACAGAAGAACCCGATGGTGAGTATGACCCTGAGCCTCGGTGGCCGGCCGCCGTTGCGGCTCTGGCTGTGGGAGGCTTATACATGTCGCTGCCAACCGCTCTCACCTTTGGACCGCGCTGGCTATTTCCTGGCATTGTTTTGGGGCTACTCATTCCGACGGTCGTCTCTCACCGCGTCGGTAAGCATAGGCTGAATGCCGTCCTGGGGTTTTCAGTAACTACAGTTCTTACCGTCGGACTGATCCTCTCTCTGACCCTGTTGATTACCGTGCTGGTGAAGCATGGAGATGAGAAGCCGAGTTCGCTGTTAGCCTCGGCGGCTTCGATGTGGATAACCAACATTTTAGTTTTCGCGCTATGGTACTGGCGGTTAGATGCGGGTGGGCCGCACAAACGGGATACACGCGCGGGACATCCTGACGGGGCCATCCTCTTTCCACAGATGACGATGAGCGAAGAAGCTCTGATTGAGGCGAAGCAAAAGAACTGGTCGCCGAATTTCGTCGACTATTTATTTTTCGCCTTCAACACAAGCACGGCTTTTTCGCCGACCGACGCGCCGGTACTGACCAGATGGGTGAAAGTTCTGATGATGCTGCAATCGCTGCTTTCTCTGTTGATCATCGCGCTATTGGCCGCGCGCGCCGTCAATATCTTGTAAGCGCTGAAAGAGCCGATGCGCGCTCAGGCTTTAAAAGGAGTATCACATGAACAAAGGCTCAGTTTGGTGTGCATTGATTTGCCTACTACTCATACCAGTTATTACTAACGCTCAACCTCCTCTTCATAAATCTCCAATTAATCGGCGACCTCCCCAAGAAACAGGGCAAGAAGAAGATAAAAGATTGTTAGGAATCATCACCTACGTCGGCTATCAAGACACCATCCCCTCCTTGCTCTATGCAGTGTATGACGAAAATACTCTGGTTGCGACTTCTGCAATCGCACTGCTGCGCAGATCCCTGCAATCCAAGGAGGTCATCAGAACGTTAAACACGGCGATGGTTGACTCTAGAGAATGGGTTGTCGTTTATGCCGCACGATCATTACTCGCTATGGGCAACGCCGAATGGCTTCAGGACGCAGTTAATCGATTGCCGAAGATACAAGATCGTGTGGCGCAAATTCAACTTTCCGGACTTCTGGCTCAGGCCGGAAAGACAGATGGATGGACCTTTGTCATCGATTCAATAATCAAAGGTCAATTGATTGAGGGTGCGCTCGAAAACATCGAGTATTTTGATGGAAAGACTGACAGGAATGGACGTCGCATCATTGTTGCTGATGAATTGGCTTCCATAGTTGGGAAAGCTCCGGCAGAGGTTCGCCCAAAAATAATCGAGAAAATAAACAAGTTGCGCTCATCTAACAGAAAATAAACTACATGGACGGCCTGTAACTTAGGCAAAATAGGGGGTACATGAGATTATCAGTCTTCTTCATCCCATTCTCGGACCCGGGGCAATCACGCTATAAAGGCATTGCAGATCAACGATTTGCAGGTACCCCAATTTTAGGGGCTAAAACGAGTTTTACAACGATTCAGAGTAATTAACGCGACTTCGTGTGGCGCCGCCTATTCACAGCGAAGCGCGACCATCGGGTCCACCTTCATCGCCCTCCGAGCGGGAAAGTAGATGGCCATCAGCGCCACGCCGCCAAGGAAACAAGAGAGGCCGACAAAAGTCGCCGGATCAAGCATGCTGACGCCGAACAGCAGGTCCGAACTGCCGGGAAAGACCAGGATCGAGTGCAGGACGCTGGAGACGCCGGCCGCGCCGACCAGGCCTAGAGCCTCGCCCACGATCACCGGTCGCATTCCCTGCCAGATCACCAGGCGCAGAATGTCTCCTCGAGTCGCTCCAAGCGCCAGTCGGATGCCGATCTCCTTAACCCGCTGGCTCACCAGATTAGCCATCACGCCGTAAACGCCTATCGCCGCCAATGCCAGCGCCAGCGCCGCCAGCAGGAATGCGAAGAGCGCATAGACGCTCGCCAGCAATCGTTGGATTCGCAAGGGGCCCTCTTCCAAGTTCATCAGCCTGAGGCCGGGAAGAAGATTTTTGTTCAGCGCTTCTACTGACCGCCGCACTGCCGCCAGCGCCCGCTTCGGATCATCCTGCGTGCGAATCAGGAGACTGTTGAGGAGCGTCTGCCCATTCTCAATTCGCACGGCGCCGGTAGGCAGGTAGACAAACGCCGGGTCGACTCTTGAAAGGTTCGCGGTGCGCACGTCTTTCGCCACACCGATCACTTCGAATTTGGCCCATTTGCCCCTGAAGTCGAGGTCGAGCTTCACTCGTTTCCCGAGAGGGTCTTCGCCTGGCCAGCACCGGCGAGCGAGTGATTCGCTGATGATCGCGACCGGCGCTCCGGCTTCGCCCTCCGGCCTGGTGAAGTTGCGACCACGCGTGAGCGGCACGCCCAGCAATTCGAAATAACTCGGTGAGACGTAATTGGCGAGCGTGCGTGTGGGCAGGCTGTCGGGCGCCGTATGGGTCTCTTCCACCGCAATTGGAGGCGTCCATGTCCCGGCCAGCGGGAAGCGATCTACCGAGGCGACAGCTTTCAGTTCAGGTAGAGTCTCCAGCCGTTCGACCACGCGCCGTTGGAGCGCGGCAGGATTCGCATCTTGCCACGAAGGCAAGTTAACCATAAACACGCTCCGGGTCTCGAAGCCTGGGTTTACAGTTTGGGATTTCAAGAAACCTCTGACCAGCAAACCCGCGCAGATGAGCAGCAGCATGGAAATAGCCACCTGTCCGCCGACCAGAAAACTACGCAATCGTGACCGACGCACTCTCTGACCGAACGCGCTTCCTTCCTCTTTGAGCGCTGTGGCGCCGTCGGACTTTGAGAACTGGAGCGCGGGCGAGAGTCCGAAGATGATTCCGGTCACGAGCGAGAGCAAGAGCGTATATCCGAGCACACGCAGATCAGGACTCAAGTGAATCGCGAGCGTGAACTGATTCCCAAAGAATCCATCAACGGCCTGTTCAATAGCCGCCCACAGAAGCTTGCTTCCCCATATCGAGAGCAGCAAACCCGCCGCCCCGCCCAACACTGCGAGCAAGGTGCTTTCGGTCAATAACTGCCGAATGAGTCGCAGGCGACTCGCTCCGAGCGCGAGGCGGACGCCGAATTCCTTCTGGCGGCCGGCGCCTCGCGCTAACAACATATTGGCGAGATTGGCGCAGGCGATGAGCAAGACCATGCCGACCACTGCCATCAGCAGAGCGACCAAGGCTTGAAAGCGCGGGTCGTTCGTTTGGCCGAAGAAGGTCGCGCGCTCGAGCGTCATGGCGACGGTCTTATCTCTAGCCGGATTATCTTGCGCGAACTGACGGGCGAGTATCACCACCTCGGCCTGCGCCGACGAGATCCCGGTTCCAGGCTTGAGCCGTCCGAGAAGCTGAACCCGATGGTCTTGAGGCGCATTCAGCCAGTTCTGCCCCGGATCCAACAGGGCTTGCATCGCCAGCGGCGCCCAGAAGTCCGGCGTCTGCGGGGGAGCGCCGGCGCCGATAAAATCCTCCGACGCCACTCCAATGATGGTGAAGGCCGTGTCGTTCAGCTTCATGACTTTGCCCAACACCTGCGGATCGGAGTTGAATCGATGGCGCCAGAAAGGATAGCTGAGCACGATAACCGGATGCGCTCCTGGTGTTGTTTGCTCTTCGCGAAGAAAGGCGCGACCCACCGCAGTGTTGACTCCAAGATCGGAAAAATAGTTTTCCGAAACCAATTGCCCGTTCACGATCTCGAACTCTCTCGCCAGCCGCTCTGCCGCGCCAGCCGCCGATGGCCAGGCCGCTACCCGAATCGGCCAACTCACCGCCACCAGCCCCGAAAAGACATGATTGTGATCGCGGAAATGGAGGTATTCCGGATACGAGAAGAAGTACTGGCCATTGCCTTGAGATCCGCTTTCGAACCAACGCCTCACCCTAACCATACTGTCCGGATTCTTCACAGGCAGTTCTTTCAGCGCCACGGCGTTAAACGCCGTAAACAGCGTTGTGTTCACGCCAATCCCCAGGGCGAGCGTGAGCGCCGCCAAGGCGGTGAAGCCGGGATTCTTCCATAACATTCGCGCGCCATAGCGCAAGTCCTGAGACAAGGTTTCGATCGAGTTTAGACTCCACATCTCGCGACTCACCTCCTTGAGCCAGGTTTGATTGCCGAATTGTCGCCGGGCGGCGTAACGCGCCTCCTCCATTGCCATCCCGGACGCCAGGTTCTGCTCGGTCTGCATCTCGAGGTGGAAGCGCATCTCCTCGTCCATTTCGCGCTCGAATCTTCTCCTGCGCGCCAACGAGAGCAGCCGGAGCCGGAGTTGCAATAGAAATTGGAAAAGACGTTGCAATAGGCCGTTCATCACACGCGGCCTCGCTTCCGGCTAAGCGGTTTGAGGCGTCTTGGCGATGGCTTCAGTCGGCCGGGCATCGGGTCGTGGCTGAGCGTCTTATACCGGTATTCAAATGATTGAAGACTGTTAGCCACAGAGCGCACAGAGGGCACAGAGGACATAATCACTTCTCTGTGTTCTCTGTTCCCTCTGTGGCTATTCATCCACATGAAAACTGCTGTAAGGATCAACATGTCAATTGCGCACTGGAGTATGTCAACGTTGGCCATGTCACGATGTCCTCCCAGAAAGCCTGCCATGAAGGCCTGTAGGATAAAAGTCCGAGTGGAGTTTGCCAGCGCTCACATCGAACGTCAAGGGAAACGTCAGTTGGCTCCGCCATGTTCAACGCCAATGATGGCCACTTGATGGGCTAATTGTAAGCTATACCGTGATTACAATCAGCGCACAGTCTTCTTTAGAATATCTAGGCTAAGTAGGTGACCAAAAGTTCTTTCACAAAACACTTGGGCATCTTTCACCGCAGAGACGCTGAGACCGCGGAGACTTCGCAGAGAGGAGGAGGAAAGCGCCTCCTGATACCCTCTCTGCGCTCCCTCTGCATTCTCTGCGCCTCTGCGGTGAATAGTAGCGCGGGGTTTTTAGCGCTGCTGTCCTTTCAGCTTTGGCCATTTTCAGTGAAAGAATTTCTGGCTACCAACTTAGACAGATCCACGTAATAATAGATTGTTACGAGGTTTTGGCGAAGGACACCCGTGATCTCGCCGGGGTCTGAACTCAGAAGCGACTTACATCGCTCCACAATCTTGAAACTTGGCCTTTTCATTTCTACACTCCGTTTAGAGTATGAGGAAAGCGGTAGGAATAGATTTCGGCACGACAAATAGCGCCCTGGCTGTCGCAGACCAGAGCGGTTCATCCAGGCTCGCCACATTTCAAAGCGAAGAGGAATCAACGCTAACGACCTTCAGATCGATACTGTATTTCAGCGCCGAGGAACGGGGCGCCGACAGGAGCCCCCTGGTCGTCGCCGGGCCGGACGCCATCAGAAAATATCTCGAAGCTGATGGTAAGGGGCGGCTGATGCAATCGATGAAGTCGCACCTGTCCAGCCGTTCCTTCACTCACACCACGATCTTTGGACGCAACTATACCCTCGACGATTTAATCACCATTATCCTCAGAAAGTTGATAGAGGCGGCGGAGAAGAATCTGGGAGAGTTCGGCAGAAAAGCGGTGATTGGAAGGCCAGTCCATTTTGTGGGAGCCAAGGATGGAGACGACGACGATTTCGCTCTCAACCGTCTCAAAATGGCCGCCGAAAAAGCGGGCTTTGAAGAGGTCCACTTCGAATTCGAACCGGTGGCGGCCGCCTATCAATACGAACAGAATCTGGACCACGATGAGTTGGTGCTGATCGGAGATTTCGGCGGTGGAACCAGCGACTTTTCACTCATCAGGTTGGGGCCCACGGCCGGGCGGGAGCGGGATAAGCGCGGCAATATTTTAGGTAATGACGGGGTCGGTATCGCGGGTGACGCGTTGGACGGTGAAATAGTGATGGCGGTTGTGGCGCCCAGATTGGGACTGGACTCGCATTACAGATCGATTGGGAAGCTCCTGCCCATGCCCTCGTGGCTCTATCAAAAGCTGAGCAGTTGGCATCACGTGTCGTTTCTGAAAGATCATCAGACCACCACCCTGCTGACTCAAATCAAACCACAGTCTCTGGAGCCGGAGAAGATCGATGCTCTGTTGCATATCATATGGAACGATCTCGGATACAAACTCTACCGGTCTACAGAGCGGGCCAAAGTGGAACTCTCGGACCATGGGATGAGCCTCTTTTTCTTTAAAGACTCGTCTGTCGAGATCAGGGAGAAAGTTCGCCGGCTCGATTTCGAGACCTGGATTCAACCTGCGATCAGCAGAATCGAAAACTGTGTCGATAGACTGCTTGAGAGATGTCATGTCAAACCCGATGACGTCGATAGCGTCTTCTTGACTGGCGGTTCCGCCTTCGTCCCTGCCGTCAGAAGAGTCTTCAAACGAAAATTCGGCGCAGACCGTCTGCGGGGCGGAGAAGAATTGACGACCGTGGCGCGCGGACTCGCCCTGAGAGCGTTGGCGGAATGACTTCGGTTAAATCACTGAGTTGGCGACACTCCACAGGAACGGTATCGGCGATCAGGCGCGAAATTCAGCCACGTGATCGGTAACCCAGTCACGGTATGTCCGCGCCGGAGTTCCAGTGATGTCCGCGACCGTAGAAGTGACAAGCGCCGGATGACCAAGCGAGGCTGCCCACGCATTCAGCAGCATCTCTATGGCGGGCGCGGGCATAATGGTCAGCAACTCACGGCGCGCCTCTACCGGCGATATTTCTTCCAGACGTAGCGGTTTGCCAATCACCTCGCCTATCGTGGCAATCTGCTCGCGGTGGCTTAGCGCCGTGGGGCCGGTCAATACATAATCCCCCCGGTCGTGTCCGCGCTCCAGCAAAGCGCGGATGGCAACCGCTGCGATGTCGCGTTCGTGAATCGGCGCCGTCGGGACAGTGGCATAAGGCCAACGCACGACCCCGCCGGCGCGAATCTGCGGAGCCCACCAAGACAACGCATTGGCGGAAAACATTCCAGGCCGTAAGAAAGTCCAGGAAACTCCCGAAGCCTTGATCGCCTCCTCAATTCCAGCGTGCATCGCCGCCAGCGGGTTGGGCTGCTGAAATAACTGATGTGGCGTCTGATGCGGAGCGGAAAGGAACACAATGCGCGGGACATGCTGCGCCAAGCGATTTATAACAACAGGGAAGGTTGCCGCCGGAGCAGTCCATACGAGAAAGATTGCATCAACGCCTTCCAAACATTCATGAATCGTTTCAGGTATCGCGAGATCGCCCCTCGCAACCTCCACCTCAGATGGCAAGTCAGCCGTGTCTGGGTTTCGGGTCAGAGCGCGGACACCGACGTTCGTCGCCAAAAGTTGCGAGGTAACCTGGCGCCCGACATTTCCGGTGGCGCCGATTACGAGAATCCGTTTCATGCAAAATCCCCCTTTCAAGATCCGCTTCTTGAGACCAAACGCCACGGCCTGGTCATAGTTAATTTCCCAGACCGTTTCGTGGAATTCCATTTGCCGCCAGCCTGTTTGACACGACGCTGCAATTCGATTTCCTGGAATTCAACGCGCAATCCAACAATCTCCGGCTTCTCAAGTGAAGACCAGCCGGGTTCATCGAACGCAAACCATATTGACGTCGCATCCACCGAGAAGGTTTCTCCTTTTCCGGAAACTAAATGGAGTTCACGGGGCAGCGACCTTATTTGATGGTCTGGCTTCAATCATAAAGTTGCCGAGGCTGGTCACAGCCAATGCGGCGCGTTCTGCTCCTACTATAGCCCAGCTATTTTTGATGATTTCTTCAAGACTTACTACTCTGTATTTCGTTAAATATGCCCCGCGCGCTGGACTTGATATGTTAGGTGGTTAATCCTGGACAATGGTGAAAATTCCGATTGTCGCCGGATTTAGCATGTTCGTGATTGACAATAGCTCATATTGATAGTAAAAATCCAAGTTGGTTCCGTGATCGACTTAGTGAAAATGACGCTCAATATTTTTTACACAATCAGTTTAAATAAAGAGCAAGCTCTCCAAGGAATCGTTATCCTATTTCCTCTAGGCGGCCTTAAACTTCGAACGCTGCTACGGAAGTTATACTCACAGATCAGCAAACTCCCTATCATTGATAGAAGTATGTTCACCTCAGTTTGTGCGCCTCGGTGAGATGGATCGGACGCGCGCATAAGCCACCTCCCCTATAAATAGTAACTTAGCCTTGAGTGCGTTAATAATTCAACAAGCGTCAAGGCTGTTACCCGTCTGTTTGTCAATAATCGCAAGGACGAACTTGGTGACCGCCTTGGTCTGATGGCCGTGGGCGTACGGCGTCAGCAGCTTGATAAGTTCCTATGCGTGTGTCGGTCGAATCTCTGTTGTTATACCGCCAACAGGGTTACACAAATTGTTAACGTGCGACTACACACGTTTACAGAAAGTGTCCTGACGTCAGGCATCAGGGCTATTTTCACCATCGCATCAAGACGGATGGATTAGGCGCCGGTGTTTGGTCGCTTTTCCGTCCTAACTACTATTGGTGTGCCCGTTTGATAACCCGAAAGGGCATGTTCTAACTAGAGGGAGGGTGTCTATGTTAATTAAGCGACTCAAGCTAATAATTATACTGCTGTCA
>Ga0081455_10002680_pt1 | contig 21036 bp, 16 predicted proteins | sample TabmetS3T2R1_FD_70207 | JGI IMG/M metagenome (GOLD analysis project Ga0081455, IMG submission 70207) | Tabebuia heterophylla rhizosphere microbial communities from the University of Puerto Rico - S3T2R1 | ecosystem: Host-associated > Plants > Roots > Rhizosphere ...
CGCGTCAAGGCGCAGAAGCTCGGCGTGCCGATCGCCGCCATCAACGACACCATCCAGACCTATTTCGGCTCCACCTATGTCAACGACTTCAACCTGTTCGGCCGCACCTACCACGTGACGGCACAGGCCGACCTGCCGTTCCGCAAGGAGCATGCCGACCTGACGCGGCTGCGCACCCGCAACGCCAGCGGCGACATGGTGATGCTCGGCAGCGTGGTCGATTTCCGCGACATTTCCGGTCCCGACCGCGTCGCGCGCTACAATCTCTATGCGGCTGCCGAACTGCAGGGCGAGCCGACGCCGGGGACGAGTTCGACCACCGCCCTCAACATCATGAAGAAGCTGGCCGACGATACGCTGCCGAGCGGCTTCACCTTCGAATGGACGGATCTCGCCTATCAGCAGGTCACCGGCGGCAACGCCGGCCTGCTCGTATTCCCGATCTGCGTGCTGTTCGTCTATCTCGTGCTCGCCGCCCAATACGGCAGCTGGAGTCTGCCCTTTGCGGTGATCCTGATCGTGCCGATGTGCCTGCTCGCCGCCACCATCGGCGTGCGCCTCATGGGCCAGGACGTCAATATCCTGACCCAGATCGGCTTCGTGGTGCTGGTGGGGCTGGCCGCCAAGAACGCCATCCTGATCGTGGAGTTCGCCCGCGACATCGAGCTTGAGGGCAAGCCGCGGCTGGAAGCGGTGATCGAGGCCTGCCGCCTGCGCTTGCGGCCGATCCTGATGACGTCGTTCGCCTTCATCCTCGGCGTGCTGCCGCTGGTAATTTCGTCCGGCTCCGGCTCGGAGATGCGCCAGGCGGTGGGCGTGGCCGTGTTCTTCGGCATGATCGGCGTCACGCTGTTCGGCCTCGTCTTCACGCCGATCTTCTACGTCATCGTGCGCAACCTCGCCGACCGCGGCCAGCCAAAGAAGCCTGCTGCGACCGCGTAATCGCCGGTTCCGGCTCCGCTTCCCCTACTTTTGGCCTATTGGAAATAGGTGGGAAGGTACGGGGTTATTCACTATCGTCCGCTCGCATTTCCCTGAAACAGAAAAGGCTGGGAGTTAGAAGAATGAAATCGGGAATAATTTCGGCTGCCGTCATTTCCTGCGGCCTGGCTCTTGCCGCGCCGGCTTCGGCGCAAGGAAACAATCAAGGCGTCAAGATCGGCATCCTCAACGACCAGTCCGGCGTCTATGCCGACTACGGCGGCAAATATTCGCTGGAAGCCGCCCACATGGCGGTCGAGGACTTTGGCGGCAACGTGCTCGGCCACAAGATCGAAATCGTCACCGCCGACCACCAGAACAAGCCCGACCTGGGCGCGGCCATCGCGCGGCGCTGGTATGACGCCGAGGGCGTCGATATGATCACCGAGTTGACGACCTCGTCCGTCGCGCTCGCGGTGCAGGAGCTGTCGAAAGAAAAGAAGAAGATCGACATCGTGGTGGGCGCGGCAACCTCGCGCATCACGGGCGACGCCTGCACGCCTTACAGCTTCCACTGGGCTTATGACACCCGCGCGCTCGCGGTCGGTACCGGCGGTGCGCTGGTGGAATCCGGTGGCGACAGCTGGTTCTTCCTCACCGCCGACTACGCCTTTGGCTACGCGCTGGAAAAGGACACTGCCGAGGTCGTCACGGCAAAGGGCGGCAAGGTGCTGGGCCAGGTCCGCGTGCCCCTCAACTCGTCTGACTTCTCTTCCTTCCTCCTGCAGGCGCAGAGTTCGAAGGCGAAGATCATTGGGCTCGCCAACGCCGGCCTCGACACCACCAATTCAATCAAGCAGGCAGCCGAGTTCGGCATCGTCAAGGCCGGCCAGAAGCTCGCCGGCCTGCTGATGACGATTTCAGAGGTGAACGGGCTCGGGCTTGAGGCGGCCCAGGGCCTCGTGCTGACCGAGGGATTTTACTGGGACCATGACGACGCCTCGCGCGCCTTCTCCGAGCGCTTCTTCAAGCGCACCAACCGCATGCCCAGCATGATTCACGCCGGCACCTATTCTGCGGTGCTGAGCTATCTGAAGGCCGTGAAGGCTGCGAATAGCAAGGACAGCGAGGCGGTGGCCAAGAAGCTGAAGGAACTGCCGGTCGACGACGCCTTCGCCAAAGGCAAGGTGCTGGAGAACGGCCGCATGGTGCACGACCTCTATCTGTTCGAGGTCAAGAAACCCTCCGAGTCGAAGAAGCCGTGGGATTACTACAAGCAGATCGCGGTGGTCCCCGGCGACAAGGCGTTCTTCTCGGTGAAGGAGAGCGGCTGCCTGCTGACGAAGTAGTTTTGTCGGCCCGGCGAAGGCCGGGGCCCATAACCACAGGCGGCTGTCGGTAACAACAGCCGTCTCCCTGCGTGCCCCTTACAAGAGCCGCGGCGTATGGTCCCGGCCTTCGCCGGGACGACAACCAGAATCACACCTTCACCGCCGCCTGCTTCTGCTTCGCCGCCTCGAACGCCGCAAGCCGCTCGGCGAACTTTCCTTTCGGCGGGCCGCTGCGCGCCACGATGACGGGCGGCGGCAACGTTTCGAAGAAATGACAGGCGACGCGGTGGCCGCTCGCCGCCTCGCGCAGCTTCGGTTCCTCCGCCGAGCAGCGCGCCTGCGCATGCGGGCAGCGGGTGTGGAAGCGGCAGCCGGTTGGCGGATTGAAGGGGTTGGGCACGTCGCCCTGCAGCATCACGCGCTTGGTGCGCAGGTTCGGATCGGTTTTTGGGATCGCCGCCATCAGTGCCTGCGTGTAGGGATGCAGCGGCTTGGCGTAGATCGTCTTCTTGTCGGCAATCTCCACCAGCTGGCCGAGATACATTACCGCGACGCGATCGCTGATGTGTTTTACGACCGCAAGATCGTGGGCGATGAACAGGTAGGATAGCCCGAAGCGCTGCTGCAGGTTCTGCAAGAGATTGACGATCTGTGCCTGGATCGAGACATCCAGCGCCGAGACCGGCTCGTCGCACACGATCAGATCGGGATTGGCAGCGAGTGCCCGCGCAATCCCGATGCGCTGGCGCTGGCCGCCGGAAAACTGGTGCGGATAGCGGGCGGCGTGCTCGGCCTGCAGCCCGACCACGTCCAGGAGCTCGCGCACCCGCGCGGCGCGCGAGGCGGCATCGCCGATCTCGTGCACGTTCAATGGCTCGGAGAGAATGTCGCCGACCGTCATGCGCGGGTTCAGCGAGGCATACGGATCCTGAAAGATGATCTGCAAATGGCGACGCATGCGCCGCATCGCATCCTTGTCGAGGCCGGCAATCTCCTCGCCCTTGAAGCGGATCGAGCCGGATGTGGGATTCATCAGCCGCAGCACCAGCCGCCCAGTCGTCGATTTGCCGCAGCCGGATTCGCCGACCAGCGCCAGCGTCTCGCCGCGCGCGATCTCGAACGAGACGTCCTCCACCGCGCGCACCACGCCGATCAGCTTGCGCCGCAGCACGCCGCGCGCCACCGGAAAGTGCTTTACCAGGCCATTGACCTGAAGGACCGGCGCTTCGCTCATGCAGCCGCCTCCACCGGCGCCTTCCAGCACGCCACCCGATGGGTAGGGGAGATGTCGCGCAGCGGCGGCGGCGTTTCGCGGCAGCGGCCGTCGGCGAAAGGACACCGCGGAGCAAAGCGGCAGCCCTTCGGCTGTTTGTTGGCGCCGGGCACGGTGCCCTCGATGGTGGCAAGCCTCTCGCGCTCGACGTCGAGGCGCGGGATCGAGCCGAGCAGCCCGATGGTGTAGGGATGCTGCGGATCGGCAAAGATGTCGGCAACGTCGGCGCTCTCGACGATCTGCCCGGCATACATCACCAGCACCTGGTCGGCCATCTCGGCGATCACGCCGAGATCGTGGGTGATGATCAGGATCGCCATGCCGAGCCGGCGCTGAAGATCGCCGAGCAGATCGAGGATCTGCGCCTGGATGGTGACGTCGAGCGCCGTGGTCGGCTCATCGGCGATCAGCAGCACCGGCTCGCAGGACAGCGCCATCGCGATCATCACCCGCTGACGCATGCCGCCGGACATGTGGTGCGGATAATCGTCGATGCGACGGGCCGGTGAGGGGATTTTCACCAGCTCCAGCATCTCGATCGCCCGTTGCTTTGCCGCGCGCGGCGACATCGTGGTGTGGGCGATGATGGCCTCCACGATCTGCTGGCCCACGGTATGCACCGGGTTCAGCGAGGTCATCGGCTCCTGGAAGATCATCGACATCTTGCCGCCGCGCAGCCGGCGGCGTTCGTCCGCCGGAAGCGCCAGCACACTGGTGCCGCCGAACATGATGGTATCGGCCTCGACCTTCCCGGGAGGCGACGGCACCAGCCCCATGACCGAGAGCGACGTCACGCTCTTGCCGCAGCCGGACTCGCCGACAAGGCCGACGGTGCGGCCGCGGGCTACGGAAAAGCTGACGCCGTCAACGGCCCGGAACAGGCCGCGATCCGTCGCAAAGTGGGTTTTCAGACCGCGGACCTCGAGCAGATTTTCCATCAGAACGAATAATCCAGTCCTTTGTAGAAGGTGTTCTGATAGAGCATGTGCGGACGCACGCCTTTCAGCTTCTTCGAGCTCGTCGTGTACATCGCGATGTTCATGACGGGCATCCAGAGGTGCTCGCCCATCACCTTCTCCTGGACGCGGGCGTAGCTCTGCGCCCGCTCGGTCTCGTTTAATGCGGCGCGGCCGGCGCGCAGCCACTCGTCGGTGTCGGCGTCCTTCCAGTTCATGCGATTCGGCGTCGGCACATTCTTCGAGTTGAAGTAGATGTTCATCAGCTCGCCCGCCGACAGGTAAGGCACCGTCACGGTCCACAGCTCGTAATCCTGCTTGGCCATCTCGGCCGGCGCGATGGTGGAATCATATCCGATGATCTTCCAGTCGATGCCGATCTTGCGCATGTAGCCCTGGATCGCTTCGGACACCCGCGGGAAATAGGCGACCTGGACGAACAGCACCTTCGGTGCGAGCTTGACGCCGTCCTTCTCCCGGATGCCGTCGCTGCCGACCACCCAGCCGGCTTCGTCGAGCAGCTTCTTGGCGCGTTCGACGTCTTCCTTGATCACGCCCTTGGTCTTTTCGGCGAAGTCGATCGCTTTGGGGTCGACAAAGGTGAACGCCGGCTCGGCGTTGCCCAGCATGATACCCTTGGCGATCTCGGCGCGATTGATCGCGATGCTCATCGCCTCGCGCACGCGCTTGTCGGCCACCATCGGCCGCGTGATCTTGAAGCCGTAATACATCAGCTGGAAGTTGGGTTTGGCCTCCTGCACCGTCAGGGTGGGTGCGGCCTTGACCTGCTCGATGAATTGCAGCGGGACCTGGTGCGTCACCTCGAACTGGCCGCCCATCATGGCGGCAACGCGGCTGGCATCCTCCGGCACGATCTTGATGCTCAGCTTCTCGAACTTCACCGGGCCCTTGTTCTGGTACATCGAGGGGCCCCATTTGTAGGCGTCGTGCCGCTTCAGCACGATTTCGGTGCGCGGCGTCCAGCTGTCGAAGCACCACGGGCCGGTGCCGTCGATGGCCTTCACGCCGTAGTCCTTGCCGAGCGCCTCCACGCTTTCCTGGTTGTGGATGGCATTGGTGTACATGGTGAGCTGCAGCAGCAGCTCGGAGTAGGGCTCGTTCAACTCGTATTCGACCGTATAGGGATCGACCGCGCGCACTTCCTTGATGTCGCCGGCGCGCCAGGCATAGGGTGCCTTGGTTTCCGGATCCTTCAGCCGCTTGAAGGTGTAGGCCACGTCGGCGGCGGTGAACTTCTTGCCGCTGCAGAAGGTGATGTCATCGCGCAGCTTGAAGGTATAGAGCTTGCCGTCCTCGCGAAGCTCCCAGGATTTGGCCAGATAGGGGATCACCGTCTTGCCGTCCCAGTCCAGCGCCACCAGCGTATCCTGGAACATGTTGACAATGTCCGAGGTCGGCGACCACGTCGTGCGCTGGCCGTCATAATGCGGCGCGTCCAGCGACTTCATCATCCGTAGCGTCTGGGCCTGTCCCGTCGTCACCGCGCCCGCCGTCAGCAGCACGGCAAATCCTGCGAAAATTCCGCGCATTGTTTACTCCCGTTTTTTCTCGTTAGCTTGTCAGCGAGTTACATCGAGCCCCTTGTAGAACGTGTTCTGATAGAGCATGTGCGGCCGCGCCGCGCTGATGCGCTTGTTGGCGACCTGGTCCATGTTGATGTTGAGCACGGGGATCCAGAGGTGCTCGCGCATCACCTTTTCCTGCACCAGCGCATAGGCCTTGGTGCGGTCGGTCTCGGTCAGCGCCGAGCGGCCCTGCTTCAGCCATGCGTCGGTCTCGGCGTCCTTCCAGTTCATCCGGTTCGGGGTCGGAATGTTGGCGGAGTCGAAATAGATGTTCATGAGGTCGCCGGCCGAAAGATAGGGCACGGTGACCGACCATATTTCGTAGTCCTGCTCGGCCATCTTGACCGAGGCAATGGTGGAATCCCAGGGATTGAGCCGCCAGTCGATGCCGATCTTGCGCAAGTAGCCCTGCATCGCCTCCGCGACCCGCGCCGAATTGGCGTTGGCGGTGAAGTAGACCCGCGGCTGCAGTTTTGTGCCATCCTTCTCGCGGATGCCGTCGGCGCCCACCTTCCAGCCGGCTTCGTCCAGCAGCGCCTTGGCGCGCTCGAGGTCTTCCTTGACGATGCCCTTGGTGGCGGGGTCATGGTCGAGCGCGTCGGGATGGACGATGGTGACGGCGGGTTCGGCATTGCCGAGCAGGATCGCTTTCGCGATCTCGGCGCGGTTGATGGCGATGCTCATGGCCTCGCGCACGCGGGCGTCCGATACCATCGGCCGCGTCACCTTGAAGCCGAAATACAGCAGCTGGAAATTCGGCTTCGCCGCCGTCACTGACAGCGTCGGCGCTGCCTTGGCCTGGCTGATGAACTGCGCCGGGAACTGGTGGGTGATGTCGAACTGCCCCGACAGCATCGCTGCCACGCGGCTGGAATCTTCCGGCACGATCTTGATCGTCAGCTTCTCGAATTTCACCGGCCCCTTGTTCTTGTACATCGATGGGCCCCATTTGTAGGCATCGTGGCGCTTCAGCACGATTTCGGTGCGCGGCGTCCAGCTGTCAAAGCACCAGGGACCCGTGCCGTCGATGCCCTTGATGCCGTAATCCTTGCCCAGCGCCTCCACGCTCTCCTTGTTGTGGATGGCGTTGGTGAACATGGTGAGCTGCAGCAGCAGTTCCGAGAACGGCTCCTCCATCTCGTATTGCACGGTGTAGGGATCGGGCGCGCGCAGTTCCTTGATCGGGCCGGCCCGCCAGGCATAGGGCGCCTTGATCGCGGGATCCTTCAGCCGCTTGAAGCTGTAGACCACGTCCTCGGCGGTGAACTTCTTGCCGCTGCAGAAAGAGACGTCGTCGCGCAGCTTGAAGGTATAGATCCTGCCGTCCTCGCTGATATCCCACGATTTGGCCAGATACGGAATCGGCGTGCGGCCGTCCCAGTCCAGCGCCACCAGCGTGTCCTGGAACATGTTGACGATATCGGACGTCGGCCCCCAGGTGGTGCGCTGGCCGTCGTAATGCGGCGCGTCGATGCCCTTCATAAGGGTCAGCGTCTGGGCCGACGCCGGAGCCGCAAGGGTGAGCGCGAGTGCGGCCGTCGGAAAAAATCTGATCATGTCTGTAACCTCGGATCGAGAACGTCGCGGAAGGCATCGCCAAGCAGATTGGCGCAGAGCACGATGACGAAGATGGCGCAGCTCGGGATGGTGGCGATATGCGGCGCCATGAACAGGTAGTCGCGGCCTTGCGCCGCCATCATGCCAAGCTCGGCGGTCGGCGGCTGCGCGCCCATGCCGAGGAAACCGAGCACGGAGCCGATCAGGATGATCTGGCCGAAGCGCAGCGTCAGGAACACGAAGATGGTGGAGATGCAGTTCAGCGTGAGATAACGCCAGATCAGCGCGCCGTCGGAAACGCCGACCGCACGCCCCGCTTCCATGAATTCCTGACCCATCACGCTGACCGCCGCGCCGCGCGCCTCCCGCGCCACGCCGGGCACGGTGGCGATGATGAGCGCGATGATGACGGCCGAAAGCCCCGCGCCGAAGATCGCGGCCATGGCAAGGCCAAGGAGGATCGCCGGGAACGCCAGCATGATGTCGACCAGCCGCATGATCCAGCCGCCGAGCCGGCGGTAATAGGCGGCGAAGATGCCGAGCACGGCGCCGATCGCGCCACCGACGATGACGCCGACGAGACCCAGCACCAGCGTGTTACGCGTGCCGAACAGGACGCGGCTCAAAATGTCGCGGCCGGTGTTGTCGGTGCCGAACCAGTGCGCCGCGCTCGGCGCCTGCATCGCCTTGGACAGGTCGGTGAAATAGGGATCGTAGGGCGCGATCCACGGCGCAAACACCGCCGCCAGCACGACGGTCGTCAGCACGGTAGCCGCCAGCGCCGCAACGCGGTCGCGCGCCAGCCGCCGCAGCAGGCCGGTGCGGGCGAGCCAGCCGTTTTCGCTGCGCGCGGCGCGGTCGATCAGGCCATGATCGAGTGCTTCGGTGCTCATGTTTGCACCCTCGGATCGAGATAGACGTAGAGCACGTCAACCAAGAGGTTGAAGGTCAGGAAGGCAATCGCCAGGATCATGATCGCGCCCTGCGCGGTCGGGAAATCGCTGGAGACGATGGCGCCGACCGCGAGCCGGCCGACGCCGGGCCAGGAGAACATGGTTTCCGTCACCACGGCGCCGCCGAGCAGGAACGCCGCCTGCAGCCCGATCAGCGTCACCACCGGAATCAGCGCGTTGCGCAGCGCGTGATGGGTGATCACGACGCTCTCGCGCAGCCCCTTGGCGCGCGCGGTGCGCACGAAATCTGCGCCCAGCACTTCCAGCACCGCAGTGCGCGTCAGCCGCGCGATCGGCCCGATCAGCACCAGGCCAAGCGTCAGTGCCGGCAGGATCAGGCTCGGCAAGCCGCCGTCCCATACCGGACCGGTGCGCCCGGTGAACGGCAGCAGCGCCCAGCGGAAGCCGACATACTGGATCAGGATCAGCCCGATGAAGAACACCGGCATGGAGACGCCGGCCACCGAGATCGCCACGATGAAGCGGTCGGTGATGCTGCCGCGGTTGACCGCGGCGAGCGTGCCGAGCGCAATGCCGATGGGGATTGCGATCAGCATTGCGCCCACCATCAGCTCGATGGTCGGGCCGATCGTCAGCGCCAGCTCCTCGATCACCTTCTTGTTGGAGATGATCGAGCGGCCGAGATCGCCGCGCGCGACACGCATGATGTATTCGAAGAACTGCACCGGAATCGAGCGGTCGAGCCCGAGCTCCTGCCTGATGGCTGCGATCGTCTCCGGCTTGGCATCGGGGCCTGCGATCACCATCGCTGGATCGGCCGGCACCACCTGCAACAGGCAGAAACAAAGGAACAGCACCCCGACGAGCGCGGGGATCGATATCAGCAGACGATGGACAATCTGTCTTGCCATCCGACGCCGTTGACCCGTTCGTCCAGAATGGACTGCGGTTAGGCCAAAGGGGCGCGCTCCGCCGCTGGATGCGTCGAGGCCCTAAACGTTCCCCCGTGGCGGCTGCGCTTCGCAAGGCGTGCGCAGCTCTTCACTCCGGCAATCATACTGGCACGCGCCCGACCCTCCGTCACGCCCAATCTGGCGCACTGCGCCCGGATGTCGCTTTGAGGCGTGAGGGCCGCGTTCATCTTCCGGTGCGCGGAATTTCGCGATGCGCCGCGCCGGTTGCCGTGCGTCAAGTACCGGGCGAGGCCTTCAAAACGAAACGCCGTGCTGTTTTGCAACAGCACAGCGCTTCGAAGTTTGATTGCGACTGCCGTCTAGAAGTTGCGCTGTGCGCGGAGCTGCAGCGAGACCGCGTCCTGGTCCTTGAACTCGTAGGTCGCGCCCGGCTTCGGCGCGGCCGGCGAGAACGTCGAAACGCCGCCCATCTTCTGGTCGAGGTGGAACCACTGGACTTCCGCCGAGAAGGTCAGGTTCTTGACCGGGGTCCAACGGGTGACCACGCCGAGCTGCGACACGTTGAAATCGGGGTTGCAGGTGTAGGTCGCGCCCTGGCCGGGATGGCCGATCGCGAACGAGGCGCAGTACAAGCCCTTGGCGTTCGACAGATCGTTGGCGGCGCCGGGGTAGCGGACCGACGAGTAGCTGCCGTACAGGCTGGTCGACCAGTAGGGATCCCAGTTGTGGTTGAACGCACCGCGGATGCCGTAGGCCCGGGTCAACTTGAGCTGGCCGTCGGTGACGCCAACGAAGCCAGCGGCTGCCGGAACCGGTCCAGCCAGACCGGCCGGCGCCCAGACGGCGTCCGTGGTCGCGCCCAGACCAATGCTCTGGTAAGCACCGGCCGCGCCCGTGCCCGAGAACATCGCAAAGTTCGGCGAAGAACCTGACGTGGCGATGACGTACTTGGTGGCGCCCATCGCATAGGACGCATCGAGTTTGATGTCGTCGCCCGCGCCGGTCGGCAGGTTCTTGATCTGCAACGCAGCCATCACCGCACCGCCCCACTTGGTGTCGGGGTGACCGGAGATTTCCGAGAGCGTGTTCGGAGACGCAGCCGGGAGACCAACGCCGCCGGCCGGAGCCCCAACGGTGTTCAGGACGTTGTAGGAACCCGAGACTTCATGCGCGGCGCCGGAGATCTGGAACAGACCCCAGGCCTGGTCGACGCGGATCCTGCCGACGACCTCGGGAGCATGCACGCCGGCATAGGCGTTGCCGGAGGTGCCGGTGCCGCCAACCGCGGTGATGGCGACGCCGCTGGCGCCGAGGTTGTATACCGACGTGCGGTCCCACACGACGGGATCGTCAAGGCCGATGCTGGCCGACACGCCGTTGCCGAAGTCGGCGGTGTACTGGATGTTGTTCACGCCGGTGTCGGTGTTCTGGCCGCCGAGCAGGTTGGAGGTGATGTTGCCGGGAAAACCCTGCCAGGGCGTGGCATAGGCGGAAGCCGACTTGCCGAAGGTGAAGCCGGCGAACTGGATGAACACATATTCCACCGCGACGTATCCTTCGCCCGGCTGGTTCAGCAAACCCGTGTTCGTGCCAGCGCCGGGAGAGCCGGTGAACACCAGCGGGTTGACCGTGTTGTTGCCCTGGGTGGAGAATTGGAAGTCGGCCTGGCCGAAGGTGCGGACCACGCCGTATTCCGTGGCGGTGCGGGTATCGACCGTCAGCGCCATACGGGAGCGGGCGGCGAAGTAGTCGCGATAACGGTTCTGCTGGCCGATATCGCCGCTCCAGGCCGGTTGTCCGTGAATGCCGCCGTTGAAGGTGACGTCGGCGCGCAGGTAGCCGCCGAGCTTGATGCAGGTATCGGTGCCCGGGATATAGAAGAAGCCGGCGCCGTAGAGCGAGCAAACGCGCACATACTCGACCGCCTTTGCCTTGACCGGCAAATCGGCTGCCCCGGCGCTGCCGGCGACGAGAAGGCTCGCCGCCGAACCGAGGACAAAGTTTCTTATAGTTGTCATTTCTGACTCTCCGCTTGATCTGACGTTCATCTGTTCGAGTTGGAACGCGTGGGAGAAGTGGTAGCGCGAAACCGGTTGCGCCGCATGACGCAGGCGTGACGCGCGCAACTTCGTCGGCGAGTGTGATCAATGGGCAACGCCCCGAACCGGCAGAGCATTTTTCTTTCGCGTTGGCGAGTTCCGGCGGCACAAAATGACAAGCGTCATTTCACCGACGCAAAAAAATCTGGCGCGTTGCTCGTGGATTCATCGGAGGAAGGCGTTGTGAGGACCGCCACAGGCGGCGTGCAGCACTCATTCTCGCCGGCATTCACCGTGTTGTGACGGCATGAGCGGCGCCGCGGACCGCCCCGCCCGCCGGAGGTGGCGGACGGGGCAACCGCAGAGCAACGAGGGCAGCGCGCGGTTCGACGCGCCGCCGCACAGCACTTATCCGATCGATCATGATCAAACAGCGACATTGCAATCCCAATTGCGTGATCGAACGCACATGATGATTTGCGGTGAGTGAACGCGCGTCCACTCACGCATGAATCAACTTCCAGATGACCGTACCGAGCACTCCCAGCCACAGCGCGAAACAGGCCAGCGCCTGGACGGCAAAACCCATGCTGCGCTTGTTGGCGGCCTGCCTGTAGCCGTTCCAGTACAGAATGCGGCCGACGATCCAGACCGCGCCGAGCGCCGCGGCCGGGATATCGCCGACATAGATCGCAAACAACCACAGCGACGGCAGGAAGATCGGCATCCATTCCAGCGTGTTCATCTGCACGCGAAACAGCCGCTCGAAATCCGGATGGCCGGTGATTGCCGGTGCCTTGATGCCGAAGGCTGCGCGCGCCCGCGCCACCTGCGTCGAGGTGAAGAAGTAGAAGGCTACCGCGAGACAGGTGACGATCGCAGTCAGGTGAAACATTGAATAAACCCCTCGTTGACCCGCGGCGGGCCTTATAGCCCGGCTGCAAAAGTGCGGCCTGCGATAATCGCTTTCGCTGGTTCCAAAATGGGTCTAGCCTCTCCGATGTTGCGATCCTGCGGGGTAAGACCATGCGGATGCGCGTCAGAAAGTTCGCCCATTTCCTGGAACGGATTGGGCTCGCCATGGCGGGTGCAGCGAGCGGATTATTCGTCGGCGCCCACACCGGATCGACCATCCCGGCACTCACTTCGCAGGCCTTCCTGCTGATCATGATGATCGGCGGCGCGATCGGCTTCTATCTCGGCATAGATACGCCGCAGCTTGCGTTCCATTCCGTCAACGGAGAGAAGGGCCATTCGACTGCGCGGATCGACGCCGCGGAATTGCTTACCGCCATGGGCACGTTCTGCGCAGCGCTGACCGCCTTCGTCTCGGTCCTCGTCATTGTACTGCGCGAGGAGCCGCATATCGTCTGGACCGTGCTGATCCTGATCGGCTGGGTGCTCGGCATCTCCATGCAGATCGTCGCCGGCGCCATTGCCCGGATACGGAATTAGCTCGTTTATTCAATGTGTTGAAGTGATACGACAGCAACATTGGCCAATCTGACATTCGTTCGCGCCGCGGAAGAATGTCTCTCACCCGTCGCCTCTTCGCTCTTTCCTGCGCTTCGCTACTTTCCCGGCACGCCAAAAACAACACCCAACTGGAAAGGAACAAGCCATGACCCAAGCTGTAAAGGAACGCACCGCCACCGCGAAGGCGCCGGCCGTCGACGCCAAGCTCGAAATCGTCGTCATCCCCGTCTCCGACGTTGATCGTGCCAAAGCGTTTTACGCCAAGCTCGGCTGGCGGCTGGATGCCGATTTCGCCGGCGACGGCTGGCGCGTGATTCAGTTCACCCCGCCGGGCTCGCCTGCATCAGTCATTTTCGGCAAGAACGTCACCGCGGCAGCGCCCGGCTCCGCGCAAGGGCTTTACCTGATCGTCTCCGACATCGAGGCCGCGCGTAAGGATCTGCTCGATCGCGGCATCGCCGTCAGCGAAGCCTTCCACCCCGAGGGCGACGCGCATGTCGGCAAGGATGAGCCCTATCTGTTCGGCAGCGTCCGAACCAGCGGCCGTGATCCCGCGCGCGGCAGCTACCGCTCCTACGCCTCGTTCAGCGATCCCGACGGCAATGGCTGGCTGTTCCAGGAAATCACCACGCGACTGCCCGGCCGCGTCGAAGGCGACACCAGCTTCGGCTCGCAGACCGATCTTGCGGCTGCGCTTCGCCGCGCCTCGGCCGCGCATGGCGAGCACGAGAAGCGCAATGGCGGCCAGTACGACGCGAACTGGCCGGACTGGTACGCCGAGTACATCGTGAAAGAGCAGGCGGGCGAGCAACTGCCGGTCTAAGCAATGCGAACCTCCCAACGAGGCCGCGCTGCGGGCGATCGCCCGCGGGCGGTCTCGGTCATTTGCCGGCCCCACTCGCCTGCGCCAGCCACACGGTGCGGCCGCCGGCCTGCGGGTCTGCGACGACGTGATCGATGACGCCAAAGCCGTAGCCGGCGAGCAATTGCTCGTACTCGCCGCGATCGAGGCTCGCGTGATAGAGCGGGTCGCCGCGATAGCTGCCGATCGCTTCGCCAAACGCCGGCCCGGTATTGAACATCAGCACCGTGTTGCGATGCGCATGCGCGGCGAACGCCGCAAACATCGATCGCTGGGCGTCGGGGGCGAGGTGGAAAAAACTGTCCCACGCCAAAATGCCGTCAAATGCTTTGCCGAGCCGCAGGCCGCGCATGTCGGCCACGATCCACTCCTGTTCCGGCAGTCGCTCGCGGCACAGCGCAATCAGGTTTTGCGAACTGTCGACACCGGTGACGCGCATGCCGTGCGCCGTCAGATTGGTCGCGACCGGCGAGCCGCCACCACAGCCGAGATCGAGCACGGCAGCGCCCTGGCGCAGCAGCGTGACGAAGCGATCGTGCCATTTCCGGTCGTTCCAGCCGCCGGCCCTGCGGTCGGCGTCCCAATTGGCGGCATGACGCTCGTAATGGGCGATGATTGTCTCGGAAAGATCGTTCACGGCGACGCTTCTACTCTGGCACACCGGCCTCGCGAAGCGCTTTCACTATCAATTCGGTGTCATAGCGGAAATTACGTTCAACTGCGACTCGGAAGCCCGACCTTCGAAGGTGGCGGCTAGGCCGCACTGATCAGACGGTCCAACACCGTGTGCACGGCAGCCCAGTCCCTCTGGCCAAGTTTTGCGCGAAGGTTGTCTTGAGCGGCCTCCCAAAGCGGAATGCCCCTGGACATCAATGAACGTCCAGTCGTCGTCAGTTTCAAGGCCCGGCTCCGCCGCCAACCTTCGCCGCCTCTTTGTATGAGTCCTTCCTTCTCCAGCGGCCCGAGATTGCGCGTCAGCGTGGTACGATCCATGCCCATGGTACCGGCCAAAGCCGAGATCGACACGGCACCTTCGGCCGCAATGGCCACTAGCAACAAAAACTGTGTCGCTCGGAGACCGATTGGCCGCAGCGCTTCGTCATAGGCGCGCGTCACGGAACGCATTGCCATCCGACTCTTATGGCAGACGCAGATCGACAGCATTTCCCGTTCGGAGGTCGTTCGAGCCTTCACCTGCAGCTCCATATGAGGGGATCGGTGGCTTTGGGGTCGGGATTTCGGCGACCAACCCCCGAAAGCCGAGTACGACAATCAGGAGGCTGCAAGCGAACTGGCATCTTGCATCTGTTTGCCGGCTTCCTCGATGAAGCGGATTGCTTCGTTGGTGGACCAGAGGGCGTGCGCCATGAAACGCCAGTTGATGAGAGCCGACTCGTAGCCCGAACCCTCCTCGTTCACGGCTCCTCCAGTAGCATCGCGGACCATGGCGACTTCGAAGCCATTCTCGATAAAGTCGCGCATGTGTCCTTCGACACAAAGATTGCCGACGGGCCCTGCAAGGATGATCTTTTCGATCCGGTTGCGCCGCAATTGCAAGATCATGTCATTGGTGGATGTACTATAGCCCTTGTGGGGACTCGTAATGACGGTCTTTCCGTCGAGCAGATAAGGCTTGTAGCGATCGGGAAGATCGGCTCCTGATCCCTCGAGGCCGTCAAGGGTGAAGACACCTTTTCGATCAAGCAACCTCACCCTGTGCGCAAAATCTTCGAGGGGTGTCAGCGGTTTCGTCCACCTGTGGTCATGCGGATAGTAGTAGTGCGGCGACACGAAAACTTGCATTCCGACGCTCTTTGCAGCGCGCAGGAGACGCTCGATATTTTCCGCCGTGTTGTTCCTGTTCAAGCTCTCCTCGATCAAGGGATAGGCTTTGCCATCCGGGGAAAGAAAATCGTTGTGAAGGTCAGTAAACGCCAGCGCGGTTGTTGCCAGGTCGACCTTCATTCCCGGGGCTTTGTGATCAAACATGACTAGTCTCCGTTTTGCGCGCGGCCGTCTGCGCCGCATATAGTGTATATACACTATATGTTATCGTGCAATTACACGTCTCTGTGATGAGAAGCGTTCATTTGCTCGTTTGTAAGTACTCGCCCTAATACCCGCTCAGCTCGAGATAGCCGCCGCCGCGAAGGCTGCCGGCAAAGCTGATCGGGCCTCCCAACAGGAATAGCTGGTACCTCATCCAGCCTTTTTGCGTTCAGCGGCGCGCAATCGCTAAGCCGCAACAGCTCGAAACAAGCGCCATTCGTCGGGCACGCCTTTGAGCACGTGACGGCCGCGCTCTTCAAACGTCAATCCAGAGCCCGCCACGAGATCGCGAACCGTCTGCGAGACCAGAACTTCACCCGGGCCAGCTAGCGCCGCTACTCGCGCGCCAATATGCACGGCAATGCCAACAATATCCTGAGCGACGAATTCGCACTCGCCGGTGTGCAAACCGCAACGGATCTGCAGATCGAGCGGGCGCACCGCCTCGCCAATTGCGCGGGCACAACGCACAGCACGCGCAGGCCCGTCGAAAGTAGCAAGGAAACCGTCGCCGGCGGTGTGGATTTCGCGCCCGCGATGTTGACCGAGCACGCCTCGAGCCCTGGCAAAGAACGCGTCGAGCAGCACACCCCAGGGGCCGTCGCCGAGTGCGGCGGCGCGTTCCGTCGACCCCGCAATGTCGACAAACAGCACCGTTGCGAGCACCCTGTCCGGCTCCGCCGTGTGCCGTTGGCCGGTGACGAACTCTTCGACTTCATCAAGAATCGCGTTCTGGTCGCCAACCCAGACCATATGGTCCTGGCCGCTGAACTCGATAAGTTTGGCGCAGGGAATCTGCTGCGCCATATAGCGCGCATGCCTCACGTCGATGACGCGATCATCGGTGCGATGCAAGATCAAGGTGGGTACGCGCGTGACAGGCAGGATATCTCTGACATCGATCTCCCGGTTCATGCGCATGACCGAAGATGCCGCGCCCGGGCTTGCGGAGGCCCTGAAGTAAGCCGCGATTTGCTCAAGCGCCTGTCTGTTGCCAGCGAGGCTGGGGGCCCACATCAGCAAACTCATTGCATCTGCCGTGCCCCAGTGGTGCTCGAGGTCATCGAGGAAAGCGCTCCACTGCGCATCGGTCCACGCGAATGTATAGTCGGGCGCCCAGGAGCGGCGCGCGTAAGTGCCATAAAGCACGAGAGCCGACGTGCGCTCGGGATAGGTCGCCGAGTAGAGCAGCGACATTGGACCACCTTCAGAGATGCCAAACAAAGTGGCTCGCCGGGAACCAACCTGGTCCAGCACCGCCTGCACGTCATGCATCCGCTGCTCAAGCGTGAAGATCTGGGAGCCGCGATCGGACATTCCCGTGCCCCGCTTGTCGAACGTGATGACCCGCGCAAAGGTGGCGAGCCTTCGGAAGAAGGAGGCACGCGCCGGTGATTGCCAGAGTGCTTCAAGATTGGAGACAAAACCAGGTACGAACAGCAGGTCGCGCGGCCCATCGCCAATCACCTGGTAGGCAATATGGACGTCGTCACTCTTGACGTAGTGCGTGGCCGGGATGTCAGCCATCTTGGGCCTACTGCGTGACAAGATCCGCGCGACGCGAGTCTCGCACCGAATTCCGCTACAGGCCAGCGGAATTCGGTCGAAACCTGCAATGAAGCGCTGACTTCCGCTCGGCCCCCACGGGATGACATCTGCTCGCTTGTGAGCACACGGTCTAATACCCTGTCAGCTCGAGATAGCCGACGCCGCGATGGCTGCCGGCAAAGCTGATCGGGCCCTCCCAATAGGCGAAGCTGGTGCCCATCCAGCTTTTCGGATTCAGCGGCGCGCAGTCGATCGCGAGGTTAAGGCGCGGGATGGCGATACGCCACGCGGTCGGTATCTTGCGGCCGGCGATCTCGGTGATGCCCTTCGGCGTCATCTCGATTTTGCTTGTGGCGAGCGGCATCCCCTTGCCGTCGGGAGAGATCCAGTTGCCCGAAGCGTAGTGCCGGCCGTCGGCCTGGCGCATGCGGTACAGCATCAGCTTTTCGCCACTGTCGAAATGCAGCGCGAGCCAGTCCCAGCCACTCTGGTCTGAGGCGAGCGGCTGGCTGCTCCATTCACGGTCCATCCAGGCAAGCCCGTTGACGGCGACCGGCTTGTCGTCGATGGCAAGCTCGCCCATCACCTTGAAGAAGGGCTGGCTGTAATAATACGACGCCTGCTCGCGCTCGGATTTCTTGCTGAAGCCGCCATCGCCCTGCAGCACCAGCGGACGATCGGCCGTGAGCCGCAGCGCGTAACTGAAATCGCTGGACGATGCCGTGAGCTCGATCGGCGCGATTGTGTTCGCATCGAATCCGTCGAGCGCGCGCATCTGCCACGCATCGATCCAGGCGCGGAACGGCGTGGCCTCGACGCCGGCCTGTCCGACGCCGCCGCGTGCCAGGGTTTCCGCCGTGCGGTGGGTATCGGCGCGCGTCACCGCGGCATGCGCCATCCACGCCTGTTGCGTAGCCCAGCCTTCCAGCGCTGTGTCCGGCTGCAGCGCTTGGCGGAAAAGCGTCCATTGCGCGCCGTAAGCGGTGTCGGCAGCATCGCGCAAATTCGCCGTCACATACCACCACTCGATGCGGAATTCCGGGTGCGGACCGTGATCGGTGGGAAAGGCAAATGTTCGGCCGGGGACGACGCGGGCGAAACCGTCCGCTTTCTCTTCCAGCCCGGCAAAGCCCTGCGCGCGCGCCGCGGCGTTGAGCGCGAGCAGCGCCGCGCCGCCGAAGGCCCGTCGCGTGATACGGTTACCGCTCATTGGCAAAGATCCGGATCAGGCCGGCCGGCTGCATCCGCGCCAGCCGCAGCACGGGAAGCGCCGCCGCCAAAAACGCCGCCAGCATGGCAACGCCGACGAGTTGCGCAAGTTGCAGCGGAAACACCTGAAACGGCAGCCGCCAGCCGAACGCTTTCACGTTCACCACTGCCAGCAGGCACCAGGCGACAATGAGCCCGAGCGGCAGCGCGAGTAGCGCCGTGATCAACGCTACCGACATCGTCTTCAACAGCTCGATGCCGGCCAGCCGCGGCCGCGTCACGCCGATCGCCCATAGCGGCGCCAGCTGCGGCAGGCGCGAATTGGCGAGCGTGAGCAGGCTGGTCAGCAGCGCGACGCCGGCAACCCCAAGCGTGAAGGCGTTGAGCGCCGCGGTGACCGCAAAGGTGCGGGTGAAGATGCGTTTCGATTCCGCCTTCACCGTCGCCTGGTCGGCGATACTGCGCTCATCGAGCATGAATTTTTGCCGCATCGCCGATATCAGCGCCGGAATCTGCGCAGCCTCGACGCGCAAGCCGAAGCGGGTCTGCGGCGTGCTCGGGAAATAGCGCGTCAGCGCCGCGTAGTTCACGGTGAGCTGGCCCTTGGGGTTACCATAGTCGGCATAGATACCGACGATTTGCAGCGGCCAGCTGCCGCCAGGTGCCGGCACATCGATGCGGTCGCCGACGGAAAGTTTTTGCCGCCGCGCCAGTTGCTCGCTCGCAAACGCGGCATCGCCCGGCCTTAAGCGCACCCAGGCATTGGGCACGGCCTCCAGCAGTGGCCAATGATCGCGATAGGTGGCGTGGTCGGCAAGGCCAAAGATTTCGATCGGCGCGTCGCCAAGCTGCGTATCGGCGCGGGCACCAGGGAGGATCGCCTGCACTTCGGGCCGCTCGCGCAGCCAGGCCTTGATCTCGTTCGCCTGCTTGTCGTCCTTGGCGCCGACATAGACGTCGCTGGCAAGCCTGCCGTCGAGCCACACCAGGAAAGTGCGGCTGAAGCTTTCCACCATGGTGGCGACGCCGACATTGACGGCAAGCGCGAGCAGCAGCGCCATCAGCGCGAGCGAAAGTCCCGACAGTTGCTGGCGGCTGTCGGCCCAGAACCAGCGCGCCAGTGGTTTCTCGGCGCCGCGCTCACCGAGCGCCAGCACGCGCTCGAGGATTGCCGGCAGCGCCAGCGCTGCGCCCAGCATCAGCGCCGCCAATACCGCAAATCCGGCGACGAGCGAATCTCCGAGCCACAGCAGGCAAGCCGCGATCGCAAACACCGCGACAGCCGCCGCACCCTGCAGTTTCAGCCATCGCTGCTGCGCCTGTTGCCAGGCCTGCGGCTGCGCGGAAGCGAGCACGGGCAGGCGAGCCGCCTTGATCAGGCTTGCGGCAGAAGCAGCGAGCGCACCGAGCACGGAGATGGCGATGCCGGCGAGCCACCACTGCGGCTTTAACGTCAGTTGTCCCGGGATCGACGCGCCATAAAGCCCGCGCAGCGACGCCGCGACGTCGGGCAGCAGCGCCGCCGCAATGAAATAGCCGCAGACGAGGCCAGCCAATCCCGCGGCAAGCGCGAACGCGACCTGCTCGATCACCAGCACGCCATTGAGCATGCGCGCCGAGACGCCGCTGGATCGCAGCGTGCGCAACATCGGCAGCCGCTGCTCGAAGGCAAGCCCCACGGCCGAATTGACGATGAAGAGCCCGACAAAGAACGACAAAAGGCCAAATGCGGTGAGATTGAGATGGAAACTGTCGGTCAGCCGCTCGAGATCGGTTGCCGCATCCGGCTCGACCAGGCGCAGCCGGTCGCCGGTGATGCTTTCCAGGGTGGCGCGCTTGCCCTTGGCCTTGCCGAGCAAGAGCCGCGACAGCTGGCCTTGCATGTTGAGGACCTGCTGGGCGATGCCGATATCGACCACCAGCACATCGGGCACGAGGCTTGGCTGCACGCGGAGCGGCGGCAGCAGCGCGCCATTATTGGCTGACGGCCGCGCACCCTCCGCGAGCTTCAGATCGGACAGCGTTTCAGGCGAAACCAGCATCTGGCCCGGCGGTGTAATAAAAGCCTGGAATTCGCCGCGCGCCACCGTCGGTGCATTGCCGACTTCGCCCGGCAACGTCATCGGCTCGATGCCGAGCAGGCGAAAGCTGCGCCCGCCGATCTGGATGCGGCCCTCCACGACCGGCGATACCGGCCAGCCGGCGCGGCGCAGATCGACGAACAGTTGTTGCGCAAACGCCTTGCCGTCGCTCGCCACCAGCATCGCGGTGCGCGTGCCGCCGAACATCGCGGCCGCGCGGTCGTAGGATTGGCGCGCCTGCTGGTTCAACGCCTGCACGCCGCTCCACAGCGCGGTCGCCGAGGTTAGCCCGATCAGCAGCGTCGCCAGCTGCATCGGAT
>Ga0081455_10002681_pt1 | contig 21034 bp, 26 predicted proteins | sample TabmetS3T2R1_FD_70207 | JGI IMG/M metagenome (GOLD analysis project Ga0081455, IMG submission 70207) | Tabebuia heterophylla rhizosphere microbial communities from the University of Puerto Rico - S3T2R1 | ecosystem: Host-associated > Plants > Roots > Rhizosphere ...
TTGACGATGACGTTCTGGCCCCGCCGATCCTCGGGAACGCTATCGATCTCGACGATGTCTTGCTCCCGACGCTTGGAGATCTTGTGAATGATGCGTGCCAGCTCTTCTTGCTCGCACCCAGGCTTCCCCGTGATGAGCAGGTGACCCGGGCCATCGGCCGCCAGGATCAGGTCGCTCGGCGAGGGCGTTTCCCCTTCCTCGGTGGCAACGCGGACCTCGTCTTCACGCCCGAGGATCTCGACGAGCGTCGGATAGTGCTTGCGCATCGCATCATCGAGCGCCAGGAAGCGGTGAGGTTCTGCGCCGACCACGAAGGTCATCCCCGGTGTGAGAACGAACCCCTCGCCGGCGTCTCGCTTGTCCTCGAAGGACGGCTTCAAACCGAGTCCGAGGTTGCGCTTGACCTCGTAGGCGAGTCCGTTCTTGCTCGCGTCGTTCGTGACGACCAGCCCGCGCCGCACGATCCACCCGGATCCCTCCACTCCCAGCCCGCACGCGACGCCGGTCACGCGAACGACGCTGCGCGCGGCGAGATCGACGTCGGGGTCGCGCGCGATCGCGCTGTCGGGCGGCGGCACCACCGCTGGCGGCCCCACGACGACGCCGATCGGGTCCACGCGCTCGAGGGTCTCGAGCAGGCGCTCCGGCGGGAACTCGTCGTTGATCCGGGAGAGGATGGCCGACTCCTGCACCGACTTCCGCAGCTCCGACTGTCCCGGCAGATAGAGGAGAACCGCCCCGACCGCCCAGCAGATGAGGACGCCGGCGAGGACGCCGAGCACGGCGCCGGCCACCGAGTCGATCGACCGCAGTCCCGGGACGGCGACCATGCCCGCGCGCAGCGTTCCCCCGAGCATGCCCGCGAAGGCCTGGAGCAGGACACCGCCGAGGATCGCCGCCCCGAGCGCCACCAACGGCGCGTACGGCGAGCCGTCGTTCAGGAACGCGGGCGCGATCTGCGCGCCGAGATACGCGCCGAGCGCGAACCCGGCGAGCGACAGCGCTCCTCGAACGAGCCCTCGGGAGAGCCCGTAGAAGCCGAAGAGGATGACGACGCCGATGACGATCCAGTCGGCGGTGGCCACAGCCCGGAAAGCGTACGCGGAGCGAAGGCCGGGCCCACGCAACGCGGCTACACTAGGCCGGCTCGGGGGCGTAGTTCAGTTGGTTAGAACGCCGGCCTGTCACGCCGGAGGTCGCGGGTTCGAGTCCCGTCGCTCCCGTAATACGGAATCAGTTGGGTGCCTCGCGAGTGGAACGCCGAGGCGGATCAACTCTGCAGGATGCTCTCGCCGTAATCCTCTAGATCTCCGCCTACGGGTGCTTCGTCGGGACCTTCGGCCCGGCGGCGTGTGAGAGCCACGTCGGCGCTCCGAGCGCGAGCACGCGACGCTGTCCCTCGGTCGCGCCGCTGTCGAGCTCGGGGAACGAGGTGCCGACGTCGCCCCCGAGGACGACCGGGCCCTCGCCGGTCTCGACGACGACCACCTGGTGCCCGTCCGTGTGCCCGGGCGCCGGCAGCAGCCGGACTCCCGGCAACACCTCCACTTCGCCCTCGTGCTCGACATAGGTCGCGCCGTCGAAGTCGACCCATTCGCGGATCGTGTAGTCGTCGAGCGAACGCGCGTCGGCCAGCTCGCGTGCCTGGACGTGGATCGGGACGCCCGGGAAGAGGCGGTTGCCCCCACAGTGGTCGAAATGCAAGTGCGTGTTGATGACCCTTGCGACGTCGCGGGGGATGTTCTCGGGGTGCGGCGTCGGGCTCATATCGTCGATCTCGGGCCTCACGTCGATCATCCCGGTGTCGACGAGCACGAGCCCGGCCGGGTGGTCGATCGTCCAGACGAACACGGGCCAGCGCTCGCCCTCGACGAGGAGCTCAGCCCCGAGGTGGGCGCGGATCACGTGCCGACCGTAGCACCGCGCCGAAGCGTCAAGAGCTCCACCTACGGCTCCGTACCAGCGGCTTCGCCGATGACTTCGCCTTGTGCGCACGGTCTGTGCCATAACCCTGTGGTCGTTTCAGGGGCGTCTCGAAAGGGAGGATCTGATGAACACGCCGCCGATCGTCTCGCCGCAGGAGTGGCAAGCCGCCCGCGAGCAGCTGCTGGTGAAGGAGAAGGAGCACACCCGCGCTCGCGACGCGCTCGCCGCCGAGCGGCGGCGAATGCCGTGGATGGCCGTCGAGAAGGCCTATGTGTTCGAGGGGCCGAAGGGCAAGGTCAGCCTGCTCGACCTGTTCGAGGGCCGCCGGCAACTCGTCCTCTATCGCGCCTTCTTCGAGCCCGGGGTGTTCGGCTGGCCCGAGCATGCCTGCCGCGGCTGCTCCATGGTGGCCGACCAGGTCGCCCACGTCGCCCACCTGAACGCCCGCGACACTACCCTCGCGTTCGCCTCGCGCGCGCCGCAAACGGACATCAAGCGCGTGAAGGCGCGGATGGGCTGGGAGATGCCGTGGTACACCATCACCGACGGCTTCGACGCGGACTTCGGCGTGGACGAATGGCACGGCACGAACGCGTTCATCCGCGATGGCGACAAGGTGTTCCGCACATACTTCGTCAACAGCCGCGGCGACGAGCAGATGGGGAGTACCTGGAACTATCTCGACATTACTGCGCTCGGGCGCCAGGAGGAGTGGGAGGACTCGCCAGAGGGTTACCCCCAGACCCCGCCGTACAAGTGGTGGAACTGGCACGACAACTACGACGCCGAGGCCTCGCCTAACCCGAAGTGGGTCGATATCATAACCGACCCTCAAGGAGCCGCCGCCCGAAGGCGCGACGAAGAGGCGAAATCGAGCTAAAGAAGGGCGACCGCTTCGCCGCCTTCGAGCAGCGGGCTCTTTTCACACGGAGCTGCGCGAGCGTTTCCGCAGGGTGCGCGGAGCATAGCCAGGAGGAGATCTTGGCGGACTGTGATCTCACGCACGCGCCGCTGGAAACGAGCATAGCGTCATGACTGACCGGACATCCCTCGCCAACAATCTCGATCGCGTCATCTCGCCATTCCCAAAAAAAATAATTGAAAGGAAATCGTATGCAAAAAATCATCCCGCATTTATGGTTCGATAAAGAGGCCAAAGAAGCGGCTGAGTTCTACAGTTCTGCTTTTCCAGATTCAAAAATAACGAACATAACCACAATCCATAACACGCCGTCGGGAGACTGCGATATCGTTTCGTTTAGGCTCTGGGGATACTCTTTCATGGCAATAAGTGCGGGCCCCCTGTTTAAGTTCAATCCATCAGTATCCTTCATGGTCAATTTCGATCCGTCGCAAGACAAAGATGCCCAAGCCCGGATCGATAGAGTGTGGGAGCAACTATCGGCGGGTGGGAATGCATTGATGCCGCTCGATAAATATCCATTCAGCGAACGCTACGGCTGGGTCCAGGATAAGTATGGTCTGTCGTGGCAGCTCATCCTCACCAACCCTGAAGGCGAGCGGCGGCCGTTCATTATTCCGTTTCTTCTGTTCGTGGGAGATGTTTACGGCAAAGCAGAACAGGCCTCTGACTTATATCTTTCCACGTTCAGGGACTCCAAGCGCGGCGCGATCGTCCGCTACGGCGCAGGACAGGCGCCGGACAAAGAAGGAGCCGTCATGTTCACTGATTTCATGCTCGAAGGTCAATGGTTCGCTGCTATGGACAGCGCGCACGAGCATAAGTTTAAATTCAACGAAGCGATCTCGTTCATGGTGAATTGCGACACACAGGAAGAAATTGATTATTACTGGAAACTATCCGCCGTTCCCGAAGCCGAGCAGTGCGGCTGGCTCAAGGACAAATTCGGCCTCTCGTGGCAGATTGTGCCGACCGAGCTTGATCAAATGATGCGCGACGGGACGCCCGGGCAAAACGCGCGCGTGACGCAGGCGTTTCTCAAAATGAAAAAGTTCGATCTCGCTGCGTTGCGCAAAGCGTATGCAGGATGATCCAAGGGACGACTGCATGCTCGTCTACGCAGTTTTCTGCGGCTTGTGGCACGCATCAAAAGATTGCATCGTTGCCTTCAACCGGTTTGAGGCCGTCGCCCGGAAATTTTAGCCCTCGCCGAATGGGTTATGTAATTAGGGACGAACTATGAAGCAACGCTTATTGACCGGAAGCTGTCTCTGCAAACGAGTCAAATACTCCGTTGCGACTGAACTGCAACAGTTTTTCTTATGTCACTGCGAACAATGCAGAAAGGTCACGGGCTCCGCTTTTGCGTCAAACATTCAGGCTGCGCCCGCAGAAGTGAAATGGCTCGCTGGCGCGGAATACGTGAAGCGTTTTGATTATCCCGGGGATCGTCTATTCACTAAAGTCTTTTGCTCGGAGTGTGGGTCGGGCCTGCCATTTCTCAACAAAACCGGCAAGAAGTTGTTTATTCCGGCGGGGTCACTCGATTCAGAGCCAGGGATTCTTCCTGGACACAATATCTTCTGGGGAGATCGATCCTCTTGGTATGAAGCCGGAGTCTCCGCACCGAGAAGCGAGGGATTCGTGGAATAACCTATCCAATTCGGAGGATATGATGTCGCTCGTCAGCAATGTATCTTTAGCGACGTACAATTTAGAAGTGGCTGATGAGCACATTGGCGACTCAAAATGAGCGCACCGATCCTTCATTCTATTGTTCCGCTCAGGCCGGTAACGGCGAGACACCGAAAAGCGTGCTGTGAAAGTGCAGAAACAAACCGTAAAGAATCAAAGCAAGAAGTGGAGGCCACCAGCCGATCTCGCTGATCTTTAACGAGTTGCGTCCCTGGATGATTGCCAGAAACGGCAAGTTCGAAGTTACGGCGGCAAATCGATTCCAGGCTTCGCCTACAGCTTTCTCGCGTTTTCGATCGATGGAAAATGGTCCTTTAATCGCCAGGATAAGAAAACTGCCAAAGAAAACTAAGGACGCAGCATCACCGTTTAAAATCAAATGAGTAAAGGACCAAAGAGCGACTCCCCACAGAAAAGGGTGCCGGGTAATACGTTGGATACCCTTAGCCGGCTCCTTTTCAGCCAGTAATGCCTCACCTCCAACGGCCGTTGGGTTTGGGGATGTGAACGCGAGCACAACGAACAAAAAGGCGAGCAGCATCACAACCAGAGCATACGGCCGAAACCCGTAAAGCTTTCCCCAGAACGGAATGTATTCAGCATGGCTGTAAGCGCGAGACAGCCAGACAAGCCCAACTAGCGAGAGAAGCGAAAACAATCCGCGGAAAGGCCCCGCGCCGATCAACGCGACGATCTTACCGCGAAGCGGACTGCCTGAAATAACGGGGTGAATCCCCACGAAAAATATCGCCGCCGCAAAAAGTGAAGCCATATTCTCTCCCTTGAGCGCTCCGCCGAGTCACCGACCATTTCCTGCTCTTATGTTTCCTCCCGGATCCCCGGCGATTTCTCGGAATTGTTCGAGGGTGGTTTCCAGGTCCTTGAAGATCTAGCGCGAGCATCCATGTTTCCCTCCTTTCTTGGAGATAGTCGGAGGCCTAATGGGAATGTTCAGTGGCCAACGACTGAAGTGCCAAGGTCGCAGCCACAAAGCCGATCAGGCCGAGAAGCGTACGGCCCCAGTGCCATACTGCCCATTTATCGAGTAATGCACCGCCGGTGGAGTCGGATAGACCACCACCGATGAAGCTGGCGTTAGCTTCGGCGAAGAAGACCGGATAGCTCACCATGACCAAGAGAGCACAAAGCGCCGCGATCATGGACCATTGCCTCTGTTTCGAGCGCAAGCGCCATGAAACCGCCACCGTTGCCAACGTCAGACTTTTCCAGAAGCCGACGATTGAGATCCCTATCAGCAGCATGGCCCCAGTGAGGAGGCCAAAGCTCAAAGACAGAAAGCACCAGAATAGCACGAACGCCACTTGTCGGCTGGGTCTGAGCCATCGGACTAAAGCCAACTATAATAACTTCACTTGCGCCTCATATAGAATATTACTATTGCGCTGCTCCATGGTAGAGTCCGATCGTAAGCGATGCCGCTGCTGCAAGCGCCGCTGCCGCCCGAATGTGGTTCCAGGCTGTCCACTTCGACAGATAATCGATCCATAGGCTAGCACCTTCGGCGGGCGCGACCGAGGCCAGCGCGTTGTTCTTCGGCACGTTGAACACCAACGTCACTAAAAAGGTGCCAACCAAATAGAGCGCGCCGCCGATGAGCAGGTAAATGGTACCAGGATCGTGCCATCGTAAGAGCGAGGCGATCATTACAAGAACGCAAGCCGCCGTCGTTCCAAAGAAAACCGCGAGAAACAGCGGATTAATAATAGCGACGTTGATGGATTGCATGGCGCCAATTCCCTCGGCCGAGGGCAGGCGAGCGAGGGCCTTCATCACGGCGACCGAAAAGGCAAAGAAGAGTCCGGCCATCAACCCGCAGCCCAGCGCAGCAGCAAGCGTCAAGGCGAAAAACAGTTGGTCAGCCATTGCCATAAGGCCTCCCGGACAAGGAGAGTGCCTTCAGTGCCGCGAGCCAGCCAGCGTCAGTACGTGACGCCCGTGGTTCATTAGCCGCCAATGCGAGAGGACCGCCTTGATGTCGCCATCGGCCAAGTCTTCTGTGCTCATCAGCCTCACCATCGTCGGTATGAAATAGGAAAAGGTGGCTACCCGTTCAACTATGACGATGCAAACCGCCGTCAGATACCAGAACCGCATTGGCCCCGGAGTCAACCAGGCAGCGACGAGGTTGGCGATGGTGAGAACAGTAAGCGGCACGGTGGTGACATAAACCCAAAACATAAGGCCGGTGTTCGGCCATGCTCGGGGAGGAGTATTCTCCCATTGAGGGATGACGACTCTGGCTTCGTAGAGCCCGGCGCCAAACGCAACGCCGAGATTGATTACGAATAGCCACAGTACAATTCCCTTCTACATCGTGGTCACCTCACAACATACGGGACCGGATGCTCGTCAATGCAGCAAGTTTCACGTCGGCTGGACGCATTGTTAGGCGGCCGACTTGAAGTTACACAGCTAGCGTATCTTGTAAGTCGAGACCCACCACGTATTACCTCCCGAATCCATAAATCCGGCTTGGCGCTCGTTGTACGGCTTATCTTCTGGCGCGGAGATGCTCTTGGCTCCAAGCTGAATCGCTCGGCCGTAGACCGCATCTACGTCTTCAACGTAGACGTAGATCGACCCCACCCAGGGTGAAACATGAGGCGGCAAGCCGCCCGCCTCTATCCAAAGCAGGGAGTCACCGATCTGCAAGAGCGTAGGGCCATCTTCGTTGCGCTCAAGCTCGACGGCGTTGAACGTCTTTTGCAAAAACTCCGGCAAATCAGCCGGACCATGAAGGTAAGGTCTGACGACGCCGAATCCCTTGTGCACGTGGCTCATCGCACTACTCATGATCTCTTTCCTCTTTTTCATGATGTTCCCATGGAATGTAACCTTCAACAAGTCCCTCGAAAACTCCATTACTGCCCGTTAAGTCTTCCTCGCAGAGAACGCCGCGCGCAGCGTCGGAGCCGCAGTACACTGCTATACGCAGTTCGATCGGACAATGAGGCTGTCGTTGCCTGTTAGCCACTGAATCTGAATTGGTTTCGCTGGTAGGCGATTGCAGACACAGCGATTAGAACAAAAAAGAGGATCGGCCCACCCACCGACCATAGAACGCCGACAGTCGCGTCGCCCTCGACGAAAGACAGAATCCCTTTGACGGACCAAGTCGATGGCGTGAGGAAGAATAAATATGACTACCACTTATGCTGCGGAATGAAGAGGTACACGGCCGCAACCAGGACATAAAGGTTTAGGACCTTGAACAGCCAGACCGCGGGCAAAGCCGGGATCGAAGGCAGCTTAGAAGGAGGCCGGTTGCAACACCAGCGCAGCCGCGGCCAGCAGGAGGAACACGACCGCTGAGCCGATTGAGTAGTCACGCGCGCGCAAGTGCGTGATGATGGCAGCGACAAAGAATAGAGTGAGGCAGACTGCGGCAGCCGCTCCGATCACTGGCACCCCAATGCCGACCACGAGTCCCACCGCGCCCACTGCTTTGAGGATACCCAACATCGGCAGCCACGATTCCGGCACGCGGAGCCTTGCCATGGAGGTGAGGACTTTCTGATGGCGGTGGCTGCGAAGCCGTTAGCAGCCGCGGCCAAGACAGTGACAGCGATATACGCCGTAACCATTGGAACTCCAATCGTTTCTTGAATCGCCTCGTGGATTCGCCATCATGAAGGTTTCGTGGCTCCGGCCAGAAAGCGCGAGCCCAACAATGGTCGAACTTCAACCGAGGCGAATGCGGCTGCGGGATGGCGAGCGGCCCATTCTAATGCCGCCTCCAGATTCGACACGTCAATGATGCCAAATCCGGCGAGAAACTCTTTCGTCTCGGCATACGGGCCATCATGGACCTTTCGCTTTCCGTCGCGCACGGAGACGGTTGTCGCGATATGTGGTGGTTCAAATCCCGCACCCCCGACAAAAACGCCTGCAGCTTGAAGGGCGTCACTATAGGCCTTCGCAGCCGCCATAGCGGCTTTGTTGTCGCGCTGATCGAACTGTTTCTGTGAATAGTGAACAAGTAAGACGTATTTCATAACGTTTCCTTTCTTTGTTCTTGTAGCCGCCTGGAAACATTTCCCGGCTTCGTATAGATGACGTTTCGACGACGATCCATTTCGACATTCGACAGGATTTCCGCGATTGAATTGTTTCGCAGACGCAATCAATCAGGCAGTTTGGTATTTTTGCGTGCCAGATCTTCGGGCTTAGGCATTTTTAAGCGCTCGAAGGGCACAGCGCTGTATCACTGAAGCGTGGAGGCGCGCATGTTCTGGAACCGAAGTCGCGCTCATTAGCGATAGTCGTTCGGGTTGACGTTCTGTCCACCGGCCTCAACTGCCTGGTCGTATCGCCATACGTCGGGACGTGAACCGTCAATGTCCGTGAAGCCGTACTCAGCCGCCAGTTGCGCCGACGTCACGGACCGCTGGTTCCATCGCTGACGTGTACGGTCGGTTGCAAGCGCCACGACGGCACGCCCTACATAGCGAGGCGACTCGGATACTGCGAAACCAGGCGGAGCAGCCGCGGTGCGCCAGTTGTCCTCGGTGACGTTGTAGGCCTCAAGCATCATCTCTGACCGAAGCCATCCCGGAGTGATCGCCACCGCCGTTGCCTGGTGGGGCGCAAGCTCATGCCCTTGGGAGAACGCCAGGCGATTCACCGCTGCCTTTGCCAAATCGTAGAACACCGAGAGTCGGTACCGCGACGCGTTGTATTCGGAGGTTCCGTCGGTTACCTCGACCAAGAGCCCGCCTGGGCGACTAATCAAGAGGGGCAGGAGGTGATACGAGGTTATCAGGTGAGTATCGATCGCGAGCCGGAGAATCCGAAGCCCCTTCTGGAGATCTAGTTGCCAGATAGGTTTGTTCCAGTCGGGTGGTCCCCCCTTGAGTTGCTCGGCGCCCCAGATGTCATTGACCAAGATGTCAATGTGGCAGTGCGTATCTCGGATCTGGTCTGCTAAACGCGTGACTTGGCTGGCGTCGAGATGGTCGACAACGAACGGAATGCCGTGACCGCCCAACGATGTGACTAGTTCAGCGGTTTCCTCGATCGTCTCAGGCCGGTCGTAGTCGGACTGCAGGACGCGGCTGCCGCTGCTGCGCCCGGTGCAAATGACCGTGGCGCCAGCCTCTCCCAAGGCCGCCGCGATACCACGGCCGGCGCCGCGTGTCGCTCCCGCAACAACCGCGATACGGCCACGTAAGGCGTTCGGATCTATACTCCAACTCGTCATGTTTGCGCTCATGGAACCTCTTGTGCTGCAGTCCGGGCATGCCGATTAGCCGTCCGTTCCGATGACTTGTGCGGCGGCCTGTCGCTCGAAACGCGCGCAAATATTCGGACTCTCATTTCGCCCCTTGCACTCCTTCAGAGGTCATGATTATGCGCTTTATCGTCCCGGTCCGGATTGTAATATAAATAGTCGAGACACACTGAACGCCGATGGCTGCCTCCGTCTTTTAACGCCCCGTTATGATAAAAGAAATAAGATTTGTCTTTGAAATCAACGATTGCCGGACGATTTGTTTTGCAGTTTCCCACAAGTTCGTTCAGGATGCCTTTGAATTCCCAAGGTCCTTCGATATCGCGGCTCATCGCGTAGGCCACTTTTTCCGGCGACCCATAGCCGTAGGAAAAATAATACCATTCGCCGCGTTTGTGCAGGTGCGACCCTTCTTCAAAGTTCGGGAATTCGACGGTTTTGACTTCGCGGTCGAGTTCAATAATGTTCGATTTGAGTTTGGCATAGTAACACTGCGATTTGCCCCAAAAAATGTAGGCTTGCCCGTCGTCGTCAATCAAAACGGTCGGGCCGATATCAACGAATTCTTCTTCGTGGTTTGTCATTTCACCCGTAATCAAAGCCGAGCCAATCGCGTCGCTGAACGGTCCGACCGGATTATCCGCAACTGCCACGCCGATTGCTCTGCCGCGAATAGTTTCGTGCGTCACAGGTGCGTAAAAGTAAAATTTCCCGTTGCGCTCGATAACCTTCGGAGCATACGCACCGCCTCTTGACCAACTGAAATCCGCCGATTTCAAAGGAGCGGGGTGTTCCGTCCAATTGACTAAGTCAGTCGAGGAAAAGCATAGCCAGTCGTTCATTACGTAATCTTCCATGCCGACAGGCGCTTCATCATGTCCAGTGTAAAGATAAACTGTATCTTTATAGACAAGAGCCGTTGGGTCGGTGGTAAATTTATGCTTGATGATCGGGTTGCCTTCCGTTTTATTGTCTTGCGGATTTGTCATAACCATTCTCCAATCATTACTTCAATACTCAATTTCGATTCGTGTCCGGCTTGATAATATGCCTAACCGCTAGCGTTCAGCGTCCGCTGGGAGCGCTTTGCTGTGCAGCTGCATGACGGACGTCCTGGTCAGGTTAATAACTTGTGCCACACGGTGAAGTCGCACTCCGTTGCCAACTCGGGGAGCAACTCCGGATGCAGTAGCTCGAAGGATTCAGTTGCCTGCGGCTTATACCCAATCCTGGAGTACCACATCTTCAGGAACTCCTTGCTCGGGTGAGTCCAATTGCGGGGTGTCAAGAGTTCCAGCCGCATCGTGTGACATGCCATGTCGCGCCCCCACTTCTCAGCCCGATCGACCAGCGCGGAACCGATCCCCTTTCCGCGGTGGTTCGGGTCAGCCACGAGCATGCCGAACTCTCCGACTCCATCGCTCATAAGGTTGACGTTCACCGAGCCAACGAGCACACCGTCGATCTCGGCCAGGATCAGCGCTTGGGCGCGAAGAAGGCGCTCGACCTCGGCGAGATTGGTCCGAGTGCCTTTTCTCCTCCACATGCCCGATTCAGCGTCATCCTCGTTGATCAAGTCCGAGAGTCGATGTTGTCAGCTTCGAGATCCGACTCAATCGGGAACCGAGTCGTCACTTTCCTTGCTTGCTTCATGCCACTACCTTCAGTATCTCAAGTGCCTATTCAGTGAGTGGGCAACCAAGCAGACGCACAACCGTTCAACCTCAGCCGCCGCAGCCCAAATGTAATAGCAATTTGCTCAGAACGTCTTTTCATGTTCAGCAGGAACCCCTCGCGGGCTGCGGCCGCCTGGAGGCGCATGTTCGGCTACCGAGAGCTGCCAAAGGCCAACGTCGATATATCTCTCAAACTTGTACCCGACCTTCTTGAGCACTCCTACCTCTGCAAATTCTATTGCCTTATGTAAGGCGATACTTTGTGGATTTGGCAACGCGATAACTCCCACGACTTCTCGGAATCCGCGGCTCCGTACTGACTCCAGCAATTGAACGTACAGAGCCCTGCCGAATCCTTTCCCCACGCTCGCTGGGGACACGTAGATGGTCGACTCCACGGTATCATGATATGCGGACCTCGGCCGAAATGGCCCATAATAGGCGTAGCCAATGACTTCTTGATTCGCTTCACCCACAAGCCAGTCATGCTGGATAATTTTTTCCTGAATGCGTTTCTTCATTTCCTGCGGGCTAATCACGTCGGTTTCAAACGTGCTGATCGTGTTGAGGATATACCAGTTATAGATCTCCGCAATCCGTTCTGCATCTTAGGTAGTTACCCGTCTCATATACATATGTAACCTTCTGTTCCACGGCGAATTATCGAATCTTCGCGCAACGATCGTGCCGAACCGCATCGAACTTTAGTGGTGATCTATAAGAGGCGAGAATCTGAGGGCTTATGCCTGTCACACATTCGCGACAATGGAATCGTTGACGAAGAGAGCGTGCCGACGTATCGGCATTCGCCGAAATGATGGCGTTGAGAATCGCGGGATAAAGGTTCTCGGTTCTTCTCTGGCCAGTTTATTGTATCGTCGCCGCTCGAGTTGTTTAATATAAGAGGATGACAGTCCTGTGAGATACGTCCGAAAGGAGACTTTGATCGATGTCGTTTGCGTTGATGGCGAAAGAAACAGTGGAAGAAGGAGTGAAACGGATTGTCAATGAGGAAATTGCCCAAGGGATCAAGGAAATTGACAACCGGCAACTAAAACGGAGCGAAGCCATCCACGAAGTCCGGAAACATTGCAAGAAGATCCGCGGCATTCTGAGACTAGCAAGATCCCAATTCGAAGACACCTATCAGTTTGAAAACGTTTGGTTTCGCGATACGGCGAAAGGGCTTGCGGAGTTGCGGGATGCCGAAGCGCTGATCGAGACCTATGACAGTTTGCTCGACAAGTTCGAAGATCAAATCGACCGGCGGGCGTTCGCGTCGGTTCGCCGTGCCCTGACCCTTAGACGGAACAAGATCATCGAAGAAACCGGCGACCTGAGCCAAAAACTAAAAGCACTTCGTGGCCGTATGAACAAGGCAGGCAGACGGGTTGCGGCTTGGAAATTAAAAGTCAATGAGTTCGATGGTATCGAAGGGGGACTTCTCGCGACCTATCGACGGGCACGCAGCGCAATGGCCGTGGCCTACCACGTCCCCACCGCGGCGAATTTTCACGAATGGCGCAAGCAGGTCAAATACAATGACTATCATATGAGATTGTTGGGCGACTTGTGGAAGCCATTTATGCAATCGCTAGCGCAGGAGACAGATGATCTGTCGGACTTGTTGGGTGACGATCACAACCTCGATGTCCTTCATAAGGCTCTGCTCAAATCTCCCAAAAAATATGGCAAAAAACGGGATATCCAGGTGCTGCTTGGTTTGATCGATCGGAGAAGCGCCGAGCTAAGGGCAGAGGCCAAGACGATCGGCGCAAGAATCTTTGCCGAAAAATCGAAGGCCTTCGGTTACCGCTTCAGCGTCTATTGGGAAGTCTGGCGCTCCGAGGTGAAGCTTCCCTCGAAAAAACTGAGCGAAGAGCCCGCCGTTGTTACCGCGGCCGCATGACCCCGCCCTGCGGAGCGCCTTTTTGGGCCAAGTTTTGGTTTTTGTAGCGGCTGTCCTCTGTCACTTCCTCGCCGAGCCAATCCGGCGGCTCAAATTCACCGCCTTTCTCCCGTGACGGAAACTCGATCTCAGCAAGCACAAGACCATCCAGGTGTCCCCGAAACACGTTGAGCTCGATTCTTTGTTCCGCCTCGCGGATTTGGTAGCGAATTTTCTCAAGCCGTCGATCTTCGGTGCCCGGCCAGAGCGTACTAAATTGATCGTAGCTCAATTCGATTTCGAGTTCCGTACGTTGCAGGCGTCCGCTGCCTTTGTATGTCTCGAAATAGCGCTCGCCGATTCTTCGTAACCGCACCTCCGCCCCGTTGGCGTCTACTGAAAGGTAACCTTGGACGATCTTCTCGGAAGGGTATTGCTCAAGGTTTTTAGGTAGCTGTGACACTTTAAATACTCTTTCGATTTCTTCACCGCTTTTGTGTTCAGCCATCGGTCCCTCCGTCGATATCCTATCGCTTCTTGAATTTTTATAATATTCCAGCGTCAGCAACAGATGGTTTGCTGTCCAACCATTGGCATCTTTTGCTCCGGTCGGTCGACCAAAGCGGGCAGAAAGGGAGTTGAGTCAATAAACCCGCTCAGCGTCAGCAGGGCACGCTGATCCGGAGGTTTCTGCAAGAAAGGCGGTGGCCTTTCTTCTGACGTCTGCCACCGGCAGTCGATGGCCGTCATTGGGGTAGAGAACGAAGCGGTAGGGTTTTTTGGCGACCTCCAGGGATTCGCTCAGGAGATTCGCTTGTTGGACGGAAACCAGAAGATCCTTTCCACCGTGCAGGACCAGGGTTGGCGCGCTCCACGTGGGGACTTGGGGCAAGATGCTGATGAGCTTAGGGTTCTGTTCGCCGCTGGGATTCAACATGGAGCGAAACCATAGCGTGTCTTGATAGAACCGATTCAGGTCATAGGCTCCTGACTGCAAGACTACCCCTTTGATTCCCTCGATCCGGTTGGCCAGCAGCGCGGCAAAGAATGCGCCACGGGAGAAACCGTAAAGGTAGAGTCGCTTTGAATCTATCCACGGAAGCTTCTTGACAAGGGAAACCGCGTCCAAGACCACGTTCAATGTTATTTCTGGATCGAGACCCGGCGCCACTTCTGTTCCACCATATCCAGGAAGCGAAACCGCCAAACCGGCATAGCAAAGATCGCTGGCAAAAGCTTGCGCCTCCGGCACAACGCTTTCGGCGCCACCAATGGATTCAAAAGTGTGGCCGTGGAGCAAGATCATAAGCGGAAACGGGCCGGGCCCTGCGGGTCTGATAAGGTAGGCTTCGGCATTTGACCCGGAAGTCGGAAAGACAAAGCGGCTCGCGCTGGCGGCGGATGTGTCGCGGGCGGCCTCTATAGATATCGTCGTGACGGCGTTACAGGCAACGAGGTGGAAAATACAGAGACTGCGGAAAGTGAATCTCCCAAGTATCGTCATGTAACGGTAAGAAGCAAGACTGCGAAAGAGCTCGTCGCGATCTCCACTCGGCCTTTCTCATTTCTTCTGAGAGCTAGTCTCGGCAAGCACTGTGCCAGACCGGATCAAGGTCTCTATAGTGCCTGAAAGTAATTGACACAGTTACTGTTGTCCGAGCAGCGGTAATAAAGATTTGACGAACGAAGCCTGCCGATGCATCGGCAGGTGCTGAAATACCGGCAACAAGTCTACGGTCACTCCTCGTTGATTGAGACCTATCAGGTTCTTCCAGCACAAAAGGACTTTAACTCAAAAGACTTATGTCACTTAGTAAGCTCTCCTTTGGCTGGCGGCATGTGGCTTGCGCTATGCTATGGTTTAACTGGGTCCGTCTTACTCTGGTCAACGCCGTTCGCTCCGGCTTGTCATTCCGCGATCCGAAGGGCGCCTCTACTCACGCGATTGTAGGGCTAATTAAGTGCCTTTGTAGCCTCGACTGCTCTTTTCGAGAGAAAGATACCAGACCAGTCAAAGCTTTCACCTTTGGCAGCAGCACTCTTTGGATGATGCTGGACCAGGCGAAGTGTCGAGCAGTTCTCTGGCCGGCCTCTCGCAGAGCCCGTTCCCGGCACGGATCGTTTTTGAGCGCGCCAAAGAGGCCCATGAATTCGTGTGGGTCATCGGTCTCCATCACCAGAGTGTTGTATCCTGGCACCGCATAGTCCTCGCCCGTATTGCCGACACAGGCGATTCCTTTCACTGCCATGGCTTCCAACCCAACAAGCCCAAAGGGCTCGTGGCTGCTGTTTGCCAAGGTGGCACTGGCAGCACGAAATAAGAGGCTGCAAGTCTTTCGATCCAGAGGTGTGAGCAGACTCAAGACATCGATCTGACTCAAACCATCAAGTGCATCGATCATTCCCCGTTCGTCCGGTGACTGAAGCGCGCGCTCGATCACATGCAACCCCAAAGCGGCGGCCATCCGCAAAACTTCGTTCCCGTATGGTTCCTTTCCACCACGCGCGATCATTAACGGTTGCCAGCCCTCGCGCTTCATCGCCGCGACGGTCCGCACCGAGGACTCCCATCGCTTCGCCCAATCCCAACGGGCGACCTTAGTGACGATCGTCCGCGCCGCTGCGCGCTTCCGCACCTCCGCTACGGCTTGCGGGTCCGGGGGCAAGTACGCGTCCTCGGTTAGCCCGTTGGGGATGACGATCGCCTCCACGCCAAAGGGTTGCAGCAGACTCTTCATGTACCGGCTCACGGTCGTGATGATCGCCACATCGCGCAGGCGCTGCCAATCGATGCGATGAAAGCCAAAGGTGTTATTCGCGTTCCACAGAAAAGTGACCGATTTGCGCCTGTCGATTCCTCGGAGCAGCCAGTCGAGGTGAAAGATCGTCGGCACTGTGTGCCATTCCTCGGCGAGTATGAGAACCTGCTCCTCTTCTTGGAAAGCTGGAAATAGAAAGTTTTGGAGCAGATATGGCGGTAGGGACGCGGCGTAATCGGAAAGTTTTCCTTCCTCACCGTCATAAACCCCGACAGGATGATATTGGCTGATCCACTGGCACCAGCGATGGAGGTGCACTCCGCGGCGAACCTCGTGGCCGGGCAAGTTGGGATCACCCACAAACCAGAGATGTGTTTCGACTCCCGCGTCGACCAGACCGGTGCTCAATCCGTTTATGCGACTTGCAACTCCGCCGGCCTGCGCGTAAAGGTCGGGCCCCTCAAAGGAAAGGATGTGGCACTGCACTGTGTACTCGTATGAACTTACCTTAACCCGCGGGAATGGCGATTGGAAGAGTATCCGGGCGTGGACCCCTCGCAACGATCTTAAATTCGCCAAAATTTAACATCGCTACGTGATGTAACAGAAGGGTAGCAGGTGAGTTAAGATCCTGTAAATATTGCTTTGGCACTTGGTGGCAACATCTGGTTCAGATAGCGGTAGGTTCGGTAATGTCACGGCCTTTTAGCCGATTGCGTTCGGAAGCCTGTATGGTAACGCAAACTGCTCCGACCGTATGGACGCATCCCTGATTAAGAGCAGTGCTTCGCAGTCAAGGTCAATTCCAGGCCTTGATTGCGTTCAGTCTTTGCCGATAAAAGACTAGCATTGGGTAAGAAAAAAATGGACAAGTAAGTAGTCGCGGATGGTCTGCCTCGAACCAAGGGAGGAGAAGACGTGGGGCTCAAAGCGGACGAACTCCAGAGGGATTCTCAGAGAACCATTTTCCTCTCGGAGATCCCACGGCCGGCGCGCCTTCACGCACGCGCAACGCATCGTGCTCATCAATGTCCACGCGAATGTGCAAGGGAGAAACGCTTCCGAGGATCATCAGAGGTTCACTGAGTGGGCCGCACTGTGCGTATTGTCCGAGTCGCACTTTGCTTTGCAGAATGGTGCCTTCGATTGGGGCACGTATCGTCAGTCGCTCGGTATTTACTTCGTCTTGATGAACGGCTGCCTCCGCCTGTGCGACCTGAGTGCGGGCAATCTCGAGGTCGCCCCCAGGCCCCAGCCTTGGTCAGCGCTAGGTCTTTCTCCGCTTGTGCGAGGCGAGCCTGAGCGGCCTCGGAATGATTTGGGGACTAATCTATAACAAAGCTTTGGCGTGCCTACTGTAGCGGGGCATAAAGGGGTAAATTTCGATCTCGCTGTGTTGCAGATTCTTGATGATCTTTTGCCGATCCCATGAGCCTTGCAGACGCATTTTCTCGGGATCAAGACGTGCTGCCTGCAGCGCCTTTTCCCAATCGCCAAAAATACAAACGCCTTGGTCGTAGAGATATGGGTGCTTATCCTGTAGATCACCGGCAAACACACTTTCGCCCTGTTTATAAAGCTTCTTAATGGCATCAACCCAGTCGATCTTACCATGTGGATAAAAGCCGGGGCGGGAACTTCGTATCATGCGGAACTCGTTGGCGATCAGTTCGTCCGGGCTAAGGTCTTATTCCTGCATGTATGTTTCCGGTCGGTGTCATGCTTTGAAGGGTGCCAGCCACTAATCACGCGACGATGGTCGCCGCAAATGCGGCAACGACCCCTTGAGGCATCGTTCAAGCAATCCTCCGGTGCGACTTGTTAGCTGGGATACACCACCCGAATAGCTCTCTAATCGTAACTAGTTTGCCGAGTTTAACAGAGCTAGCGTGATGAACCCAATAGAGACCTCCCAGTGTTCTCGGCTGTTTTCACCACGAGAGATGTGTCTCTTCTTATACTCCCCCGTATCTATTTGAACTCTCCTATTTAAGGTTAACTTAAGGTTAACTTGCATCCGTTATTTTTCTGCGAGTGCTACAGAATTGGATTTGCTGAGGATAGCGCATCCCGATTTCAGTTCTCGGATGGCATATTCCGGGGCACGTTTCTTGCTCCCTGCAGGCCGTACATGCGCCTTATGAAGCGATGTGTGCAGCAAGCAGTTTGTAGCGATCCCGTAGAAAGCATCTGGAGGGGCTTTCAGCGTCATTAACAAAGGAGGAGGAAATATGATGAAAAAAATATTCCCATTTATTGTCGTGGCTTTCTTGGCTATGCCCTTTGCGTCTTTGGCGCAAAGTCCTAGCGGCTCTGTGAAGTCCATCGAGACCCTGAGTGCGGCGGATATTCCCGAAGACTCAATAGTCGTGCTCAGCCAAGAGGAAACAGGTTTCCCTGGATACATCCATCAAAAGTATGCATTTCGTTGTCTTGGAGAATTGAGGTTGGTAGATTACTACGGTTCCGTCTTTGATCCAAATAACCCAGATGTCCTCCAGTTTGAACGCGTGATGTGTGCACGGCAACAGATGAATGATTATGACGGATCAAGCGACTAACGAAAAGGTACCGGCTAGACGATCAGCCCCTCCAGGGTTTTCTCATTTGTTGACTCTTATGGGGAACCACGCCAGAGAAGAATGAAAATTCGGGCGATGGTCTATTTGGACGGCCTTATCGCAGGCATGATTGGAGCGGCAATCATTGCCCTTTGGTTCCTCCTGGACGCACTCATTCGTCTGCTTTTTTACACGCCTACCGTACTGGGAGAGGGGCTCTTTCTGAGAACACAATATCTTGCCTTGACTGAGGGAGAGCAGGTTTCTTTGAAGCTAACCCTGATGTACACAGCAGTTCATGGGTTGGTCTTTATGGCGAGTGGCCAGTCGTTAGGCAACGTGAAAATGAAATTCGTGCGTAATTTCTCAATTGAGGAGATGCGCAAGATGCTCTAATGGCTAATTGAGTTGGTGATCGGGTTGAACGGTTTGCAGCATTCTCACGAGTGACAGAAGGCGGAGAAAGAGGTTGGAGAGAGATAGGCAGGCTAAGAAAAGAGGAGAAGTTTTTATGCCTAAGTTTTTAATACAAGTTAATTTCAACCAAGAGGCAGCAAAACGACTTATCGAGGATGGCGGCACCAAGAGAGCCGCCGCTGTTCGAGAACTTCTTCAACAACAGGAGGCGCGCTTAGAGGGTTTGTATTTTAGTCCACAGAACGATGGCCCTGATGCTTTTGGCATAGTCGAGGTGCCGATAGGTGGAGCCGACGCTCTTGGGGCGCTTGCTTTAGCTGGAAGGACTACGGGCATTACGTTAACTGCTAGGCGGATATTTACGCCCGAAGAGTTGGATAAGCTAGCGGCCAAGAGCAGGGGCATTCCCGTGCCGGGGAAATAAGTCTCGGCTTGCAGATTTTTCTCGGAGGTATGGTTCTTCACCTGGGTGGCTCTAGGCGGCATCGCTGACACCACGCGCTGCCTAGAGCCCAGTGTCGAGCGCTATCGCTGCGCCTTACTGTTTGTCGTGTGCTGTCCGGGAATTAGACTGAATTCTCCCCCACTTTTGAATTAGCCGTGTCAGCAGATCAGTCAGGCGGCATCGCGTCAGGATCATCCGCCTATCTGCAATCCGGCTCGCACTAACAACGTAGCCCGCAGGAAGCACGGGAGCCGCTGCGAGCATCGTGCAGTCCGTGCTGCCATTCCTCGGAGTCCCGATCCGCCCATCTTTTCGGTAAGCAAACTTCGACACGATCTCGAGCTCTCTCCGTGATTTGGTCACCCGTCCGTTTGGAAAAAACGGCGTGAATGATGTTCAGTCGGTCGGGACGAGATACAATTCCTTCCTGTCCAGCTTTATTGACTTTCGGGTCACAGGACACATGACACCCGTCCGCAGGAGTTCCGCGACCTCGGGAGGCATTGCGCGAGGCGAATATACCTCGTCGATTTGTTTCCGCCGGCCGGAGCCATCGATCACCGTGACGGATAGTTTCGTTGCATGAAAACGGCCGCAGTCGCTGCATAAAAACATGATGTTGTACGAGCCCATGGTGTAGCCGCCTTTCTTATATGCGCCCAACGATTGCCGTCGGGTGATATATGCCTGCGAATAGGAGCGTGTCAAGGCGCGTGACACGGCTGCCAGCTATGCCACATCCGGCGAGAATGGTATAAGTGTAACTGTACTGTGCGGATATATTTGAAGTTCCTACTTCTTTTTTTCTATCCCTCTTTTTAGCGTGTAAGTTCAAATAGTCCTTTGGCGAGAAAAATCTCGTCTCTTCATCTCTTCATGCCATGTCAATTAAGCAAGCGTTTCAGATTCGAATTTTAACTTCCGCAGTTCCGCAAAAGATTCTGCGCGCACTGTGAGGGCGCTTTTTAGAACGTGGACATCACGCACGGCTCTGCATTGCACGCGCCGTGGCCTTCGTCTGTGCAGCTTCCTCGCGCGAAGGCACAGGGGCGAGCTCCGGAAAGAAGCGCGCGAGCATTCGGTCCGCGTACGCGACGACCGTAGGCTGTGACCTCAAGAAGTCTCGAATTGGTGACTCGATCGGCGTCAGTATCGACGCGGCGAGTGCGCCGAAAACGATCGCGTCGACCCCGGTGGGCTCGTCGCCGAAGAAGAACGGTCCGTCGCACATGACGGTCAGCACCGCACGCCAATCGCGTAGTCCGGACTCGAGGATTTCCTGATCCGAGTGGCGCAAGATGCCCTGGTGCCAGAGCAACTTCTTGATCCGCCCGAGCACGACGCGAGCAACCAGCGGGCGAACGATCGCCGGCACCGAGTCGAACCTGGCGCCTGTGTGCCTTAGGCCGTCATCTCTGACGAGGTGTGTGTACGCCAGGACGAATGCGTAATGCTCTTCTAAAGTGCGCTGCACGAGGAGCGCGATCGCCCGCT
>Ga0081455_10002682_pt1 | contig 21021 bp, 18 predicted proteins | sample TabmetS3T2R1_FD_70207 | JGI IMG/M metagenome (GOLD analysis project Ga0081455, IMG submission 70207) | Tabebuia heterophylla rhizosphere microbial communities from the University of Puerto Rico - S3T2R1 | ecosystem: Host-associated > Plants > Roots > Rhizosphere ...
GGCCGTCGGTGGTGGTCAGCCAGATCCCGTCGCCGCCCTCGACGATCGGGTACGCGAGATCCAGGAAGCGGGGGAAGACGTGGGTCTCGTCGGCGGTGATCATCCGTGATCGAGCTTCGCGACGTCGTCCCAGAAGCGATCCAGCAGCTGGCGGGCCATCCGGGCGCTCTCGGGCGCCCGACGCTTCGTCTCCTCGAGCAGCTCGTCGGGCGGCACGCCGTCGGCGTCGAGCTCGTGCCGATAGACGCGGACCCAGTCGTCCATGATCTCGGTCGTCAATTCCGGATGGAACTGGAGGCCGAGGCTCCGCCCCGCCACGAAGGCTTGCGGTCCCACATCCGAGTCCGCCACGAGCGTGGCCCCCGGCGGCAGCGTGAACGAGTCGAAATGCCACTGGAACCACGGGCCTTCGGGGATCAGCTCCGGGTCCTTCGTCCGGACCGGGAGCCACCCGATCTCGGATTCCTCGCCCCGGAACCCACGTCCGCCGAGCACCCGAGCCAACATCTGCCCGCCGAAGCACAGGCCGAGCACCGGGACGTCGGCGTCGACCGCGCGCCGGAGCAGCTCGGTCTCCCGGGTGACGAACGGCTTCGTGTCGTCGAACGCCGCGAACTCCGACCCGAGCGAGACGATGAGGTCGTACTCGGTCGGGTCGACGGCTCGGTCGTCGATGTCGATCCGCAGCGTGTCGGCGTCGGCGCCGTGATCCTCGAGCCACGCCGTCACGTGCCCGGGCGGCGTCGGCTCCTCGTGCTGAAGGATGAGGGCCTGCACGCGGCCGTCGGACGTCATCGGGACCCCCCGATCGGAGCGGGTGCCTGCGCCGTGAGTTCCGCGTCGACCTCTGCCGCGACGGCTCGAACCGTGTCTTCGAACCGGGAGACCATCTCGGCGAGCTCCTCGTCGGTCGTGGTGAACGGCGGGGCGAACAACGTCTGATCACCGGCGTAGCCGTCGCGCGTCGGCTGGGTCGAGAGCATCATGAGCTCGCGATCGAACGCGGCCTGGTCGATCCTGCTGGCGACCCGGAGCTCGGGCGGCAGGAAAGACTCCGCGTCGCGAGGATCCACGTACTCGACCCCCAGCAGGAACCCGTGTCCACGCACCTCACGGACGAGCGGCAGGTCGGCGAGCACGCCGGCGAGCTGATCGCGGAGCGTCACGCCGCGCTCGCGGACGCGTTCGACCAAGTTCTCCGACCGCAGCGCGTGGAGCACCGCGACACCGACCGCGCACGCGAGCGGCGCGCCGTCCCAGGTATGGCCGAGCGGGAACCGTCGCGATCCCGCCGCCACCGCCTCGTAGACGTGATCGCGGACGAGCACCGCGCCGATCGCCGCGTAGCCCGCCCCGAGTCCCTTCGCCGTCGCGATGAGGTCGGGCTCGCACGCGGTCGCGCTGCCCGCGAACCAGTTCCCGGTTCGTCCCACGCCGGTCACGACCTCGTCGAAGCAGACGAGGAACCCGTGGCGCTCTCGCCGCTCCGCCAACCCTTCCCAGAACCGAACCGGCGGCGTGTAGGCGGGGAGCGCCGCGGCGCTGATCCCCTCGCAGAAGAACGCCGAGATCGTCCCCGGCCCCGCGAGCTCCAGCGCACGATCCAGGGCCTCGAGCGCCGCTTCGCCGCTCGGATCGAACCGCCACGTGCTCGGCGGGATGTGCAGGTGTTCCGGCAGGTACGGACCGAAGGGGCCGTGCAGCCCCGGCCGGCCGGTGAGTGCGAGCGTTTCCATCGTGGGGCCGTGGTAGGCCTGGGCCGGCGAGATGACCTGCCATCGGTCCGGTTCGCCGCGCTCGACGTGATAGGTCCTGGCGAGCTGCAGGGCCATCTCGTTGGCGTCGGCGCCGCTCACCGTGAACCGGACGCGGGTGAAGCCCGGTGGTGCCACCTCGACCAACTCGTCGGCGAGCTGCTCCTGGGCCGGGTTCGTCAGGCGCTCCGTGTGGACGTATGGCAACCGCTCGGCCTGGGCCTTCGCGGCCTCGATGATGTCGCGACGGCCGTGCCCGAGCGTCGCCGCCATCGAACCGCCGCTCATCGCGTCCAGGTACCGCCGCCCGTCGGCGTCCTCGATCCACACGCCGTCGCCGCGCACGACCAACGGCATCGGCCGGGAGAGCTCGAGCGGGAGCACGCGCGTCCGCTCGCTCTCGATGGACGATCGGGCCATGGACACCTTCCCTCCTCGCCGGCTATCCGCGCCGGCTGAGGACCTGCGAGACGCCTAGCGTACGGCACCGTCCCCACCACGTGTTGCGGGGTTCGGCCGGGGCACGGTATACCCAGCTCACTCGGAACCGTTTGCAGGGGAGCCGGCCATGGACACAGGCACCACCGACCTGAAGCGGATCAAGGAGATCTTGGAGGGCTGGCAGCGCGACGGGATCGGCTTCGTCCGGTTCGAGCTGCCGGACCTGCACGGGATCTCGCGCTCCAAGACGATCCCGATCGTGCACGCGCAGGACTACGCGGAGCGGGGCCTGAACATGTACGGGGGCGCGAGCGTGCTCGATTCGCGGTCGGACGTCGTCGCGGGAACGCTGTACCACGCGGAGCGCGGATACGGGGACCAGCTGCTGTTCCCCGACCCCGACTCCGCTGCGGTCCTGCCGTGGGCCGAGCGCACCGCCCGGTTCATCTGCGATGCACGGTGGTACGACGGTACGCCGCTCGCGGCGACCCCGCGCCACGTGTTCCGCCGAGCGCTCGAGAAGGCGCGCGCGATGGGGTTCGAGCCGGTGATGGGTTCGGAGTTCGAGTTCTACCTGGTGACCGCCGACACGCACGAGCCGTTGTTCGACGGCTATCACATCTTCAACACCCTGCGGAACGACTACGTGCCGACGATCCGGCGGATCCTCGACGAGATGCCCCAGGTCGAGGTCGACATCATCACGTCGAACTGCGAGTACGCGGGGTCGCAGTGGGAGATCAACTTCGCGCCTGGGCGGGCCCTCGCCGGTCCCGACCACTCGTTCACGTTCAAGAACGGGGTCAAGGAGATCGCGAAGCAGGACGGGTACCTGGCGACCTTCATGACGAAGCCGTGGGCGGATCGATCGGGCAGCGGCTGTCACACCCACATGTCATTGGTGCGTGCCGACTCGGGCGAGAATCCGTTCGCGGACCCGGACGATCCCGACGGGATGAGCGGGGACTGCCGGTCGTTCATCGCCGGGCTACTCACGTATGCCCGGGCGATCGATGCGGTGATCGCCCCCACGGTCAACTGCCTCCGCCGCCGCCGCCCGCACACGTTCAGCCCATCGAACATCTCGTGGGGTATCGAGGATCGCTCGGCCCTGGTGCGGGTCAAGGGCGGGAGCCCCGCGAACAAGCACATCGAGTACCGGGCCCCCTCGGCGATGTCGAACCCGTATCTGGTCGGCGCGGCGCTGTTGCAGGCCGGCCTCCGAGGGATCGAGGACGGGCTCCAGGCTCCGGATCCGTCGAAGCCCGGCATCCCGGCCGAGGAGGACCCGTCGTTCGAGCAGCTGCCGATCGAGCTGTCGGAGTCGCTCGACGCGCTCGAGCAGGAACCTGCTTCGAAGGAGTTCTTCGGCGAGGAGTTCGTCACCGCGTACACGACGATGCGTCGTTACGAGCTATCCCGGTTCGACGACTCGGTCACCGACTGGGAGCGCGCCGAGTACCTGGAGATGTTCTGACCTCGATGGCTGGCGCCGGCGGCCGAACCTCGAACCGGGGGCCCGACGCGACGGCCCGGCAGGTGGCTCGTCGCCTGGCTACGGCGTCGGTCGAGGCGGTGGCGCTCGTGATGGTCGACAACGCGGGTGTCTCGCTCGTCAAGACGGTCCCCGTTCGTCGCTTCGATGAGGCGGTGCGCTTCGGGATCGGGCTCTCGCCCGTGTTCACGGTCTTCCTCGTCGACGACCAGATCACGTCCTCGCCCGACATCGGCGGACCCACCGGCGACACACGCCTGATGCCGGATCCAACGGCCACGGTCGCCCTGGCCGCGAGCCCCGGCTGGGCGCTCGCCCCGGTCGACCAGCTCGATCAGGAAGGCCGGCCCTACCCGGGATGTGCGCGGACGTTCGCCCGGAACATGCTGGAGCGTCTGCGCAGGCGTGGCCTGAAGCTCCGTGGCAGCTACGAGCTGGAGTTCTTCCTCGGGCGGCGGGTGCGAGAGCAGGACGACCTCGAACCCGACCCCGAACCGGCGCACGGGGGACCGGCGTACGGCGCGATCGCGCTCTCGGAGGTCGAACCGTTCGCGACCGCCCTGATCCGAGCGTTGGAGACGCAAGGCACCGGCGTGATGCAGTTCCATCCCGAGTACTCGACCGGACAGCTCGAGCTCTCCGTTCCGCACGGCACCGGGATCTCCGTGGCCGACACGAACCTCGTCGTCCGTCACACGATCCGAGCCGTGGCGCGTGGTCACGGCTTCGCGGCGTCGTTCTCGCCCGTCGTGTTCGCCGGCCTCGTGGGGAACGGACACCATCTGCACCTGAGCCTGTGGGACAAGGGCCGGAACCTGTTCCACGGCGGGCGAGGACCGGACGGCATGACGCGTCGCGCCGAGGCCTTCACCGCCGGCATCCTGGAGGCGCTGCCGGCGCTCACCGCGATCATGGCGCCGTCGGTGCCGAGCTATCAGCGGCTGCAGCCGCATCGCTGGAGCGGACCCTGGGCGTGCTGGGGGCGTGAGAACCGCGAGGCCGCGCTGCGGTTCGTGACCGGTATGGTCGGCAGCCGCGCCGACGCCGCGAACCTCGAGGTGAAGGCGATGGACGCGTCCGCGAACCCGTACCTCGCGCTCGGCGCGATCGTCGCGGCCGGGATCGACGGGCTCGAGCGTGATCTGTCGCTCCCGGAGCCGGTGCTGGACGACCCAGCCTCGATCCCCGCCGCCCGTCGCCGATCGACGGGGATCAAGCGCCTGCCGTCCTCCCTGGGAGGCGCGATCCGCGAGCTGGAGCGCTCCACGATGCTCCGGGAGGCGATGGGCGACGTGTTGTTCGACTCGTTCCTCGCGACGAGGCGCGGCGAGCGAGCGGCCTTCGAGGGGAAGGATCCGGCGGAGGTCGTTCGGGCGCATCGCTGGCGGTACTGAGACCGGGAGGAGGCGGCGTGACCGAGATCGATCTGTCGGGCGTTCCGATCGTGGACGCGCACACGCATCCGTACCGCGTCGAGGACCTGTTGGCCAAGGGGTCGGCGGGGTTCGACACGCGCAGCACGTTCCTGGGGGAGTCGTTCGCGTCGTCGTCGAAGCTGGATCCGTCACTGTGGCCGGTCGTCGACGAGCTGACCGGATCGACGGTCCTCGGACTGGCCCTGATCCGCTGGCTCGCGCGGTACCTGGACTGCGAGCCGACCCGCGAGGCCGTGACCGCCGCCCGCGACGCGGCCCTGCGCGCCGACCCGGCCGGCTACACGGCTGCCCTGCTGCGGGACGCGGGCGTCGAGGCGGTCCTGTCGGACGAGGGTTACCCACAGCCACCGGTGCCTGCGGACGAGTTCGCCGCGACGATCGGGGTCACCGTCCACCGCGTCGCGAGGCTCGAACCGTGGATCTTCGCTCGCCGCGAGGGCTCGTTCGACGAACTCGTGGCCGGCGTCGAGGCCGACGCGACCGACGCGGCCGCCGACCCGAACTGCGTGGCGTACAAGTCGATCGTGGCGTATCGCACGGGCCTGGACGTCGGCGCCCCGACGACCGCCGAGGCCTCGAGTGCGTTCGAGCGGTGGCGGACCGACGAGTGGCGGGAGACCCGGGAGCACGCGAAGCCGGTCCGCGACTTCTTGATCCGGCGGCTGCTCGCGATCGCGAAGGACCACGATCGGCCCGTCCACTTCCACTGCGGCGGCGGCGACCCCGACATCGACCTCGTCCACGCGTCGCCGGTCGCTCTGTTCCCGCTGCTCGGGGAGGTGTTGCACCAGCCGGTGGTGCTCGTGCACTCGGGCTACCCGTGGGTGCGCGACGCCGCATACATCGCGTCGGTGTTGCCGAACGTCTACCTCGAGCTCTCGGAGCTCGTCCCGTGGGGGTGGGGGCAGGTGGAGTGGGCCCTGGAGATGATCGTCGGCACCGTGCCCGTGGCCAAGGTGATGTACGGGTCGGACGAGGCGGGCGAGCCCGAAGCGTTCTGGGTCTCGGCCATCATGGCCCGCCGGGCGCTCGAGCGAGTGCTGGCGCGCATGGTCGAGCGCGACGACGTCACGCTCGACCAATCGAATCGGTTCGGGAGGCTCGTGCTCGGCGACGCGTGTCGCCGCCTCCACGGCCTCCCGAACTGATGGTTCCTACGAGCCCCCGCCGCCTCCCGCCGGCATCGCGCCACCGGTGGTCGCGACGTCCGGGATCTCGACGAGGAATTCCTCGTCGGTCCGGCCGCGCCTCGTCTGCTGGGAGATCAGGTAGATCACGATCCCCGTGATCACGGACACCGCCGTGATCGCCAGCATCGCCCAGTTCCAATCGGCCAGCTCCCAACCGGTGGGATTCGAGTCCGACTTCGGGTACCACGAGCCGACGAAGATGAAGTACACGGCCAGGATATTGACGACCGTTCCCACCGCCCCGCACAGGTAGAGGACCCCGACGGGCACCCGTCGCTCACGTTCGAATCTCTCGGGGTCCGCCCGCTTCGCGAAGAAGATGTCCAGGAACAGGATCGCCGTGGAGATGCACCACACGATCGTGAGTCCGGCGTAGAGGGCATAGAACGGCTTGTTCGCGTCTCCACCCCCGGCCCCGAGGATGAAGTACACGATGGCGGTGATCACGATCGCGATGATGCTCTGCAGGATCACGGCGTTCGCGGGCACCTTGTTCCGGTTCACCTGGCCGATCTGGTGCGGCAGACGCTTCTCCATCCCGGACACGAAGAGCAACCGGGCGAACGCGTAGTTGTAGACCACCGTCGCCGTCAGGAAGACCCATGCAAGGATCGCCGCTACGAGGACGCCAGCCCACTTGCCGATCGCGATGCCGACCGCCTGCGCGCCTCCGGTGACTCCGTTCGCGCCGCCGGCCTTGATCACGACCATGTTGCCCCAGGTCGTCCAGAGGTAGGCGGCCATCACGATGATGCAGCCCCACACCAGGTACGTCCGGATGGACCTCTCTCCGCCCTTGACCTCGACCCCCATGTTCATGGGCGTCTCGATCCCAAGGAGCGCCAGGATCGCGAACGAGAAGAACGTCAGGTTCGCCGGGGTGCTCAGAGCGAGCTTGTCACCCTGGAAGATGTCCCACCCCTGGGATGCGGGGAACCCCGCGAAGGAGGTCGAGGAGGCGTTGCCCTTCCACAACCACACGAAGCCCGCCAGCCCGATCAGGAAGATCGCGGCCGCATACGCGAAGAACTGCACGTTCACGTAGTTCTGCGTGACCCGCATCCGCAGCAGCGACATCGCCATGCTGAAGAGGATCACGGCGAGGATCACGAGCCCGATCTCCCAGTTCTTCGTCAAGATCGCGCACGGCGCCCCGTCGCATGTGAAGAAGGCCGCGATCTGCTGGATGAACCCAGCCACGAGACCGCCGGCGGCGACCATCACGATAGGCCCCGGCCACCATGCGACGAAGCCGGCGAAGAACCCCCAGAACGGTCCGAGCACCTTGTGGCTCCAGACGTAGAGGGACCCCTCCTCCGGGAACATCCGCCCGAGCTGTGCGGTGACGAACGCGCCGGTGATCAGGAACGTCAAGAACGCGACGATCCAGAAGGTGAACACGGACGGCCCCGCGAACTGCACCCCCGCCGAGTTGTTGATGAACAGGACGATCGCCACGAACACGACCACGAGGTCGAACGGGCCGAGCGTCCTGGAGACGAGGACGGGCGCGATCTTCTCCGAGATCATCGTGTCGTGCTGGTTGGCCTGTGCAGCCATGCGACCCCCTCTCAAAGTGGGGCGCCGCGCGAGCCAGGGGCGGGCGCCCCATCCAGGTCTCGTCGACCAAGAATCTTGCACCCGAACCCGTACGGCTGTCTAGCTGGCTTTGGACCTAGATGCGTTCGCCGACCGCACGACGTCGGCGAATCGGCCGAACGCGTCGACCGCTCGCTCCTCCTGGATGCCCAGGGATCGGTCGGCCTCTTCGAGGATCTGGGGCACGGTCTTCCCCCACGCACGCACCTCGTCGTCCCCGGCGGCCTTGAGCCAGAGCTCGAGCTCCGCCCGATCGACCTCCAGGTGGAATTGCGTGCCCCAGGCGTGGTCCCCGATCCGGAACGCCTGGAGGTGGACGTCGTCTCCGGTCGCGAGCACGGTGGCCGACTCGGGAAGCTCGAACGTGTCCTCGTGCCAGTGGAACACCATGCTGCCGTCCTCGAACGCCGACAGGAGCGGGTCTCGTGCGCCCTCGGATGTGAGGCGGAGCACGTTGAACCCGAATTCGCGCACGGGGGCCGGGAACACCTTCCGGTCGCTCGCTCTGGCCAGCATCTGAGCGCCCAGGCAGATCCCCAGGCACGGGATGCCCGCCTCGAGCGCCTGGCGGACGAAGGTCCGCTCGTCGAGCAGGAACGGGTGTTCGTCGGTCATGTCGACGTTCATCGCCCCACCGAACACAACGACGCCGGACACCTGGTCGAGCGGTGGGAGTTCGTTGCCCGTGGGACCGCGATGCTCGATCACCTCGACGCCGTGCGCGGTCAGGCCGCGCGGGGCCACGCCGAACGTCTCGTTCTCGTCGTGACCGATCAGCAGGATCGGTGGGGTGGTCGCGGGCGTCATCCTCGCTCGAAGTATCTCGCGAGCTCCCAGTCGGTGACGCAGAGGTTGTCGAAGATCGACTGTTCCTGCACGGCTGTGTTCAGCAGGTGCCCGAACACGAAGTCGCCGAACGACTCGCGAGCGACCTTCGACTTGCGGAACACCTCGATCGCCTCGTGCAACGAGCTCGGGACACGCGGAACGCGCTTCGCCTCGTAGGCGTTGCCGTGGAACATGTCCGGTGGCTCGATCTTGTTCTGGATGCCCCACAGGCCGCTCGCGATCGTGGCCGCGAAGGCCAGGTATGGATTCGCGTCAGCGCCAGGGATGCGGCACTCGACGCGGAAGCCCGTGTGCTCTCCGACGGTTCGGTAGCCGCACGTACGGTTGTCGCGGCTCCACACGATCGCCGTCGGCGCCCACGACCCCAGCTGATAGCGCTTGAAGCTGTTCACGAACGGCGCGTACATCCAGGCCATCTCCCGAGCCGTCGCCATCAGCCCGCCCAGGTACCACCGGAACGTGTCGCTCATGTGGTCCTTGGCCTTCTCATCCCACATCAGCGACTTCGTGCCCTTCGCGTTCCACACGCTGGAGTGGAGGTGGCACGACGAACCGGCCTCCTCCATCGTCCACTTCGCCATGAACGTGGCCGCGACGCCGTTCAGCGCGGTGATCTCCTTGACCCCGTGCTTGTAGAGGGCGTGGTGGTCCGCGTTCGACAGCGCGTCGGAGTACGTGATGTTGACCTCGTGCTGTCCCTTGCCGAACTCGCCCTTCGAGAACTCCACGGGGATCGCAGCGCCTCGCATGTCGTTGCGGATCTGCCGCAGGATCCATTCGTCCTTCGTGGTCTGCAGCATGTGGTAGTCCATGATGTAGCTCGACGAAGGCCGCATCTCCCGATAGCCGCGCTCCGCGAGCTCGTCGAACCCGTCCTTGAACAGGTAGAACTCGAGCTCGGACCCGGTCTTGATGACGAATCCCATCTCGGCGGCCCGGGCGATCTGATCCTTCAGGATCTGCCGCGGAGAGACCGCGACCGGGGAGCGATCGTCCTCATCGGTGATGTCGCAGATCACCATCGCGGTCTTCTCGAGCCAGGGACACCAGCGGAGCGTCGCCATGTCGGGCACCATCCGGAAGTCGCCGTACCCGGTCTCCCAGCTCGCGTACTCGTAGCCTGGCAGCGGCTCCATCTCCATGTCGATCGCCAGCAGGTACAGGCACGCGTGGAGCCCCTCGTCGCCCAGGATCTCTTCGAGGAAGAAATCGGGGAGCACCCGCTTGCCCATGAACCGGCCCTGGAGGTCGGTGAACATGCACAGGACGGTGTCGATGTCCCCGGCGCTCGCGTGCTCCTCGAGCTCCGTCGCCGTCAACAGCCCCTGGACGTCCATCGGGTCCCCTTCCTCGTCAGATGGGTGAGGCGGCGAGCGTACCCGCCCGCCGCCTCACGGCCACTCCCGGTTCGTAACGCGTCAGCTCGATGAACCGCCACCCCGCAGGATGGACTCCTGCTCCTCGGAGCTCGCCACGAATCCCTCCTGGCCCGGGACCCCGCGCTCACCCGCCGTGAGCGCGAACTCTTCCTCGGGCGAGAGCACCAGGCGGTGCCGGCCGGCGATCGCGAAGTACAGGACGCCGAGGACGTAGTAGATCGCAACCCCGTAGACCCCTGGCCGGTACGCATCGTTCAGGAAGATGGCGATGAGCGAGATCGCGGCTAGGGCGCCTGCGATCACGGCTCCCGGAACCCCCCACTTGCTCCGATAGGGTCGCTCGATGTTCGGCAGCTTCTGCCGGAGCATGACGAACGACGTCATCTGCAAGATGTAGGAGATCACTGCGGCGAACACGGCCATGTTCAGCAGGGCCGCCACGATCTTCGCGCCGAGCTCCTCCCGTTGCAGGACGTACACGAACACGGCGACCGCGTATCCGACGACCGCACCCGCGATCAATGCGACGTGGGGCGTCTTCCGTGTCCCATGGGTCCTCGAGAGGAACTGCGGGAAGTAGCCGGCGCGCGACAGGGAGTACGTGTTCCGGCCGTAGGCGAAGATGATCGTGAAGAAGCTCGCGACCAGCCCGATCATGAACAGCAGCCCGAGCAGCTCGGTGGCATTGCCCTTGCCGAAGATCGCGTAGAGGCCATCCAGGAGCGGGAATCCCGACTCGCCGTAGAGGGCAGCTCCACCAGGAAGGCCGGTGTTGAAGATCAACGTGAGCACCGCGGCGATCAGGAGGGTATGCATCGCCAGCACCGACCCCCTGGGGACGTCGCGGCGGGGATCCATCGACTCCTCCGCGGCGAGCGGAACCTCTTCGATGGCGAGGAAGAACCAGATCGCGAACGGCAGCGACTTGAAGATCCCGCTCACTCCGAATGGGAGCCAAGGACCGCCTCCGCCCGGAAGGACGCCTCCCCCTTCTCGGATGTTCGTCCAGAGCGAGAAGTCGAGCTTCCCCGAGAAGATGGCTGCGAGGAAGAAGAAGACGAGGACGGCGATCGACAGCACCGTGATCGTGACCGTGAACCGCATCGTCGCTTCGATCCCGATGATGTTGATCCCGACGAAGACGACGTAGAACACGGCCATCCAGAACGGCAGGCTGTTCCACCAGGGGCTGCCGTCGATGTTGAACAGGCCGGCCACGATCTCCTGCATCAACAGGCCCATCGCCCCGGCGACGACAGCCGGGGTGATCACGTACTCCATGTTCTCGGCCAGACCTGTGAGGAATCCCCCCCACGGCCCCATGGCCGATCGAGCGAACGAGTACGCGCCTCCTGTGTGCGGAAGCGCCGGGGACATCTCGGCGATCGAGTAGACGAGGCCGTAGTACATGATCGCCATGAACCCGGCGGCCAGAAGCAGGCCACCGAACCCACCGGTGCCCAGGCCGAAGTTCCACCCGTAGTACTCGCCGGAGATGACGGCTCCGACGCCGAGTGCCCACAAGGACCACATCCCAGCGTGTCGCCGGAGGCCCCGGGACTTGAAGTAATCCTCACCCACTTCCTTGTAGGTGACGGACCCAACCTTGCGCTGCTCCGACATGGACCCTCCCCTCCTGAGCCGTCCGAAAGGCGGCGCATGGCGTATCGAGCCACACGAGGGCTTTGTCTGTCAAACGATTTCTGGAGGGTTCCGGAGCCGCTGGGCTAGGAGGACCCGAGCGGTGACGCCGACGACCAGGACCAGGGCACCAGCCATCACGACCCCCCAGGCATGCACGATCGGCGGCAGGACGAGGCTTGAGGCGAGGCCCGTCAGCAGGAGCGGGATCCCCCAGGCGATGTTGAGCACGCGCCGCGCGATCCACACGGTGACCACGATGGCGACGAGTGGCCAGACATCCCAGCCACCTGACCCGACCTGGCCGAAGGAACCTCCGACGGCGACGAAACCACTCACGGGATCGACCCTACCCGCAGCCGCGCGGTCCGTTTGACGGTATTTGTCAGACAAAGTATCTTCGGCCGCATGGCGCGCCCGCCGGTCTGGAGCACCACGTGAAGAAGCGACTGTCGTTCCGCGTGCGTGATGAGCTCGCGTCGCGGATGGCGTCCGGGCGCATCCCACCGGGGTCGAAGCTCCCGCCCGAACCGGAGCTCGCCGAGGAGCTCGGCGTGTCGCGACCGACCCTACGCGAGGCGTTGCGCTCGCTCGAGGAGGACGGGTTCGTCACGCGCACGCGTGGCGCCGGCACGTACGCCACGCATCGGCCACGGTTGCGCAACAACCTGGATGTGAACTTCGGCGTGACCGAGGCGATCGCGGCTTCGGCGATGACCCCCGGCACGGTGGAGAGCGCCGTGCATACCGAGGGGGCGACGGACGACCAGGCGGAAGCCCTGGACCTGCAGCCCGGCGACCCCGTGGTGATCCTCGAGCGGGTGCGCACCGCGGACGGACAGCCGGTCGTGTTCTCTCGCGACATCGTCGCGGCGAGCCGCCTTCCGGCGGCCGAGCTTGCGAAGATGCCGCTCGACGGTTCGCTGTACGACCTGCTCGAGCGGAGCGATCAAGCGGTCGAGCACGGCGTCGTCACCGTCGAACCGGTACGCGCCGACCGTTCGATCGCGCGTCGTCTCCGCATCCGCTCGGGCGCGCTGCTGATGTTTCTCCGGCAGGTGGACTACGGACGCGAGGGCGAGCCGCTGCTCCTCTCGCTCGAGCATCACCTGGCCGAGGCATTCGAATTCTCCGTGGTTCGCCGCGGACCGGGAAGGAGGACCACGTGACCACGAGCGTCGGCAAGGCGATGAGGATGAAGCGGGTGATCGATCCCGACGGGGTGTCGGTGATCTGCGCGCTGGACCACGGGATGACCTCACCGACGTTCCTGGAACCCTTGGCCGACATCACGACGCGAACGCGCGAGGCCGTCGCCGGCGGCTCGAACGTGATCATGATGAGCAAGGGCATGATCGGGATCGCACAGGACGGGTTCTCGCCGACGACGTCCCTCGCGCTGCTCCTATCCGCGAGCGCGAACCCCGACGGCGACCGGCCGCAGATCGTGCAGATCGCCGAGGTCGAAGAGGCCCTCACGCTCGGTGCCGACGCCGTCGTGCTGTTCACCGCGCTCGGGGGGGACACCGAGCCCGGCATGATCGACATCCTGTCGGGCGTGGGTCGCGAGTGTGCGTTGCTGGGGATGCCCTTCATCGCGGAGGCGGAGTTCCCCACCACGTACGCGACGGTCGAGGAGCTGAAGCAGCAGTACGGGTTCGAGTATCTGCGGCGGAACGTTCGCCTGTGTGCCGAGCTGGGCGCCGACATCGTCAAGACGAACTGGCCGGGGGACCAGGATTCGTTCGGCAAGTGCGTCGAAGCGGCCAACGGCGTCCCCGTCGTGCTCGCGGGTGGCTCCCGCCTCCAGGACGACGAGCTGCTCATCCGCATGGAGCAGGCGATGGCCGCAGGGGCGATCGGCTGCTCGGTCGGCCGGAACATCTTCATGCACGCGAACCCCGAGGCCATCACCCGCGCGCTCTCCCGCGTGATCCGCGAACGCTGGTCGGCCGACAAGGCGATGGATTCGCTGCAGCAGGAGCTCGCATGAGAGCAGCGTTCATGACGGATGTGAACGCGGTGGAGGTCCGCGACGACGCCGCCGAGCCGTCGCTCGACCCGGCGGGCGCGGTGTTGCGCGTCGAAGCCTGCGGGATCTGCGGTACTGACGCGAGGACGTTCTTCAACGGCGATCCGAAGGCGCCGCCCCCGTGGCAGCTCGGGCACGAACCGGTCGGCACGCTCGAGGCCGTCGGACCCGACGCCGAGCTCCCCGAAGGGATCGCTGCGGGCGACCGCGTCTTCCTCGGATCGATCTTGACGTGCGGGACGTGCCGCTGGTGCGTCGAGGGATTCCAGAACCTGTGTGAGCACCACCTGCTGTACGGCTACGACCCGTTCCCGGGCGCGTACGCGGAGCTCGCCGGAGTGCCCCCGATCGCGATGAAGAACCTGATCAAGCTCCCTCCGGAGTTGCCGTCAGACCTCGCGACGGTGGCCGACCCGTTCGCGTGCGCGCTCAACGGCATCGAACAGCTGGACATCCGCACCGGCGACACCGTCGTGATCCTGGGAACCGGCCCGATCGGGTGCTGGCAGGCCGTCATGGCGCGAGATCGTGGGGCGAGCAAGGTCTTCATGACCGATGTCTCGGGCGAGCGGCTCAAGATCGCGCTGGACGCGATAGGCGAGACGATCGACGACGCGTGGGTGGCGACCGACGACAACGGGGTCCAGGACGTGCTGGACCGAACCGGTGGGCACGGAGCCGAGCGGGTCAGCGTCGCGGCACCCGCGAAGCCGGCGCAGCAGGCCGCGTTGGAGATGGCCGCGAAGCGCGCCAAGGTCGTGTACTTCGCGGGCCTCCCGAAGCACGATCCGGTGAGCCCGCTCGACATGAACCAGCTTCACTACAAAGAGCTGTCGATCCTGGGCGCGTACGGCGCGACCCACCGGCAGTACCGGATCACGATGGACTACCTCGACCGCAAGCAGGACGAGCTCGCGAAGGTCGTCACCCATCGGTTCCCGCTCGAGGGCATCGGCGAGGCGTTCGAGACGATCCGGTCGGGCACGGGCCTGAAGATGGTGATCGTGCCGTGAGTGGCGGCCCGTACGTCCTGGGCTGCGACGTCGGGTCGCAGGGGACGAACGTGGCGCTCTACGCGGCCGACGGGACGCTGGTGGGTTCGTCGTATCAGACCTACGACCTCTCGTTCCCGTTCCCGGGGGCGGCCGAGCAGGACGCGGACGACTGGGGACCCGCGATCGCGGCAGGGGTTCGCGAGCTGCTCGCGCTCGTCCCCGAAGGACCGACGGCGGTGAAAGGGTTGTCGTTCGGCTCGCAACTCGACGGGATGGTGGTCTGCGGGAAGGACGGGCGACCCTTGCGGCCCGCGATGATCTGGATGGATCGGCGCGCCGAGGACCAGGCGGCGACGGTCGCCAAAGCCATGGACCCGGCCGCGTTCTATCGCGCCGTCGGGGCGAACCTCGATTCATCGCACGCCGTCTTCAAGGCGTTGTGGGTCCGCGACGAGGAGCCCGACGTGTGGTCGCAGGCGACGTTCCTGCTGACGCCCGGATCGTACGTCCTGCGGGAGGTGGCCGCGACGGTGGCGGTCGACCATTCGAACGCATCGTCGATGGCTCTGCTCGACCCCCGGACGCGGACGTGGTCCGAGGAAGCGCTCGCCGCCGTCGATCTTCCTTCGTCCCTGTTGCCCGAGGTCGTCGCTGCGACCGAGCCGATCGCGACGGTGTCCGATCGCTTCGCTGAAGCGACAGGGCTCGACTCCTCGACGGTGGTCGCCGTGGGCTCCGGCGACGAGATGGCGGCGACGCTCGGTGCCGGCGTCTACGCACCCGGCGACGTCTGCGACGTGGTCGGTACCGCCGAGCCGGTCTGCGCTGCGAGCGCTGAACCCCGCGAGGACCCCACGATGCTGGTGGAGTGCCACCCGCACGCGGATCCCGACGCCTGGCTGCTGGAGAACCCGGGATTCGTCTCCGGCGGGAACCTCCGATGGTGGCGCGACCAGTTCTCACCGATCGAACGCGACGCTGAATCGGCCGGTCTCGGTGATGCCTACGACTTCCTCTCGACCGAGGCGGGACATGTTCCGCCGGGCGCGGAGGGCCTGGTGTTCCTCCCGTGCATGCAGGGTGCGATGGCCCCCGAATGGAACGGTGCCGCCCGCGGCGTGTTCTTCGGCCTCACGCTCGCGCACACGCGCGATCACATGACGCGCGCGATCCTCGAGGGGAGTGCGTTCGCGCTGCGAGACATCCTGGAGGCCATGATCGCCGCCGGCCTCGACGTGCACCGGCTCGTGATCGTGGGAGGCGGGGCCAAAGGCCCGCTCTGGCGGCAGATCAAGGCCGACGTGACCGGCGTGCCCGTCCGCGTGCCCGTGTCGGTCGAGACCACCGCGACCGGCGCTGCGATCCTCGCGGCGGTCGGGGCAGGCGTGCACCCCACGGTGGCCGATGCGGTCGATGCGTTCGTCGCCTACCGTCCAGAGGAACACCAACCGGATGCCGTGGCGCACGAGGCCTACGACGAGGCGTACGCGCGATACCGCGAGATCTACTTCGCCCTGCAACCGGTCTTCGGCTCCGCCTGAGGGCTGATCGCGGCGTCGGCCGTAGCAGCGCCGACCAGGGAGCCCCGAGCTGTAGGCCTAACGCGACCCTCGCATCAAGCCCAAGAAGGCAAGGAATGCCGCGATCATGATGGTGACGAAGCCGATCAAGAACGGGCTCACCAACGCCCCGCAGCGTCCGACCCCACCGATGTCGTCGCATTCTTGAGGCTGGTTGAGGAAGATCAAGACCGCCCCGATGACGAGGATGGCCACGGCGATCACGAACCACCGGTTCACCAGTGAAGCGTATCCCCACCATCGGGGGATGGTGAGGCGTGTCCGGACGAACCTAGTCCTCGGGGGTGACGTAGGCGGCGGTGATGCCTCCGTCGACGATGAGCGACGCCCCGGTCATGTAGCTCGAATCGTCGCTCGCCAGGAACAGGGCCGCCTTCGCGAGTTCCTCGGCCTGGCCCAGCCTCCCCATCGGGATGTGCACGAACCGACGCTGCCGCTGCTCGGGATCCGCCAGCAGTTCGGCGAGCAACGGGGTGTCGATCGGGCCCGGACAGAGCGCGTTGCAGCGGATGCCTTGGCGCGCGTAGCCGACCGCGATCTCTCTGGTCATCGCGAGTACGGCGCCTTTCGATGCCGTGTAGGCGGTCTGTGACGTCGCGGCGCCGAGCCACGCCACGAACGACGCGACGTTGATGATCGACCCGCGGCCCGACTCGAGCATCGCCGGGATCCCGAACTTGCAGCCGAACGCGACGCCCTTCACGTTGACCGACAGCGTCGTGTCCCAGATCGACTCGTCGGTCTCGAGCACGCTGGTGTCGTCGTTGAGCATGACGCCCGCGTTGTTGTACAGCACGTCCAGCCGCCCGAAGCGCTCCACCGCCGCCCGCACCATCGAGGCCGCATCCGCTTCCTTCGACACGTCGGCGTGTACGAAGTGGGCCGCCTCGCCGATCGCCGACGCCGTCTCGCCGCCCGCCTCGTCGTTGACGTCGGTCAACACGACACGCGCGCCCTCGCTCGCGAACAGCTCCGACGCGACCGGGCACGAGCCGCCGCGCACCGGCACCTGTGGGGCGATCGCCGCGAGGTTCGTGCGCAGCGCGTCCATGTTGGAGATCATGCCGATCTCGCGAAAGAGCCGGCCGGTGCTGATGAACGGAACGTTGAGTTCGGCAGCCAAGCGCTTGCCGATCGTCGACTTTCCCGACCCGAGATCGCCGTTCAACGCAATTCTCATTTCAACCTCGATGGCGACGCTCCCAAGCGCATTATCCTCTCGGCGCTTTCGTCCGTTCAGGTCGCCAATGGCTTGCTGATTCCCAAAAAAATCAAGCCAGCGACCTTACTGGTCCTGCGAATTCCCTCAACCATCGGCCGTCGGCGCGAAGCGGCGGAAGGCAGAATGCGCTCAGGTGGAGCTCGATCGCCCGGCATCCCAGGCGTTGGCGAGCGCCACGAACCCCTCCACCGGCACCGTCTCGGCGCGCTGCGTCGGGTCGAGGCCCACCGCGGCGATGAGCGCGAGGGGGCTGGCGGTGAGCTGTTTGAGGCTTTGGCGCAGCATCTTGCGCCGCTGCCCGAAGGCCGCCTGCGTCACGGCCTCCAGGGCCGCCACGCGGCATGGCGTGGGCGCCGGCCGCGGCGCGAGCCGCACGACCGCCGATGTGACTTTTGGCGGCGGCACGAAGGCCGTCGGCGCCACGTCGAAAAGGATCGACGCCACCGTGCGCCAACCCGCCAGCACGCCGAGGCGTCCATAGCTTTCGGGCGTGCTCACGTCGGCCACGATGCGCTCGGCGACCTCGCGCTGGAACATCAAGGTAAGGCTGTCCCACCAGGGCGGCCAAGCCGCAGCGGTCAGCCAGCACACCAGAAGCGCGGTGCCGGCGTTATAGGGGAGGTTGGCGACGATGCGCGCCGGGCCGCTGCCGAGATGCAGCCGCGGATCGACCGTCATCGCGTCGCCTTCGAGAATCGTGAGCCGCCCCGGATAGCGCGCGGCGATGTCGGCGAGGGCCGCGAGGCAGCGGCGGTCGCGCTCGATGGCCACCACCCTGGCGGCGCCGAGCGCGAGGAGCGCGCGCGTCAGGCCGCCCGGGCCGGGCCCGACCTCGACCACGCTGACGCCCTCGAGCGGCCCGGCGGCGCGGGCGATGCGGGCCGTGAGGTTGAGATCGAACAGGAAGTTCTGCCCGAGCGACTTCTTGGGCTTGAGGTCGTGGGCGCGCACCACCTCGCGCAGCGGCGGCAGGTCGTCGAGGCTGCTCATGCGTGCGCCGCCGCCTCGGCCTCGCCGAGCCGCGCGGCGAGCCGCAGCGCCGCGATCAGGCTGTCGGGACGCGCCACGCCGCGGCCGGCAATATCGAAGGCGGTGCCGTGATCGGGCGAGGTGCGCACGAACGGCAGGCCGAGCGTGACATTCACGGCCTCGTCGAACGCGATGGTCTTGATCGGGACGAGACCCTGATCGTGGTACATGGCCATTACGACGTCGTAGCCGGCGCGGGCGCGAGCGTGAAACAGCGTGTCGGCAGGATAGGGGCCTGACGCCTCGATGCCCTGCGCCTTCAGCGCGGCGACCGCCGGGGCAACGACGCGCTTGTCCTCGTCGCCGAGCGCACCATCCTCTCCCGCATGCGGGTTGAGACCGGCAAGCGCAAGACGCGGTCGCGCCACGCCGAAGCGGCGCTTGAAATCGCGCGCCACGATGCGGCCCGTCTCGACGATGAGATCGCGCGTCAGGAGCCGCGGCACGTCTGCGAGCGGCACGTGGATCGTCACCGGCACGACGGCGAGCGCCTCGCACCAGATCAACATCACCGGTCGCGGTGGTGCTTCTCCTTGGCGCGCCGCCAGCGCGGCCAGGAATTCTGTGTGGCCGGGATGCGCGAAGCCGGCGCTGTAGAGGACGCTTTTGGCGATGGGATTGGTGACGACCGCGGCGGCCGCGCCGCCGCGCACCAGATCGACGGCGCGCTCAACCGACGCGATGGTGGCCTTGGCCGAAGCCGCCGCGGGTCGCCCGGGCGTGCTTGCGACAGGGATGCGCAGCGGAATGACCGGAAGCGCCCGCTCGAACGCTGCCGTGGTCTCGGCCGCGTCGACGGCCTCGACGGGGACCGGCAGATTGAGCAACGCGGCAGTGGCGCGCAGCAAGTCGGGATCGCTCATCACCGCGAAGGCCGGCAGGGCGCATTCGCGCCGCTCGAGCCACGCCTTCAGCGTGATCTCCGGGCCGATGCCGGCCGGATCGCCTTGTGTCAGAGCCAGAGGTTTCCGCGTCGTCGGCCGGGGCTCGTCCCGGCTCACTGGGCGACGCCGTCCTGCGCGGCGCCGCTGATGTTCTGGCTCAACGCTGCCTGGCCGAGCGTGCGCAGCTCGAGGCGCACCAGGATGGTCTGGTTGTTGACGCGCAGGCCGGTGGTGGGGTCGTTGAAGGTCTGCGCGTACAGCACCGAGAGCGTCGTGCACTCGTCTTGGTATTGCACGCCGAGCGACCCGGTCGTCGCCTGCCAGAGCGGCGTGCGCACATAGGCCTGCGCGGGGAGCGACGAGGCTTGCAGCAGGTTGTTCAAGTTCTTCGCTTCGCGGCTGAGATCGAACAACACCGAACCGTTTACGCTCCAGGACGGCGTGAATTTCCAAGTGGCGCTGGTCAGCACGCCCTCGCGCGGCTCTGGGATGGAGAGGGCGGGCTGCGCCGCGTAGTGGCCATAGACGACGCTGGCGGTGAGCGGTCCGAGCGTCGTGTTACCCTGCAGCTCGATGCGCTTCAGACCGAATGACTGCTCGTCGAAGCGCGAGCGGGCCGTGAAGGAGAACAGCGGATCGGGCTGGATATGGACGCGCCCGACATAGTCCGATGCCCGCGAGTCGAGACCGGAATCGAGGCCGGTATTGGCGAGATCGGGGTTCGTATAGGAATTGCGCCCCGCCACTTGGTAGGACTGACCGAACAGCACGTCCGCATAACCCTTGGCGGTGGTGATCGTGTATTTGGCGCCATAATTGGCCCTGACCCCGCCTTCGACGCGATCATAGCCGGAGAACTTGTTCACGTCGAAAATCGTCACGTCCGAGAAGACCAGGCTCTGGGCATCCTCGTTCGGTTGGCGCCCGGCACGCGCCTCGTTGGGGCGGACGATGATCTGCGCGATCGGCTCGATCGTGTGCGTGCCGAGCGCTGTGGCAGTGCTGACGAACGGGAAGCGGTATTCGAGGCCCACCGCCGGCATGGCGCGCCAGAAGGCGTTGTCGTCCAGGCCGAAGTTGGCTTGCTGCACGTTCTGGAACTGCGTGAAGTTGGGATTGACCCATCTGCCGTCAGTGCGCAGCGATGCGAACGGGATCCACACTTGGCCGATCGGATCGACGAAGCTGCGCCGCCAGGAGATTTCCGCACTGGCGCGCGCATAGTCTCCGCCAATACCCGGAAGCATACATACGGGACGCTGGAAGACGTTGCACGTGCTGTAGAGGCCGAACAAGCTGCGGTTCGGGAGCGGCACCTGCTGGAAGTAGGCGGCATCGCGCGAAAGCGCGGTGACGTTGGCGTCGAGAGTGACTTCGCCGCCGATGAGCTCCGGCCCTTGGAAGCGCTTGTTGTAGTCCCAGATCGGAAGCACGACCGGCTGCTGCTTCTGCCAGCCCCAGTCACAGGTGGCCGGGAACGTGCGCCAGGTCGCGA